>Ga0164318_10005242_pt1 | contig 12524 bp, 12 predicted proteins | sample GuaBasSedimGuay9_FD_113734 | JGI IMG/M metagenome (GOLD analysis project Ga0164318, IMG submission 113734) | Subseafloor sediment microbial communities from Guaymas Basin, Gulf of California, Mexico - Guay9, Core 4571-4, 0-3 cm | ecosystem: Environmental > Aquatic > Marine > Hydrothermal vents... | reverse complement strand
TTCAGACAAAATCTTGATCCATCAGTTTATAAAGCTTTGCTGTTTGGGTCGATTGATCATGTTATAATCCCCTGGATTATTTTCAATCGCGACTACAACCTGGACAAAGTTGGCAACGAAGTTTCAAAGCTTTTTATAAGTGCTATAAGCTGTGATCGACCACCAGAGAATGGAAGTCCACCATGAATAGTCACCAAATTGAGGACGTTATGCAAAAAGAGCTGGGAAACACCCTTTTAAAATATGAAAGCTTGAAAGTCAACAAGGATAAAGAATATCGTTGTCCGGTGTGCCATAGGCTTTTGATGCGGGGACAGGTGGTCCGGGTTGAAATCCGTTGCCCAAAATGCAGGAGGTTTGTTACCATTTATAAGTAAACAGGAATTTATTAAACCATACTGAGTGCCAAAGAGCACCACATTCATTAAGAGCTACCAAGATAGCCGGTTTCAGGGAGCAATTTCCCGAAATCGGCTTTTATTTTTTTATCAATCAACAAGAAGAATGTCACGATGAATACAAAATCAGAAAAAGCTCAGGAGTATGAAAACAACCGTGAACACTGGTTAGCCGAAGAGGAAAAAATCTATGATTTGTGGAATAGCGCCGAAAACCCCGGCGGCCAGAAGCAGATCGAAAGGCTGAAACGTCAGGGCAAAAAGCCAGTGCGGGAACTCATTCGACTGCTTATTGATGACGACACAGAGTTCTTCGAACTGAGTCGCGGTGCCGGGTTCGGTGTCAATTATGAAACAGTGAAAGACGTTCCTTCGGCTGGCATAGTAACCGGGCTTGGTAAAGTGCACGGTAAATGGGTTATGGTTATCGCTAATGACAGCCGTGTAAAGGCTGGTGCATACTTTCCCATCAATTGTAAAAAACATTTGCGGGCTCAGGATATTGCTGCTCAGTGCGGGCTTCCGTGTATATATATTGCTGATTCCGCTGGAGGTTTTCTGCCGATGCAGGACCGGGTTTTTCCGGGGCAGGGGCAATTTGGACGTTTTTTCTACAATATGAGCAGAATGTCGGCCAAAGGCTTGAAACAATACACGTTGAGCACCGGCGGCAACACGGCCGGAGGTGCCTACATAGTTTATCTAGCTTGCGAATCGATCATGATTGACAAAATGTCATACTCCTTTCTGGGCGGACCTCCTATGGTTAAGGCCGCAATTGGTGAAGAGGTCACGCTGGAGGCTTTGGGTGGTGCCCGAGTACATACCGGCATGTCTGGTGGAGCCGACCATTTTGTCAAATCCCAGGATGAGGGTATCGAAAAGTTGCGTGAACTTCTATCTCACGATCCCATTCAAAAACTTCATATCGATCGTCGTCCTGAAGTAGCGCCTCGGGTAGCCTCTGACCATATTTACAAAGTGCTGCCCGCTGACCCCTATCGAGGCATAAACGTTAGGGAGGTTATTGCCGCAATCGCAGACGACTCCCATTTCACTGAATACAAACAAAATTACAGTCCGGGAAGAGGTGATACCATTGTTTGCGGCAAGATTCGCCTGAAAGGACTTCCCATCGGAATTGTTGCCAGCAACGGCATTGGGGTTATTTTTGTTGAGGCGGCTCGTAAAGCCGCCGAGTGGGTAATTCGTTGTTGTACTCAGAAAATCCCCATACTCTATATTCAAAATTCGCCGGGATACATGGTGGGAACCAAGGAGGAGTATGCCGGCATCGGGAAATACGGTTCAAACCTGGTCAGAGTTGGAGCCTGTGCTAATGTTCCGAAGATTCAGTGGGTTATTGGTCCGGATCATGGTGCAGCAAATTACGGGATGTGTGGACGATCCTACGATCCTAATTTTATATTCAACACTATGCGCGGGCGGACATCGGTTATGTCTGGCAGTACGGCGGGACATATACTGACAACTCTGGAACGGGAGAATGCCAAGAAAAAGGGGCAGGATATAGATGAAAATGAATTAAATGAGTTTAAAAGGAAGATGGTGGAAAAGTACTCCAATGAGGCCCATCCATTTTACACGGAGGCACGACTTTACCATGACGGCACCCTGCCTTTTAAAACATGTCGCGACGCTCTGGCAACAGCTTTTGAAGTATCATTACTGAAACCAATTCAAGAGTCGCATTTTGGAAATCTCAAGTTCTAGAGCTACAACCTGACCATTAAATAACTGAATATATTAAGGAGGAATAAATTAAAATGTCTAAAATCATATTACGGAGAAAAAACCAGGACGGAATTATGATTTTGACCATGAACCGTCCTGAAGCCATGAATTGTATGAACATGGAGATGATCACCACCCTCAAGGAAATTGTCGAAGAATCCAATTTTGACATGTCCATTCGGGTGATTATTATCACAGGAGCCGAACCACCTGAAGGCAAGAAACCATCGTTTTCAGCCGGTGCCGATCTTACCGAAAGACGCAGTTTTACTGATGATCAGGTACGACGCTTCATCTCCACGGTACGGGGCACCATGACAACCGTCGAGAATGCAAGGGTCCCGGTTATTGCTGCTATTAATGGTTACGCCTTCGGTGGCGGTTTAGAACTGGCCCTTGCCAGTGACCTGAGAATCGCTTCATCGAAAGCTCTGATGGGACTGACTGAAACCAGTCTGGCCATCATCCCCGGCGGCGGCGGCACCCAGAGACTGCCAAGAATCGTGGGACTCTCTAAAGCTAAAGAGCTGATCTATACGGCTCGCCGGATTGATGCTCCTACGGCACTGGGAATAGGATTGGTAAATCAGGTGGCGGAACCTGAGAAATTGATGGAAACAGCACTGGCGCTGGCAAAAGAGATCTCTAAAAACGGTCCAGTGGCAGTCCAGCAGGCCAAGTTTGTCCTCAATTACGGATCGGAATGTAGTCTTGGTGTGGCCCTGCCCCTGGAATCTAAGGCCTACGAAATCACCATCCCAACACAAGATCGGCTGGAAGCTCTGGATGCATTTGCTGAAAAGCGAGCCCCCGTTTTCACCGGAAAATAAGCATGGTTGTGCTGTCCTAATTGTAGGTATATTCAACGTTAACTTGGGATGTAGAAGGGGATTATCTGATGAACAATCAATTTGAACTAAATTACCCCAAGAAGATAAGAGTGGCAGATATCTCTGTGCGTGAAGGCCTGCAACATGAAGAGCATTTCATTCCTACTGATGCAAAAGTGTATTACGTCGAAGAGGCAATCCTTGCAGGTTTTAAACGGCTTGAGATTTCTAATTTTGCTAACCCGAAATTTCTGCCACAGTTTAGGGATGTGGAAGAGTTATTTAAACGGGTACGTGACAGCAAGCGCTTGTCGAGAAAAGGTGTAAATTTCGATGAAATCGAACTGACAGCTATTGCTATCAGGGAAAACGGTGTAGATCGCGCAGTTGCTGCGCGGAAAGCTGGGTGGGGGCCGGATCGGATCGGAATGATGGTGTCAACCGATGAAGAGCATCATTTTGCCAACTCAGGGACAACCCTGCCCGAGTATTGGGCAGAAGCCCAGCGTTGTATAGAAAAGTGCCATGATGTGAATATCAGAGTTTTCGGAACCGTCAGTACAATTTGGGGTAGCCCGATCTCTGGACCCACACGTTTTGAGGATGCCCTTGAATTCACCAAACGCTGGCTCAGTATCGGGGCTGATGACATTGAACACGCGGATCACGACGGATCGGCTCCGCCAGATCAGGTTTGCCGTTATTTTTCCATGATTCTTGATGAGATTTCCAACCGGGATCTGCATGTGGCTCACTTTCATGTTACCCGGGGCTGGGGCTTGGCAAATGTTCTTGCTGCAATGCACGCTGGCGTCGGAATCCACGAAGGCACCATGGGGGGCATAGGTGGGCAGCCTGCAAATTTTATGGACAAAGTGCCAGTTCGTGGCACCGGCGAATACTATTACCGAGATCCTAACATTGTGGGCTTGGTCAGTCTTGAAGATATGTTGGTCATGATGGATGAAATGAATGTTGACACCGGTATCGACATAGAACGGTTTCTGGCACTGGGTAATAAGTGGGAAAAAACCATCGGACGACGTTTGAGATCCGAATTAAATGGTAGAATCCCCAAAGAATTAAGGGAGGAGTACAAACGTGCAGGACTTGCCGAAAGAAAGGCCCGTCGAGGTGAAAGCCCCGGCCAAATCTTTCCAGAAGACTGGGCGGAAATCGTTGAACTGGATCCGGTGTTGACCGGTGAGGCTATTTGATCAGCCTGGATAAATTACTAATGCGGGGACATAACCCGCAACCCAAATGGGTCTTTCGGCCCGCAAATAAGTGCTCTTATCAGAGCTCTGCATAAGTTTTTTCATTAGAACCTTTGCCTAAATGGCAAGGAACCTGTGAAACACTTAACATTTTCTTGTTTTTCAAACCAGAAAACAACCTATAAGGCACTAAAACCTTTTCTATTATTGTTAACAAGAAACAAAATACCATTTGCAGACGAAACTTTAGTCTTCTTGGAAGAGGGAAATATCATGCAGCATGTAAAAGGTAAAACTTACGAGGTGCTTGAGATCGGAGAAACGGCCTCATTTACCAAAACCATCACCGAAACTGACATCTGTCTTTTTGCCGGCATTAGCGGAGATTTCAATCCCATGCATGTCGATGAAGCCTACGCAAGTAAAACTAAATTCAAAACCAGGATTGCCCATGGCCCGGTAGCTCAAAGCCTGATTGCTCCCGTATTGGGAACTAAACTGCCAGGGTTGGGGACTGTTGCTGTAGAGATGTTTAGTCGTTTCTTAGCTCCAGTCTATCCTGGTGACACGATTACTGCAACAGCGGAGGTTATTGAAAAAGTGGCTGACAAAAAACAGATTCGCTTGAAATTAACCTGGATCAACCAGAAACAGGATCTGGTGATAGAAGGTGAGGCTTTGGTGTCACCACCCAGATAACGTCATTCTGTAGAAAGCAATAATCCAGTAAATCAAACCACCTTTGGAACTTGGATAAAAGTCTGCCCTGGATCAGGTCTTGGACAGACATGATGGTTTTCGGTCGCGCACTATACAGTAAAAGAAATTTTTTCTCAAATAAGGAGATATACAGTGAAGTTAAGTGAAGAATTGCTCATGTTGCGGAAAAGCGTGAGAAAATTTGTTAAAAATGAGATTGAACCAATTGCAGAAGAGATGGATAAAGAAGATAAGTGGCCTGATGGTATGTGGAAAAAGTTGGGTGATTTAGGGGTGTTAGGTGCCTCCATTCCTGAGGCCTACGGAGGTTCCGGGATGGGCGCTTTAGCCCAAGTTGTTTTGGCTCAGGAAATTGGAAAATATAGTGCTGCTATTGCGTTATCCTATATTGCTCATTCCAATTTATGTATGCACAATCTTTATAATAATGGGAATGAAGAGCAACGAAGTAAATATCTTCCCGGGTTATGCTCAGGAGAAAAAATAGGTGCGCTTGGTCTAACCGAACCAGGGTCAGGCTCTGACGCTGTAAGCATTCAAACTTCCGCTAAACGAGATGGTGATAATTATATTTTAAACGGTAGTAAAACCTTTATCACTAATGGCCCGCAAGCCGATGTACTAATTGTTTATGCAAAAACCGACAAAGATAAAGGATCAAGGGGCATAACGGCATTTTTGGTTGAAAAAGAATTTCCTGGGTTTTCAGTTTCAAAACCCTTTGAAAAGATGGGTCATCGTGGTTCTAAGACTTCGGAGTTGTTTTTTGAAGATTGTGTGGTTCCCGCCAAGAATATTCTTGGCGAAGAAAATAAAGGCGTCAAGGTTATGATGTCAGGATTGGATATTGAGAGGGTTGTAGTTGCAGGAATCGCCTTGGGTCTTGCGGAAGGTGCATTTAGAGAATCTGTCAAATATTCGAAAGAACGAAAACAGTTTGGCAAGGAAATCAGTAACTTTCAGTTGGTACAAGCAAAACTTGCCGACATGTATACCTCTATTGAGGCGTCAAAATTATTGATCTACGATGCCGCAATGCAGGCTGATAAAGGCAATAAAATTACAATGCAAGCAGCGGCGGCCATCCTTTTTACGGCTGAAGCAACCACCAAGACAACATTGGATGCGGTCCAGATCCACGGTGGCTATGGATACATGTTGGAATATCCTGTCAATAGATATCTCAGAGATGCAAAATTATATGAAATAGGTGCAGGTACATCGGAAGTCAGGAGATTGATTCTTGCCCGCAGAATACTAGATGTCGAGACATTTTAGTACCTTACGCCTGAAATGCTGTTACAAAAAACAAGAAAATCCAACTTGTTTCCAGGAGTAGATTTCAGGATGTTCGGGCTTGGCTCATAGCGGTATTGGCCGCCGAACGAATCACCACGATGGTGATTCGCGGCGTACGCCTCGGAGCTGTACATGATGTGCAGTGAGAATGAGTGAAAGTCATACCGAAACATCCTGATACTATAATTTTTTAGCCGTGTCTTCCGACAAACAGGCTGTTTTTGGAGTAACGCAGAAAGTTGAGTTAAACCTTATCCGTACGATCAGGGAAAGAGTATTTTAAATTATTCACTGAGGTGACAGTGAAGGCCGCAACTACCTTGGAGCCCTGATTCAGATTGAGTTTGAAAAACGTCGGCAAGTGGGCCACGGAACACCACCTGCCCTACACCAATTTCAAAAACCTGTCCGCCAATCCTCAGGTGCGGGCCTTGATCAAGGAGGAAGTGGACGCGGTGAACAACCGTTTCGCCCGGGTGGAAAACATCCGTCGCTTCCGGCAGCTGACCAAGGAACTCGACCATGACGACGATGAAATGACCGCCACCCTGAAAGTCAGGCGGGCGAACATTTATGACAAGTTTGCCGAAGATATCGAAGAGCTCTATGGAGCTAATGAATAACCAGCAATAAACATGCAAGGGAAGGAATTATGAAAAATGCCCATGATGCCGTGATTGTCACCATGGGCCGCAGTCCCATCGGTGATTTAGGCGGCGGTTTGAAAACACTGCTGGCCCATCAACTGGCCGCCCAGATTATCAAGGGTGTCCTGGCCAAAGTCCCGGAAGTCGACCCGGGAACGCTTGCCGGATACAAGGTGCCGAAACGCGTATTTGTAACCACGGAAGTTCCCAAAAATCCCAGCGGCAAAATATTGAAGAAGAACCTGAGGAAACAGTATGAAGGAAAAGGGGGTGCAAAATGACAGTCACGGATGAACTAAGCTTTATGAGAAATTTTGGTTATCCCGAGGAGTGGCTTAAAGAATCAAAGAAATATTCTCCAAGTGATTCATATCTGATCACGAAATCAAGCTGGTCCTGGGAACTGATACCACCGATACCGCAGATATCAATATACGATCTATGGAAAAGAACAGTGGAAAAATGTCCTGATGATACGGCGGTAATCTTTCTTGATAAGGGAATAACTTACAAGGAAATGGATTCAATGATAAACAGGTATGCATCGCTATTGATAGATCTGGGTGTTAAAAAGGGGGATGTTGTGGCGGCAATGCTTCCCAATTGTTTTCAACATTGGGTTGCATTCTTTGGTGCTAATAGAATAGGTGCCGTTCACACACCGATAAATGTGATGTATAAAGATAGGGAAATTGCATATCAGATCAAAGATTCCGGGGCAAAAAATGTAATAACATTTGATGTATTCTACCAGTTGTATTTTGCCAAACTAAAAGATGAGATAGGCATAGAGAACGTTATTGTCACCAACCTGAAAGATTTTGCATCACCTGACACTAATGTTGAAGCTTTGCAAACATTAAAACCGCTTTGGGATGCTCCAAAGACCAAGATCAAGGAGACAGTTGATCTTTTTGATTCCATAGAAAGATACAAGCCAACGGATCTTGAAGTAGCGTGTAACCCCAAAGAAGACATGGCACTTATTCTGTATACCTCTGGAACCACAGCACCGGAACCAAAAGGGGTTATTGTAACTCACTTTAACCTTGTTTTTAACGCATTGAGTCATACACATCAGTTGAGATGCTGGAGGGAAAGAGAAGTTAATTTTTCCATTATGCCCATGTTTCACACAGCAGGATATTTTCTGCATACAATACCCGCATTTTATCAGGGTGGGACAGTAATCCCGATACCAATTTTTTCACCAGATGAGGCCTTGAAAATAATACAAGATCGCAAGGTAAATGTGCTCTTTGGTCCACCGACTCTGTATATTGCATTGATGCAACATCCAAAGATCAAAGACTATGACTTAAGCAGCCTTGAGTTGTCAGTTGCCTGTGGAGCGCCTGTTCCGGTGGCAGTTCAAGAACAGTGGAAAAAACTGACAAATCTTACTTTGACGAACGGATGGGGAATGACTGAGACGAATAGTGGTGGTAGTATGTCTACGCCCGGGATAAAGGAAAAGCTTGATTCAATAGGGATACCCATAGCAAGTGAAATTAAAATTGTTGACAAGGAACTTAAAGTTGTTTCCAGGGGGCAGGAAGGTGAGGCCTTATACAGGGGTTTTCAGGTTGCAAAGGGTTATTTAAATAAACCGGAACAGACCAAAGAAACCTTCATGGAAGATGGCTGGATGAGAACAGGGGATACGATGTATATTGATGAAGAGGATTTTGTTCACTTTGTTGACAGGGAAAAGGACCTGATCGTGGCATCCGGTTATAATGTGACGCCTGTTGAGGTGGAGGGTGTTATCTATGCGCATCCTGCAGTTTTGGAGGCGGCGGTTGTGGGTATTCCTCATCAATACAGAGGGGAGACAGTAAAGGCCTTTATCTCCTTGAAAGAGGAGTATAAGGGTGAGGTTACAGAACAAGAGATCATAGATTTCTGTAAAGATAAACTTGCGACATTCAAGGTCCCAAAAGAAGTTGAATTTATAGATGAAATACCGAAGAATGTGGTTGGAAAGACGTTGAGGAGAATATTGAGGGAACAGGAAGTAGAGGAAGCAAACGGGAAGAAAAAATAGAAATTAGCAAAAACCCAGCAGTACCGTGGGAACAGTGACCTTCTGGGTCCTTAAATTAAAGTGAGGAGGATATGTATCCAGAGTTTACGGAAGAGCAGAAGATGCTCAGAGAAACTATTAAAAAATTTGCGGAAAAAGAAGTAGCGCCTTTGGCCTATGAAATCGACAGAGATGAGAGATTTCCTGCGGAGAGTTTTAAAAAACTGGCTGATTTGGGTGTGCTTGGCATTACGGCGCCTGTGGAGTATGGCGGTGGAGGGGCAGGTTATACCGAGATGTGCATTGTAGGTGAGGAGCTTGCGGTTGTTTGTTGTTCAACCGCCGCAACATGGGGAGACCATACAGACCTGTGTATTGATAACATACGAAGAAATGCAAACGAAGAGCAAAAAAAGAAGTATCTGCCGCCTCTTTGTGACGGCAGTAATATAGGCGGCCTTGCCATGACAGAGCCTGGCGCCGGTTCTGATGTTCTTGGGTCCATGAGACTTCGAGCTGACAGGAAGGGCGATTATTATATACTCAACGGAACAAAGACCTTCATCACAAACGGTCCCGTTGGAGACGTCTTTGTTGTCTATGCAAAGACGGACATGGAAAAGGGTCCCCGTGGTGTCTCAGCGTTTATTGTTGAGAAGGAATTTCCCGGCTTTTCAAGAGGAAAGAAGTTTGAGAAACTGGGATGGCGCGGTTCTCCCACAGGTGAGTTAATTTTTGAAGACTGTAAGGTGCCGGTAGAGAATCTAATGGGAAAGGAAAACGAGGGTGCCAGGATTCTTATGAGCGGTCTGAATACGGAAAGAACTGCTCTTGCCGCCCTGTCCCTGGGGATATCAAGAGGTGCCTATGAATTTTCGCTGAAATATGCAAAGGAGCGAGTTCAGTTTGGGAAACCGATTGCTTCTTTTCAGTTGATTCAGTCGAAACTTGTAGACATGGCAATGGAGATAGAGCTGTCGCGCCTCATTACGTATAAGTGTGCGGCGATGGCTGACAAGGGTCTGGTTGAGGAGATGAACCTGATGGCATCCTATGCAAAGCTTTATACTGCGGGTGTCGCTATGAGAATTACCACAGAAGCGGTTCAGATTCTGGGTGGTTATGGATTTCTAAAAGAGTTTCCTGTTGAAAGAATGATGCGCGATGCGAAACTGCAGCAGATAGGTGGCGGGACGGATGAAATTCAGCGTCTGATTATTGCGAGAGAACTGTTACAAGATTAAATTTATATTCAGGACAATCCAGAGTCAAACAATGTTGTTTTTCACTCTTAGTACTTTACGCCTGAAATGCTGTCACAAAAAACAAGAGAATCCAACTTGTTTCCAGGAGTTGATTTCAGGATGTTCGGGCTTGGCTCATAGCGGTATTGGCCGCCGAACGAATCACACGATGTGATTCGCGGCGGACGCCTCACAGCCGGCCATGGACGGCCGGCGAGAATGAGCGAGAGCCATGCCGGAACATCCTGATACCCTGATTTGGGTTGCGGGCCTTAAACCCGCCTTAAATGTCTTTATACATTTTACCGCCATAAATGGGAATATGGAGGAAAGAAATGAATTTTGATTTGACAGATGAACATAAAATGATCCGGGATATGACCAGGGATTTCTCTGATGAGGTCATTGCCCCCCGGGCGGAAGAGATGGATCGTACCGGTAAATACCCATATGATATTATAGAAAAGATGGGTGAACTTGGAATGATGGGCATCCCTTTTCCCGAGGAATATGGTGGAAGTGGAGGAGACTGGGTCGGCCTGCACCTTTGCATAGAGGAATTGTCCAGGGGAGACATTTCCCTCGGGGCCCTGCTTGATGTTACAACAAGTGTAGCCGGCCAGGAACTCTATGTTTTTGGCACTGAAGAGCAAAAAAAGAAATGGCTTATCCCCATTGCCAGAGGGGAGAGGATCGGTGCCTTTGCCTTGACCGAACCTAATTGTGGTTCCGATGCAAGGGCGCTCACGACGAGGGCCGAACTCAAGGGCGATGAGTACATTCTGAACGGAACCAAACAATTTGTGACGAATATTGGCTTGGAGAACGCGTCAGTTGTTATTGTTGCGGCGGTAAGCGGTAAGAATGACAAGGGAAATATCATATCAACATATATTGTCCCGAAAGATGCCCCCGGGTTTGAGTTGGGAAAGCGATATGACAAGATGGCCTGGCGAGCCTCGGCCACCCATGAGGTAATCCTTGATAATTGCGTCATACCCAAAGAAAATTTATTGGGAGATCCCAGCAGGGGCTTTGCTCAGCACCTCTCGGTGCTTGAGACCGGCAGGATCAGCATTGGTGCCGTGGCGGTGGGAGTGGCCCAGGCCTGCCTGGACGAAAGCCTTCTCTATTCCCGGGAAAGGCCCCAGTTTGGCAAACCTATTTTTGAGCATCAGGACATACAATTCATGATGGCCGATATGGCTGCCTCCATCGAGCTGGGCAGGAACCAGTATCTGAAGGCTGCATGGCTGAAAGACCAGGGTCGTAAGCACACGCTCGAAGCTGCCGTAGCAAAACTCTTTTGCTCCGAGATGGTGGAAAAAGTGGCCAGCGACGCACTTCAAATCCATGGAGGTTATGGATATATGGAGGAATATTCCGTGTCGCGCTATTACAAGTCGGCCAAGCTTCTCCAGATCGTTGAGGGGACATCCCAGGTGCAGAAAATAGTCTTGAGCAGGATACTTGCGGATCAGTAAAAAGAGAATTCACGCCAAAAGGATATTGCTCTGCTATTTAGTCTGGCGAGTACCGAGGCAGCATTTTTTATCAATTCAATATTCCAATTCTCCCCAACACTTCCGGGCTGAATTATTTACAAAGACGAAAAACAATGGCGCTGTTTAAAGGTCATATTTTCCAGGAGGATGAAAAGGAATGCCACTCAAAGGAATAAAGATCATCGATTTAACACGTTTGTTGCCCGGGCCGTATGTACCCGGTTGCTGGCTGACATGGGTGCCACAGTCATTAAGGTGGAAGATAAAGGGGAAGAGGATTATATGAGATCACTTCTTCCCCGGGTGGATGGAAAGAACATATTTTTTGAAAGCCTGAACCGGAACAAGATGGGTATCACGATTGATTTTCAAAAGGAGAAAGGGAGGGAAATATTTTTCAAATTGGTTGAAGGCGCGGATATCCTCGTGGAAGGATTCAGGCCCGCTGTGATGGATCGGTTGGGGTTGGGTTATGCTGTTTTGAAAGAGAAGAACCCGAGGTTGATTTATTGTGCCATGACGGAATACGAACATGATTCCCCTTACAGGGAGAAGGCCGGACTCAACTATCTTGCCCTGGCCGGATTTCTTGCTCTCAACACAAACCCGCAGGGAGAACCCATGGTGCCCGGGGTTCAAATGGCGGATGTGGCTGGAAGGAAATATCAATTAAGAATGGGATTGATTCGTCGGGTAAGAATATGCCGATAGAAGAAGGAAAGGCCAAGTTCATTTTCATTCATCCCACATCCACATATGGGGAGTATTGATAGAGTTGATTGAAGTAGAATGAAATGCAATTCGATTTTGTCACCATAATACCGGATACGTTATTTTTGGTATCTCCCGGAAGTCCAATGTGGCCCAGCCCTGCTAATTCCTA
>Ga0164318_10005241_pt1 | contig 12525 bp, 14 predicted proteins | sample GuaBasSedimGuay9_FD_113734 | JGI IMG/M metagenome (GOLD analysis project Ga0164318, IMG submission 113734) | Subseafloor sediment microbial communities from Guaymas Basin, Gulf of California, Mexico - Guay9, Core 4571-4, 0-3 cm | ecosystem: Environmental > Aquatic > Marine > Hydrothermal vents... | reverse complement strand
TTCCCGGCCCAGGTTTAGGATGCAGAATTACAGGTGAAATAACCCGTGAAAAAGTTATTCTTTTACAGGAGATTACAAAGATAGCAGAAGAAGAGCTTGCGAAATATAGGCCATCCCAATATTTTGCGGCGCTAATAAGCTCTAGATATAAACCATTCAAAAGTATGTTTATAAAGAACTTTTTAGAGGATGCTTTTTCTTATATCTCTGAAGACTACGCCATAGGGGTCAAGGGAGATGAAAGAATAATTGGCAAAATATTGTTGATATACTCTAAAAAATGGAACGAAAAAGACTGGGTTGATATTCTTCAGTTCCAAAACAATATTACCGGAAAATATAATGAAATATGTAGAGTTGTAGCATTATTAGAAAAACCACGGAGAAAAAAATATGGAATTATTCTGAGAGCAGTAGATACTCTAGATTTTATGACAGCTATACCTACAAAAGTTTATTTTAATCATATTGCCGAAGTCGTACATAAGATTCTAATGAATTTCGATGAAATTAGCTTTGTAGGATACGAAATAACAAGTAAACCTGCAGGAACAATAGAATTAATCTAGGTAAACAAAAGGTTTAAATTCATAGATTATCTTTCATTTTTGGTGTCTATTGATGATTGTTCCAGTTAGATGTTTTACATGTGGTGCAGTTATTGGGGATAAATGGTATACTTTTGCTGAACGTGTAAAAAAAGGAGAGAATCCTGGAAAAGTGCTTGATGACTTAGGTGTTAAAAGATATTGTTGCCGAAGAATGTTCCTATCTCACGTAGAGTTAATTGACAATATCTTAAAATATGAAGTTGCTACAATTGAAGAAGAGTAAATTATTTTTTCTCCCATTCTTCTCTAAAGAGTTCATATAATAAAACATCAACATATCCGAAATCTGCTACATATTTATGTTTTTTAAATCTTCCAATATATTTAAAACCATTTTTCTCCAATACTCTTATAGAAGCTTTATTAGGCTCAAATACTTTTGCGAAAACTTTTCTCAAGTTAAGATAACTAAAGCAATATTTTAACATAAGAGAAAGAGCCTCAGTAGCATATCCCTTACCCCAATATTCTTTACATAACCAATATCCTATTTCTCCATATCTAGATCTCCAATCGATATCTCGGACATCCATCATTCCTATAACTTTTCTAGACTGGTTTTCCATAATACCTAAATAAATCTTCTTCCATCTTTCTCTAACTATACTCTCGTACCACCTTTCCTCATCCTCAAAATATGTTGGCATCCAGCCATAACTCATTAGTCTTCTAACCTCAAAATCTCCATGACATTTCCAAAGCTCAGATAAATCTTTTCTTTCAATAACACATAGACTAACTTTTTCTCCGCGTAGAACTATATGTTGGACCATAATAAACCACATCCAAGATATTTATTTAATTAATATAATCCAAAAAATAATAATATACTTACTTTGAAATTTAACAAATAATTATAATAGAGAACTAGACTGTTCCGAGTGTTTCAATAAGATTATTTTCCACTATAAAAGGAAAATATGTAAATAACTGTTTATAATCGCAAATTTTGATTATTGCCTTTTTGTTAGGAAATCTATGAGACTCATGAAGTTGTTTGATCTTTCTTAAATGTTTTCCTTCTAACAATTATATTATTTGGATCAAGTGAGTTCCACACTATTTCAAATCCTTCTTCCTCTAAAAACCGTATCAAGTCATCTTGAGATACATTATATTTTTTAAGTTTATTTAGAAGATTGGACAAAGTTGTATTGTCTGTGTTTGCTATAATCATTTTGACGGCTGGATCTATTTGTAGTTTAGTGGATTTATTTTCTATACTTTTAACAGATATAGGCATATATTTCTTTAAAGCCTTATATACTTCAACTGAAGGCAATTTATTCTTATAAACAATTATATCATGGGGTAGAGATTTAACTTCTTTTATCCCCGCGAAACTTTCTTGTACAGCTATTATGAGATTAACATCTTTTACTTTACTTAATTTAGTTATCTTTCTTCTTAAATAATCAGGGGTCCAAAAACCCATTATCTCAAGATAAACTTTAACATCGTTGCATTCAAATGAAAAATCTGGGATAAAGATATGGTTATCTACAAGTAAAGGTTCCGGCTCTCTTTTGATAATCCAGTTACTTCCAAGCGTTTTAAACCTTTTATAAAAATATTCTTCGACACTACTATCATATTCCACAAGTTTTATATCCTTTTTAGGAAAGAGATCTTTTCTAGAGTCACTAAGTAGAAACTTATACTTTTTATTATTGTACTTGACAACTGCATCAATTCTCCATCTTGAAGCAGACAATAAAAACGGTAAAAGTTTAGCTAATCTTGTGCCGTATCTTTCTGTCTGTTTTAACATAGATATAGGACCATCGATAGTTAATCTGATGTTATAATCATTTTCTATTTTCTCAGCAAAATACATCAAGCCTAGTCTTTTAGCGTTGTATAAAATTTTTTTAGCTTTATAACCATCCAACAATAAATCAACTCTAATAAATAAAGCCTTAAATAAGAGAGTCTGAGTCAGCGACAAATTATATTCTTTGATTAATTCAATCGCGGTAATTTTTTCAAAATCTTTAAGAATATACTCTTCCTCAAATGTCGAGGTGAAAATTGTCTCTATTTCGTTCTCCAATATATTATATTTTTTAGCAATTATACTGTATACCTTCTTTTTTTCCTCTTCTGATAATACAAAACCCCTAAATTTCTCGTTTACTATTCTAAATAACTCCTTTCTAAGCTTAAATGGATCGACCTTGACATCCCTCTGCTCAAAGACAGATTTTCTTAATAGTAGATGAGCCAAGCCCCTAGGAACACGATAATCAAACCCCTCGCTAAATGCACTATCCTCAATTTCTTTAATTTTTTTGATTAATAATTTCTTTTTTCTACCAATGTATTGCTGAAAAATTCTAATTAAATCGTTTGCAAGAATTATGGATTTCTCATTTATTAATAAATACTTCGGATTAATCCATGGATAACGTCTTCTAACAATCAACAATTCTGATGGTAACATTTTTACACCTTTCTTCTCCTCCTATATGATGTCATTAACTCAGTAGTTTCTGATGAAATAACCTCGTAGAGTACTGCCTTTTTGCCTGGTTTAGGTCTCAGAATTCTTCCTAATCTCTGAATAAATTCACGTCTACTTCCTGTACCACTAATAACTATAGCAACATTAGCGTCAGGTACATCGACCCCCTCCTCTAATACACGACTGGTTACAATGACATTTACCTCACCCTTTCTGAACATATCCAAAATTTCTCTTCTTTCGATCAATGGAGTCTTATATGTTAATTCAGGTATTAGAAACATCCAAGAAATTTTTCTAACCATCTCATTGTTCTCGGTAAATATGATTATTCGATCACCCCTATGGTCGTTTAATAATTCCTTTAGAACCTTTATTTTAGCCTCTGAATTAAAAGCAACCTTTCTAGCCTCTCTCCAAGCTAATAAAGCTATTCTAGCTTCCCTATCCAAACCGCTTCGCATAACTAATTTCTCAAAATCTTTAGAATGCGTCATCCTAATGTTACTTCTCCTTAAATAATTTCTGAATATTTTTATTTTTTCTTCATAAACTCTTTTTTCTTCTTCTAAAAGGTTAACTTTAATTCTCTTTATTTCAAAATCAGAGATATATTTGCCTGATAGATCAGTTGCTTTCTTTTCATATACGACTGGACCAACAAGTTTAGGAAGATCTAAATGTAACAGATCTTCACGCTCAGGAGTAGCACTTAATCCCATTCTATAAATGGCAGCATTTAACTCTGCTATCTGACGATAACTAGGGCTAGGAAGATGGTGAACCTCATCAAAGATAAGAAACAGAAATTTGTTCCCTAAAAACTCAGCGTTCAAGTATGCAGAATCATAAGTAGATATAGTAATAAACCCCAGATCCTTCTTTCCACCCCCAAATATACCGATATCTGTATCAATAAAATATTCTACTTTCTTTACCCATTGGTCGATCAAGTCTAAAGTTGGAACAACTATAAGAGAAGAGACCTTTAGAAGAGATATAGCTTTTATAGCTATTCTTGTCTTACCTGATCCCGTAGGTAATGAAATTATACCCCTCTTTTTATTATACCATCTATATAATGCCTCTTTCTGATATGAATACAATGATATTTTTCTCCGAATTCGAAAATGAGACTTTTTTAACGAGAAAACATTATCGATAATACCTATATTATATTTTTTTAAAAAATTGATAGTATAAGGATACATATATGCTAGAGCTCTATAATTTTTTGTTCTTTTATCATACTTAAAAAACGGTGGTATATGAGAAAAATCAGTAACATTTTTTAATATTATAGTTCCTCTGTCGTAACTTAATGTTATCATAATATCATTACGTCCTTACTTATTAGCAAATATATAACAACAATAATAATTATATTAATGATGAATATTAAAGAATATTCCTTCGGGAAAATCAAGATAGACGATTCGGTATACACTAAAGACCTTGTTATTTCTAATAGCAGAATATACCCAAATTGGTGGCGAAAAGAGGGACATAATCTCTATGTAGAGGATATCGAAGAATTTATTGAAAAAGAGAAACCTCAAGTTATCGTTATAGGAACAGGCTATTATGGCGTAATGAAAATTGATAATAAAACAATAGAATATCTACATGAGAAAAAAATACGTGTATATATCGAAAAAACGAAAAACGCAGTGGACATATTCAATGAACTCATCAAGAGAAAAGAGAAGGTACTAGGATTTTTTCATTTAACCTGCTGACCATTTAATGTTACTTGTCTAATCCTACAAAAAGAGCATATTTCCTTAGTTGTAGGCATCCCACATTTCTTACACATCTTGATATTTTGAATCTCCAATATACCTTTAACATATGGATTAATTCTTTTTAATGTTGACCTTAGAAAGAGAATTTTGGTTGATGGTGATTTTCTCTCAATTTTATCCATGATTCTTTTATAAAATGATATAATAGCGTTGTGATAATAAGGACATTTATTAGTGTCTATTGAAAAAGACTTTAGTCTAGCATATAATTCGATATCTTTTTCATAAGTTTCAATTAATGGTTTTATTCTCGTTACCATTTTATGTTTAGTTTCAAGCACAGGAGAAAGTTTAGGTAGATAACTTATATTTCCTCTTAAAATATGGGAGAGCAACAATCCCGTAATATCATCAAGCGTATGTCCTGTTGCTATTCTGTCAAAATTATTATCATAAGCATATTTGTTGATAATATACCTTTTTATAATTCCACAAATCGAGCAAGGTTTACGATTTGTAAACACTTTGACTGCATCATCAAGAGAGAATCCGTACTCTTTTTTAAGATCAAAGATAGTGTAATTTACTCCTAGTTTTTTATAGTTGTTTATTGCAACTTGAATATAACTTCTGTATCTTTCTATACCTAAATCTATAGTTAATCCGTGGAGGATAAAATTGTACTCCTTAGCCAACTTATATAGTATGTGAAGCAGAGTTGTACTATCCTTACCCCCAGATACAGCTATGAGAATTTTGTCACCAGATTTAATCATATTATATTTTTCAATAGTTTTTCTTACTCTATTTTCTAAATAATTTATAAAATGAATTTCACAGAGTTGTAAATCTGCATATCTTAAATACACTATAGGTTTACGTGTACAATAAAAACATCTTTTCATTTCTTTTTCCTGCCAATTTCTGGATGTTTTCTTACAATAAAGGTATATCCACCATACTTAACATTTAATATAATTCCTTCTTCTATAAGCTTGTCTAAAATACAATGCTCTATATTGTTTTCATCCAAAAATTTATAAACATAGTCTATCCTCATTGGGTGAACTGAAACGATAGACAAGAGAGAACTAATTGGATCATCCACCCTATAAAAATCTCCAGACTCATAACTTATAAGAAGTTCCACGTGTTCTTTACCTAAGTACTTTGCAAATATATTATATGCAATTAATACCTTCTCTTCATCCGAGGGCTTCACCCATTTTTCAGCCGGAGGCCTTATAGGCAAACTAATAAAAGCTTTATTTAACTTAACTTTACGTAGAAAAGATGCTATTTTCTCTATTTCCTCAATATTGTCATTTACATCCTTTACTAACATCGTCTCAGTAAACAATGTTCCATTATAACTTTTTGAAAAATCTATAATTTCCTCTAAAATATTATCTAGTTTTAGCCTGTGGTGAGGTCTATTTATTTTAATCCAAGTCTCATATGTTACGGCATCAACCTTAAGAGAGACAGCGTCAAATATCTTCAAATCTTCTCTAACAGAATTATCACATATAAGTGAAGAATTAGTAATAATAGCCTCTTTCACACTGGTGTCATTTTTTATTTTTTCTGCCTCGTAACCAAGATTTATATCAAGTGTCGGTTCACCATCAGGAACAAATGTTGCGTAATCAATAATATTGTAATTTTTGATTATTATGTTGACAGCCTCATCTACTAATTCGTCAGGATCATAAAATTTTCTCCTATGATATTCAAAAAATGAAGTTCTTCCAACTTGACAGTAAACACATGAATATGTACAGTGTTTTGGTGGAATGTTATTTATTCCTAAAGATCTACCGAATCTTCTACTTGGCACTGGTCCAAAAACATATTTCGGCATATTTTCTCAATATTACATCGTCATATAGACTAAAAATTTTATCCAACACATTTAGAGAAATCATACTAAAATAACCTAGCAATGTTAAAGTAAGACATTATATAATCGTATCTTATGGAAAAATATCAAAGAATTGGTAAAAAACTTGTAGTCAAACCTGTCCTAGTTTTCCAAATCTATCAACGAAAAGATATGATTAGCTGGAGACCTTGGGGAGGATTACATACGGATGAAGACGTTGATAGAGAGGTTTTACGCATAAAGGATGATTTAGTGAAGATTCAAGAAAATGTTGATTTTAAGCTAGAGATCTTGGAAATAACAAAAATAAAAACTATAAATGATATATATGAAATTGAAGATGAGTTGAAAAAAGTCGATGTAATACTAATTTATCCTGCTTCAGGATCTAAAGAACTACTTAACAAGTTATGTGAATATGGTAAATGGATACTATTTTTTATTAGACATAAATCTGGTCCTATTTATTTATGGTACGAAATTATACATCCTATCTTACTTCGAGAAAGAACAGATCGCTATATGAATCCGAGAGTCTCAATTGATGATATCATAATCGACGACACTGAAGAGCTCACATGGAAACTACGTGCATTATATGGATTAAAAAATACTATTGGAAGTAGAATAATTGCTGTAGGTGGACCTGCTGGCTGGGGTATTGGACGAGTATATGGACCAAAACTCGCTAAAGAGATTTGGAAATTTGATATAATAACAATCACATATAGTGAGCTTTCTGAAAGATTAAAAAAAGCTAAAAATGATTCAAAACTTGTTGAGAGAGCTAGAATTGAAGCCAAGAAATATTTGAATGAGAAAGGTGTAGAACTTAAAACAAAAATGGAATTTGTAACAAATGCGTTTATCTTATATTATGTGTTTAAAGATCTGCTAAAAGAACATGATGCTTATCATATCACAATAAATGAATGTATGGGAACAATAATGCCTATAGCCAGAACAACTGCATGCCTAGCCCTTAGTCTACTTAACGACGAAGGCTACTTAGCTTTTTGCGAATCCGACTTTGTTGTCATTCCTTCAGGCGTATTACTGCATTATATCTCTGGTCTCCCAGTTTTTCTCAATGATCCTACCACTCCACATCATGGAATAGTTACATTGGCTCATTGTACTGCTCCTCGTAGGATGGACGGAATAAGTAGGGAACCGGCAGATATAGTTACTCATTTTGAGTCGGATTACGGAGCTGCTCCAAAAGTCTATATGAAAAAGAATCAGACAGTTACAGTAATTGATCCGGATTTTGAGGGTAAACTATGGTTAGGTTTTAGAGGCAAAATAATTGATTCCCCAAACTTTGATATATGTAGATCGCAAATAGATGTCGAAATAGATGGTGATTGGAAACTTCTTTTGGAGAAGATGAGAGGATTCCATTGGATGTTATGCTATGGTGATTACCTGAAGGAATTTGGCTATGCATTGAATAAAATAGGTATTAAATGGTTAAACATATCTGAACATTAAATTATATTCATCTTTTTAGCGCATTCTTTGCATATTAACTCAGGTCCTCTACGAATAGAACATTCCTCGCATACTAATCTACCACATATCTTACAATAGCCTATAGACAAATTTTTTCCACATATCTGACATAAGGACTCCTCACATGCAGCACATATCCCTTTACTAAAATTGTAATCTTCGCTACATACTAATCTACCACATATGTTACATTTAAAAAGATTATCTGTTGGCTTGCCGCAAATTTCGCATTTACTCATACTCCTTAGAAATATAATATGCTATATCTTTTATTACTTTTGAAAAAGATATATCAGGATATAGTTGAACTACAGGTAGACCCCTCGAGTATGCTTCTACTACCTTTATATCATATGGTATCATCCAATATGTAAGCTTATTTTTCTCAATAAAGGAAATAACTTTTTCTAAAATTCCTCCTTTTAAACTAGACTTATTTATGACGACAAGAAGATTCCTAATATCACCATATTTCTTATATAAAAGATAAAATTTTTCCAAATCATTTAATCCCAGTCTCGTTGGTTCCGTAATAGCAAGTGTTACATTAGCTTCACGAAGTATAGCATATACCCCTGAACCAGTACCTGGAGGTGAATCTATAACAGTATACTGATACTTTAGATTTTTATCACCAATATACTCTATAACATTTATTATCATATTAACCGCTCTACGACTCGAAGGATTTAACTCACCAACAATCATATCAAGATTGTCATTCTCTGACCTCATGTGTTTTATCCATCCAGTTATATAATGGTCTTCATCTATTGCGTTATATGGACATATAATCTTACATACACTGCATCCGGAACAAAGATTCTCCATCAATATAACACTCTTATTGGGAATTATCATTAACGCATGTTCCGGACAAAGTTTTACACAAGCTCCACAAAGGGTACATCTCTCATTAATTTTGGGTCTAAACTCAGTAATTTCTACATTAGAAATCTCATATGATGGAATAAGAGTATAAGTACATGGATTTTCAACATCTGCGTCAACCAACAAAACTTTTCCATTATTTAACGACAAAATATAGGCTAAACTAACAGCTATAAGTGACTTGCCTGTTCCTCCTTTACCCCCAGCTACAGCTATTACTTTACTCACTAGTAACTACCTCCCATATATTTTCGAATGAGTTTATCATTTCTTTTACAATGTCAGCTTTAGGAAAATATTTTATCAACGGAAGCATTTGTGAATAAGATTCAACAACAAGGTTATCATATCTTATTTTTCCCAAGATAGGTACGCCAAGTAGTTTATTTATTCTCTCAGATACACTAACGTTAAGGTCATATTTATTGACAATAGCGTAAGCTTTAACGTTAAAATGTTTTGAAAGTTCAATCAATCTTCTAGCCCCTTTCAGTGAAGGAGTCATAGGTTCTACTACAACAATTAAGTAATCTGCCCCAGCAATACTTGAAATAACTGTACATCCTATACCAGGAGCAGCGTCAATAACTCTATAATTGATATTTTCCTTAAGAGCCAAGCTTTTTGCAACATTTTTTATTTCATACACTATATGACCCATATTTCTTTCACCTAAACTAAGATCTCCTGTCACAACCGGTATCCCTGTTTTAGAAACTGCGACGTATAACGTTCCAGTTTTCTTCATATAGAATGATATTGCTTTTTCAGGACATACATAGTAACATGCTTTGCATCCTTCACAGAACTCAGGTACAACAGTTATCTTACCATTATTTTTTTTAAGTGCATGAAAAGTACAAATACTTATACAATTTTCACAAAGTGTACATTTTTCCTGGTTAATTTCTGCTTTCTCCGACTCAAATATGTCTTTTTTCCAAAGAGTTCGTAAAGCACCGCCGAGAGCTATTAATAAATCAGGTGCCTCTACATCTGCATCAACAGCAATAACTCCCTTAGCTTTTTCTTTTAAAAAAATAGAAAAATTTGAAGAAATAAAAGTTTTACCAGTACCTCCTTTTCCACTGGCTACAACAATCTCCACTTATTCTTTCACCAAGCCCAACTGGCGAAGTGCTTCGATAACCGGCGTTCCAGGCTGCACAGTATGTGTAGTTATACCTGCCTGAGCTAATGCTCCACCAGCATTAGGTCCATATGAAGATCCTATCACTACCCTAACACCACAGCTTACAAGCCATTGAGCAACCATCATACCTGCTCCTCCCATTGCATTAGCAGCAGGATTAGGTACAATGTTAACATTGACAACTTTTCCAGCAGAAATATCTATAATAGCCATATACATAGACCTTGCAAATCTTGTTGAAATTCTGGAATTTATCCCTGCATTTTCATCCACACTTGCAGCTACACGTAATGCTCCTGGAGGTGGAGGAGGAATACTTGTGTATTGGCCCATACCTGGTTGCTGAAAACCAGGACCATATCCAGGGCCGTAACCCATTCCGTATCCTCCATAACCACCGTATCCTCCTCTTCCTCTACCTCTTCCTTTTCCTTGACCTCTACCCCAACCATAACCCATATCTATACCCTCACTAAGGCCGAAACCCACTTGGTTGTCCTCCTTCTTCCACCATTTTTTTCAATTCCTTTATCCTTTCTTCAACACTTTTTATTTCTTCTTGAAGCTCTTTAAGATCCTCTTCTAATGCTCGTTTATAGTCTTCGAGCATAGCTAACTCATCTTCGGGAGTAGCCGGAGGTGGAGGAGGCATCCAATACGGCATTGGTGGCATTGGAGGATAGTAGCCTTGTTGATATTGCTGACCTTGTTGAGTTGTTTGTTGTTGTGCTGGCGGTTGTTGTGGAACATATGGATAGGGATAAGGTACTGGCGGCGGTATCATATAACGCATTCTTCGCATCCATCTATACCAACTATACATGTATTTCACCCATCTAATTATGTGCAATAGTCCAAAATTAGCTTTTTGGCTGAAATAAGAAGAAGTTTTAAATAGTTATTCTGTTCTTAAACGAGGATTAAATATTTCTTCTAATGCACTCATAAAGAGTATAAAACCTGTCTGCAACAATATGATTGCACCTATTGGTGACAACAAATAAGGCCAAGCTTTAGGATTAATTAAAGCGCTTTGTTGCATCGCTATGTTAATCATCATTCCCCAATTCATCGTCGTAAAAGGTAGCAATCCAAGAAAATAGAGACCTACTTGTGAATACACAGCACCAATAATAGATAATATTAAATTCATAGCAACATAAGGCATAAGATTCGGCAAAATTTCACCAAAAACAATCTTTGAACTACTTAATCCTAAACACCTTGCTGCCTCAATAAAAGCGGAACGTTTAATTGCGAGTACCTGTGATCTTATGGCTCTTGCAAGACCCGCCCATCCCACAAGGCTTATAACAAATGCTATTTCCACAGCAGTTAAAGCTCTAGGAACGCTTGCGGCAACAATTACTAATAATGGAAAACTAGGTATAATTAGGAAAATATCCATGATAGTTGTCAAAACAGTGTCTATCCTTCCACCTATATATCCTGAAAATATACCTATTGAAAAAGCAATTATGACTGTTATTGAAGCAGTTAAAATTGCCACCGTAAGCACATCTCTTGAACCATGAACGATTTGCGCCAAATTATCCCTTCCAGCAAAATCAGTACCTAAGGGATGTTGCAAAGATGGAGGTAGAAAACGATCTTGAATCTTTGGAGAAGAATCATATGGTAATAATATAGGACCTATTGAAGCCATAACCGCATAGCCTATAATAATTATCAGACCAACAATCGAAGAAGGATATTTTCTTAGTATTTTTATAAACGTTTTGATTGAACTTTTAATGTCATGTGTCATAAATCTCATTTCATTCGACATCTCAACCACCTGTTCTAATACGTGGATCTAACCTACTATATAATAGCTCGGCTACAAAATTTGATAATACCACAGCCATAGTAGTAACTAAGAAACAACCAGTCATTAACGGATAGTCACGATTTGTAAGACTCATAGTGAGATACTGGCCAATTCCTGGATAAGAAAATATGTTTTCAATAAATACGACACCGCCAAACATATATCCAATAGAAATTGCAAGTCTTGTAAATAACGGTAAGATTGCGTTTCTTCCAACATATGTTAAAACAATTCTTCTTCTAGGTAATCCTCTCGCCTCAGCCGCAGCTACAAAATACTCACCTAAGACAGATGCAGTGCTGCTCTTCATTGACAACATCCATCCACCAAATGAAGTAACGAAATAGGTCAATACCGGTAGAGCTGCATGCCTAAGTACACTGAGTATAAAAGGCAGATTAAATCCTACCTCTACTTCAGGATCATAGGG
>Ga0164318_10005240_pt1 | contig 12528 bp, 7 predicted proteins | sample GuaBasSedimGuay9_FD_113734 | JGI IMG/M metagenome (GOLD analysis project Ga0164318, IMG submission 113734) | Subseafloor sediment microbial communities from Guaymas Basin, Gulf of California, Mexico - Guay9, Core 4571-4, 0-3 cm | ecosystem: Environmental > Aquatic > Marine > Hydrothermal vents >... | reverse complement strand
TAGTGTCTGAAGCCTCTAATCTATTAAGAATAGTATTTAATTCTTCTATTGTTTGAATTAAATTTTCACGATGATAAAATGAAGCGCCTTTTTTTGGAGTTTTCTTCTTTGATGACTTGAAAAACGAAAGCATATTTGTAAAATATGAGTTAGTGGTGTGTGCAAAGATAATAAGTTATAAATAGTAAACGTAATGTATTACTAAAATTTGTTTTAATAGTGATATATTTTACTAATTGTACTTTCTTCGATATTCAATTATTAGTATAAATATTGAATACACAACTAAAAGAAATGTCATATAAATGTAATGATAATAACCATTAAGACCAAATTGGTATCTTGAAATAAAGTAAATTAATATCGCAAATATTGTATAAATAAGTATTTTTTTTATTTCATAATTTACAGGGTATATTTTTCTTCCCCAAAAATATGATACTATCATTATAACAAAATAACTTGAAAAATTTGCCCATGCCGACCCAATATATCCATATTTAGGTATTAATAGTATATTTAATATAATTGTAATTGTTGCTGCAATTATAGCTATAATAGCACCATATAGTGTTTTATTGGTTAATTTGTACCAAACAGATAAATTGTAAAATATGCCTAGAAATATTTTTGCTGATAGTATAATTGGTACAATTGTTAAACCTACCCAATATGCCTCACCAATAAAATATTTGAACAAATCTATGTATAACATTACAAGTAAAAATATAAACCATGTAAAAGCCATAAATAGTGTCATTACCTTGCTATATGTTTTTTTTGCATCTTTTTTATCTGCTTCCGAAAAAAAGAATGGTTCGGCAGCATATCTAAACATCTGTATAAACAGCATCATAATAATTGCAAGTTTGTAACTTGCAGCATATATACCAATTTGAGCATCTGCTCCAGCTTTATCGGGTAGTAGATACTTTAGAAGGATTTTATCGGCTACTTCTGTTATCATGAACGATAGAGATATTATTAGTATTGGTAAACCATATTTCAGCATTTTTTTAAGTAATACTGTGTCAATTTTAAGTGTAATATTTTTAAATACGCTGCTAAGCATAATTAGTGTTGAAAATGACCCAACTAAATTTGCAATAAATACAAATGTTACCAAACTTGTATTACGATATATTGGTAATGTGCTATAACTTTCGCCGTAATAATTTGGTATTGCGATTAAAAATATGAGGTTTAATGAAATTGTAATTACAACACTAATTACTCTTATTGATGAAAATTTTATTGCTCTGTTTTGATATCGTAAATAAGCAAAAGGTATTGCAGTTATTGCATCAATTGCTATTATTATTGCTATTATTATTACATAATTATTGTTTGATGAATATTCAATTAGTCTGGAAATATCGTCTACAAACAAAAAGATAACTGACAAGAATATTATTACTGCAATTAGTATTGATGTTGTGGCTGTATCAAAAGTTTTTTTGGCATCTTTACTTTTATTTGCAAATCTAAAAAAGGCTGTTTCCATGCCAAATGTTAGAAGTACTAGTAAAATTGCAACATATGAGTAGAGCAATGTAACTTGACCATATTCTGCTTCGGTAAATACGTAAATAGTGTAAAGGGGAACTAATAAATAATTTAAAAATCTTGGTAGCATTGTACCAAGTCCGTAAATTGCTGTTTCGCCTATTAGTCGTTTTATTGGGTTTTTGGTATTATTCATTTTGGCGCCTATTTGGTATTAGATGCGTTTGGAAACATTAAAATAAATCTTGTTCCCTTATCCTCTGCATTTTGAAAATTTACCTTACCCCCTATTTCATTCATAATATTTTTAACTATCGCAAGACCCAATCCTGTTCCACTTGTTTTTGTTGTGAAATATGGATGAAATATTTTTGATTTCATTTCTTCCGGAATACCTTTGCCATTATCTGTTATAGAAATGGTTATAAATTTATAATCATACTCTACATTAATAATAATTTTACCGTTTTTGGTTTTGTCTAACGACTGTATTGCATTTTTTAGAATGTTATTTATCACTCTTAATATATCTTTTTCAAAGCCAAGTGTTATTAGTTCATTATCATCACTATAATTAGTTATAATTGAAATATTTTCATTTTGGTTAAACAAGTTTACTGCGGATGTAATTATATTTTTAAGATTTACTTTTATCAATTTTAATGATTTTGCTTTTGCAAAATCTGAAAACATTTCAGCTACATCATTTAATACATCTATCTGGGTAATTAGCGAACTACTAATTGATTTTATTTTTGAGCTAAATTCAGGATCATTATTATTATATGCTTTTTCAAGATATTGAACATTTAGCTTCATTGGTGTTAATGGATTTTTAATTTCGTGAGCTATTTGACGTGCTACTTCGCGCCAAGCACTTTCTCTCTCTGAGTGTTTTAATAAATCGGCACTGTGTTCTAACTTATCCACCATAAGGTTATATTCGTTTATCAGAAGTCCAATCTCATCATTTTTATTCCATTGTATCTTTTCGTTGTGTTTGTCGATTCTAATGGTAGCTAGGCTTTCCTGAAGTAGTACTAAGGGCTTTGTTAGATATCTCGAAAATATAATTGCAATTAATGCTCCAATAATACTTATTATAACATATATGTTAATCAAATATGACATCATAATATAGTATGATTTGGTAATTTGGGTTTGTCGTGCAAAATATGGCAGATTGACTATACCAATTGGTTTGTCATTATTTAGGGTTATTGGAACAAATGCTGAATAATATTTTAACGAACCAATATTTTCTTCTGTGATAAAATTCAATTTATTATCATGAAAAATTGCATTAAAAGCTAAGGGATTTATGTATGATGATAATAAGTTTTTCTCAAATATTTCAGGTCGAGACGTTGCTATAAGTTGACCTGACTTATCATATAAATTTATATCTGAGAAAAATACTAAGGAAAACTTACGTAAAAGTTGATGAAGTACTTCATTATTCTCATTCTTCAAATCTGTAACTGATGATAATTTATGTTGTAGTTCGATTAATACTGAGTTGGTTTTTTCAGTTAACTGGTTTTCACGAGTTTTGCGATTGCTATCTTTTATATAAATAAGCGTTGTTACACCCATTAAAATAAAAGTGAGTGTTAGTGTTGATATAAAAAATGTTTGTAATCTGGCCTTAAAGTTTAGCCTGAATAAGTTGAATGCTTTTTGTGCATAAATTATTAAATATAGTATAACTGTTAATGTTGATAGTATTAAAAATATAATTGAGAATACTACAATTTTTAAAGTAGTTGGAGTTATTTTCCTACTGATTATAAGATATTTATCATTTGATATTTGAATTGCAAAATGGCGATACTTGTTGTAGTCAAAAAACGTATCAAATTTGAAATAGTTTTTGAATATGAAAAAAGTATTGTAAGCGTAATCACCAAATTTGTAGCTTAAATGATCATTGGAATATATTGCAAATGAATATTCTGTCAAATTAAGTGTGTATGATCGTTTATCAATTAGAAGCTCTGGGTAACCAAATCCTTCAGGTACATGTGAGGAAACAAATTCAAGAAAAAGATTTCGTATATTGTTGCTTGAGTCTTTTATAGTAATTTTACTTATGTAATAATTGCTTTCGTTAACTGTACTAAATTTGTATAATATTGTATCAATAATTGGGGTTGCCGTTTCAAAAATTAATTGATTAAAATATTCTGAACATTCTCTAATTTCTCTTTCAGGTTGTATTTCTATTAATTCATTTTTACTACAATTTGTTACTTGGATTGTGTATTTACTTACCGTTTCTGTAAAATATTTTGATAATATGTATTTCTGTATCTCATCATCAGTTGAGGTAGTATCATTAAAAAGTATATTTTTTAAATATTTATCTTTTATTATTTTGCTACTTATGGTTTTGTAATTGTTTTCAAATATTGTATCATTTGAAATAGCTAGGGTATTTCCTACATATTTTTGATATTTATCATTTTTAAATTTGTATGAACTACTTACAATAATTGATGACACTGTTGATAGTAGTACAAGAATAATTATGTGTTTTAAAAATATATCGGTTAGATACCGCCAAATAGAGTTTTTTATAATTATAAGTAGAAATGATAAAACTAGTGTTGTTATTAAGATTGTAATTGAAATATTTCCTACTATATAAACGATAAACACCCCTAGTAAAACGATTAAGTAAGGAATTATATAGGGAATTTTTTTAATATTTGCCGTATTCAAAAAGGTTATGAATGCGTAGTACATGCTAATATTTATACTAATAATAATTAGTACTGATAAGAATAGAGTATTGTTATGTAATATATCTTCTGCAAAAAATGATATTTGTTGATCAAGTATTGTATGAAATAATAGATATGTATTTATTAGTATGTATATCCAAAGTGCGGTATAGCGTAGTATGATTTTTACCGGAGAAATTTCTGATTTTGTTTTGGCAAAGAATATATAAGCCGATATTGATATTAATAATAGTATTATGGTTGATAATACTAATTGTCCTTCTGAGTTTGCTGTTGGTATATTAAATATGTTATTTGAGAATATTGAAGATTGTTTAAGTTCATCTGGAAAACCACTAAATATTATTATAATTCTTAATATTAATATTATAGTAATTAATGAAATGAATGCTAATAGAGGATTTGTTTTGGCTAGTTTTGAATTACTAATTAAAGTAAGAAAGAATAGAATTAGAAATATGTATGCTGCTAAAAAGAAAATAAATGACAAATAATTTGAATCTGGTTTTGTTGATGAATTATCTATACAGTTGATGCCAAGTATAAATTCATTAGCGGAATTATATATTTTGTGCGATGATGAATTAAAATCTAATGTTAAAATCATATCCGAACTATTTGCATAGTTAGAACTGAAATTTGAAGTCAGTAATTCGTTGTTTAGTAGATAATCTGATTTGATTAATTCTAATATGGAAAAATTTAGATTTGAAATATTACTCTTAGAATATAAATACCAACCAGTTGGTAGATTTATAACATGTACATTGTTGTCATTAATAAGTTTGTTATTTGTTGTTACTAGGCTAACTTTGTTCGTATTCCAGTAGCTTATACTGTCCTGGTTACCAACAAAACAAATATATTTTTCTCTATTGAAAAGACTATCCAGTTTATTCCAATAATCATTTGGATTATTTTTTAATATATTTTTAGCTTGCTTTTTCTTTTTAAGAAGCTTAACAGATTGTGTATCAATATGTTCAGACAAATACGCTGCTTCAAAATCTCCTCTATGATTTTTGTTATGTAGATATTGATTTAGATAAAAAAAGAGTACAAATAATATTGCTAAAAAAAGAAATATACTTGAAATACGTTTATTTAACGAACTTTTCATTGGGTATGTTTAATTATTTCTTTATTTTTTTTTAACTACATAAATCATGCTTGAATAGTTATTTTTTTTGGATGCTTTAAAATTTGATGTAAATCCATTGATAAATGCTGTTGGAAGATATAGGCTGTTTTTTTTGTATTTTTCACTTAGCATACTAACATAGTACGAATCAAATTTCATTGGCTCTGCATGTATTAGCGACATGTTATGTTTTGATATTAGCTCTTCAAAAGTGTTTTTTGTAAAATGATATAGGTGACGAGGAACATCAATTGCTGACCAATATTTTTTATATTTTTTTGAATCTGGTGAATCTAAATTCGGTAGTGCAATGAATATTGTGCCATCTTTTTTTAATAATTTTTCTATTTGAGATAGTCTTTTGTGTAGATCTGGTACATGTTCAAGAACATGCCACATTGAAATTACATCAAACGAATTTGCGCTAAATGTTTCTAGCATTTCTTCTTCCCATATTTCTATTTTGTGGTTTTTCTTTGCAAAATTTCTTGCAGTGGTATTTGGTTCAATACCTGAAACGGACCAGTTTTTTTGTTTAAAATATTGTAATAGTTCGCCTGTGCCACATCCAATATCTAATATTTTACCAGAAGGGTTATAGTTATTTACGAGCTTGAACTTTCTTTTAATATTTATTTTACGTAATTTTGAATATAGTTTTCCCATAATACCATTATCGCCTGTGTTGTGTGATAAGTAGTCTGGTGTTTCGTAGTATTTGCCTAAGTTTATAGGAATAGGATTAGTAAAAACAAAATTGCAATTCGTACATTTTGATAAAGTAAATTCTTCTTGTGTAAAAAAGTAATCTTTTGTGCGCATATAAATAGTAAAATTACTATTTGAGCATATTGGGCATTTTGATATTTCTTTGAATTTTTCCATTTGTTCCACGTGAAACAATTTTATCTGCCAATAAAAACGGCAATTACATTTATATCTGATGGAGATACACCACTTATTCGTGAAGCCTGACCAATTGTTGTTGGTTTTATTCTTGATAATTTCTCTCTTGCTTCAGTTGATAGCGATTTTAGTTTGTTATAATCAAAGTTTTTCTTTAAAGGCGTATCGTTTAATTTGGATAGTTTTAATACAAGCTCCTTTTCTTTTTCTATGTATCCGTTATATTTAATTAATATTTCTGCACATTTTAGGTCTTCTGTAGTTGGAGAAATGTTTTCAATTTGAGCCATGAAGGGGTTGCTCATAATAATTAAGTCGTCAATATTTATTTGTGGCCTAAGCAATAAATCTGATATTTTTACTTTTTGTTTTAGTATTGATGTGTTTTTTTCTATTAATATTTTTTCTGCTTCTTGGGGGCTTACACTTTGTTTTTTTGTAATTTTTATTATCTCATTAATTTTTGATTGCTTTTTTAGCACATTGTTGTATCGTTCTTTTGATGCTAAACCAAGTTTATATGATTTTGGTGTAAGTCTTAAGTCAGCATCATCTTGTCGTAGTAGTATTCTATATTCTGCTCTTGATGTAAACATTCTATATGGTTCATCAACGCCTTTTGTAATTAAATCATCTATTAATACACCAATATATGCTTCATGGCGTTGTAGTATAAATTCTTCTTTATTATTTAATTTTTGATGAGCGTTTATTCCTGCAATTAACCCTTGAGCTGCTGCCTCTTCGTAACCTGTTGTTCCGTTTATTTGTCCTGCAAAATATAGGTTTTCTATTAATTTCGTTTCTAAAGTATAGTTTAATTGTGTTGGTGAAAAGTAGTCGTATTCAATGGCGTAACCTGGTACAAAGATTTTTGCATTTTCAAACCCAGATATTTTTCTTAATGCTTTTAACTGAATATTATTAGGTAATGAAGATGAGAAACCATTAACATAATATTCAACAGTATCCCAACCTTCGGGCTCAACAAATAGTTGATGTCTGTTTTTATCTGAGAAGCGTTCAATTTTGTCTTCTATCGAAGGGCAGTACCTTGGTCCTGTACCTTCAATTCGTCCAGCAAACATTGGTGAATCTTGGAAACCTAATTTTAGAGTATCGTGTACAATAGGGGATGTATATGTTATCCAACAGCTACGTTGTTTTTTAAGTCTGTGTTTTTTGAGATAGGAAAATCCCTCTGGTTCAGCATCGCCTTTTTGTTCTTCCATTTTTGAAAAGTCAATCGTTCTACCATCAACTCTGACTGGGGTACCTGTTTTTAATCTCAGTGATTTAAAACCATGTTGTATTAGTTGTTCAGTTATTTTTGTAGATGATGGATCACCAATTCTGCCACCTTCAAAATTGGTTTTTCCTATATGTATTTTTCCATTTAGAAATGTTCCATTTGTTAGTATTATCTTCTTCCCATAAATCTTCTGATTCATTTGAGTTGTAACACCAACAACTTTACTATTATTAATTATTAGGTTTGTAACAGTATCTTGCCAGAAATCAACATTCCGTGTTTGTTCAAGCATTTTTCTCCATTCAATGGAAAACTGAACTCTGTCATTTTGTGTTCGTGGACTCCACATGGCTGGTCCTTTTGATTTGTTTAGCATTCTAAACTGAATCATGGTTGCATCAGAAACAAGACCTGAATAGCCTCCAAGGGCATCTATTTCACGAACAATTTGACCTTTGGCAACACCTCCCATGGCTGGGTTACACGACATTTGTGCGATGCGTTGTAAACTCATTGTAATTAGCAATACTTTCGATCCCAGATTTGCCGCAGCTGCCGCAGCCTCTGCACCCGCATGACCACCACCTACTACTATTATATCATATTGCTCAAACATACTCTTTTGTTTCACGTGGAACAATTAAAAAATTATTGTTTTAACTTACTATTAACAAAGCTTGTTTTAAAATAGCTCAGCCTGCAAAAGTAAATAATAATCTTCTTTACTGCGCATTAATTTTTTATCAATCTGTGAGTGATCATCATAACCTACAAGATGAAGAATACCATGAACCATAACCCTACTTAGTTCAGTATTAAATACACTTGAGTGAATATTTGAGTTTTCTATTATCCTATCAACACTAATATATATTTCACCAGATATTATATCAATATTATCACTAGTTGAAAAAGTTATTATATCTGTTAGAGTATCGTGATTAAGGTAGGTTGTATTTATGTTCAAAAGATAATTGTCATCGCAAAAAATATACTGGATATTGCCTAATTTCTTTTCTTCAGAATGAATAACTTTTTTTAGCCATTTCTTATAATACGACTCAACAAAATTTTCAATATTTTTATTAAATAAATATGTAAAATTAATCATTGTATTTTTGAACTTTAACTACAGTTTGTTTGCTGAAGTATTTTTTTAATTGTTCAGCACGGTGCTTATATATTTCATTATGTAAAGCACTTATATCAAATTCAAAAGTTAAATTTCCTTCATTATTAATTACAATATTATCAACTAATGAATTAATAAGGAAAATATTTCTATTGCTTTCTTGATGTATGATATCATCAATGTTAATCGGCTTGGTAAGTGACGTAACAATTTGATTATCAATATTATAAAATGATATAACGATGTTTTTATAATCAGAATTATAAGTAATATTTATTGTATCATTATTATTAGTGGTAAGCAGACAATTAAATAATTCAGTTAACGACATAAGTATATTGCCATAATATGTGTCATTAATAAATAATTGATCGCAAATGGTATCAACAAATTTCTCAATATCTCTAATTGATTCTGGCTGTAGTTTTATTGAAACTGATTGATTATTATTCATCATTTTTATCATTTTCGAGTTTGTACAAATACTCCTTAAGTAAACTTTTATAATATGGTTTTACTTCAAGAGGAACTGTAATTAATATTTCCTCTTGTATAGTTTTCTCTGTCTTATACTCAATTTTGTTATTTAGGTTACTTTTATTTTTTGTTTTTCCTTCTTTCGATTCTCTTTTCTTTTCCTTTTCTCTTTCTTGCAGGGCTTTTTTTGATTTTAATAATCTGGTTTCTATATTTTTTTGGCGTTCTAAAGTTTCTGTAGATATTCTGCGGTTTACTATATCATCTTCAGTTTTATTCATTTCTTCCACTAGTTTATTAAGTGCATTTCCATTTCCTCCCTCACCTTCAAGTTGCTCAATAAACTCTTGTAACATACGCCTTATTTCACCCTGTGCAGCTGCCATTCGCGCAAGTTCTTCACTATTACTGTTTAAACCCGATTTGCCATCTAAACCATTTTTTTTCGATTTTCCTTTTAGCCCTTCATTTAGCCCTTTTTGTTGATTCATTATTTCTGACATTGAAGGTGATTTTCCTTTCCCAGGATTTTTACATTTACTACCGCCTTTTTGGTTACCCGACATTTGCATCGACTCTTTCATTTTTTCCAACGATTCGGCAAGCATTAAAGCCAAATTATTCATTGATGTCATTGCATATTGTTGCTCTGCCATTGCTTTGCCTTTATTTTGCTCCTGAAGCATTGATAGTACCTTATCAATATGGTTATTTATTTTACCCGATTCCTTAACTATAAACGGCTGTATTTCGCTTTGACGTTTACTCATACTTTTTAATGAATCGTTTAGTATATCAAAATCATCTTTAATATTTTTTTGTTCATTACGTATATCAACATTTTTTGGATCGTTTTTTGTAAGTATTTTAAGGCTATTAATTAGTTGCTCCTGATTAAAGCTAAGGTCTAGTAAATTATCAAGCATATTTTTTACTTGTTCAATATCTTCACCTAAGCGTGCCTCCATTGCACTCTGCATCATAATTGATAGTCCATCCGCCATTTCTTCCATTTTATCACCTGCTTGTTGCTGATTTTCCGAGGCTTTATTTTTTTTACCTTTTTCTAAATTATCACTAGCCTTTTCCATTTCTTCGGTTATGTCATTGGACATGGCTGTATCATTCTCCATCTGATATGGATCTTCAAGTTCTTTATTAAGCTTGTCAGCATTATCAAGTTTTTCTATTACTTCCGAAAATTCTTTCTCAATTTCATCTTGTTTTTTAACTGATTCTTCTTTACTATTTTCTTTTTTTGCTGTTTGATTTGATAACTTCTTTTGCTCTTCTGCGAGTTTTTCAAGTTGCTCAATTGTTTCTTCAATCAACTTTTCATATTCGAGTTGTTTATAGAGTTCAAGGTTTTGCTCTAGATCATCTTTAAGCTCCTCATTTTGTTCTTTCATTTTCTCCAGAAACTTATCTACTTTATCTTTTTCAAGGTCTTTTTTAAGTTCTTCCAGCTGTTTCTCAAAATCCTTATCCATTAACTTGTTCATAAGCTCTTCTAGCTTTTGGAGTTTTTCAAGTAGCTCAGGGCTCATTTTTTTCTTAAGAAGTTCTTCAAGTTCTTTAATATCTTCATTTATTTTTTTAATATCCTCAAGTTCCTTTTTTATATTTTCTTCTTTCTTTAATAAGTTTTTAAGATTCTGTTTGTCAAGCCAACTTAAATCTTTTTTTTCAAATAAGTTTAGTTTTGTTTCTTCCAGCTGCTTATTTAACTCATCAATTTCATTTAGCGATTTGCTAAGCTTATTTTTCATCTCGTTTGAGCTGTTTTCTATTTTTTTCTCAAGCTCTGATGCATCTGGTAATTTTAAAAAATATATTTCCGATTTGGCTTTTTTGAATCCATTTATGGCATCATTATCTCTAACTTCGAAATAGTAACTAATTGCATCTCCCGGAACAAGGTTATAATTAGTAGCTACCATCATATAATCAAAATACTGACGAGTAATATTATTATCAATAGTTAACTTTTCCTTTTTCCACATAGCTTCTGGGGTGCTATCTTTACGAAAGTAAAAATATAGTGACGAAAAACCATGATCATCACTTATTGATCCACTAAAGTTAACTAGTCCATAATTTAATTCATCTTTAAACTCTGTAACATTAATAATTGGATATTCGTCAGCAATTACCTGTAAGCTGAAGTGCATTGAATCGGTACTCTGCATAAACTCATTATCAGCTAATAATGTATAATTAAAATTTTGCAATATTTTTAATGTATTTTTAAAAATATTACTTCCTTTTTCTGATAATGTATATAAACTATCATCAGTAATAAAAAAAACGTGCTTAGTATCGCGTGTGTAAATATCCCACGAAACCGTTGTACCCTGAGGTATAATTAGGTCACCAGTATTTTCAATTATTTCGTTTTGCTTATGCAGATATTTAGGGTATTGAAGGCTTATATTAAAATTGAAAATAATAGGTTGTGGATATATACTAAGATGGTATTTTTCACTGCTAAAGTCATCAGTCTCAATTGTAAAATAAATATCTGATAGTAAATCTTTAAAAATATATTCGTATTCGCCAGGGTTTGTATTTGACATACGATAATTAAAACTACCATCCATTATCCATATTTTAGATGGAATCTCATCTCCAACAACCTTAATTCTTACACTATAGTTTTGGTGTTGAGCACAAGTGAAATCATCATTAATAAGTTCAATTGTGTAGGGGAGAGGCTTACTAAAATGGGTTGTGTGATTTATTATTCGGTCTGCCGGATTAAAAATTGTTGCCGGAGAAATTACCAGTATTAAAAGTAATATTATAACAGGGGGAGTTATGTATTTAAGATAACGAATATTACTTTTAAATGTAATGGCATTTTTAAATGGAATGGGACTTAGGATTGCCGATTTTTGTTCAATGCTTGCCAGCAATAACTCTACATTTTTATTTTTGGTGTTATTGTGTAACTGCAATGTGTTTAATAGCTTATCGCTAACATCAGGAAAATGATTACCTATAATATTTGCAGCATCCTCGTAAGAAATATTTTTGCCTAATTTTATTAGTTTTAACGTTGGTATAATTATATAATAAATTAGTATAATAAATACGGCAATAACGAAAATATAAAAAATTATAGTTCGGGTAATTGTACTCGACCACGACAAGTATTCAAATACATTTGCAAATAAAAATAGCAGCACAATTAATCCTAAACTAAACAGTGTTCCTTTAATGATTAAATTCGTATAGTATCTTCTAATGAATTTATTCAATTTCGAAATCAATTTATTGTACGCAGTACTCATTTAGTTATTTTGCTTTAATAATTGGCAAAGATATGAATTCAGTAGTATAATAAATGAATAATTATTTTTTGAAT
>Ga0164318_10005239_pt1 | contig 12529 bp, 8 predicted proteins | sample GuaBasSedimGuay9_FD_113734 | JGI IMG/M metagenome (GOLD analysis project Ga0164318, IMG submission 113734) | Subseafloor sediment microbial communities from Guaymas Basin, Gulf of California, Mexico - Guay9, Core 4571-4, 0-3 cm | ecosystem: Environmental > Aquatic > Marine > Hydrothermal vents >... | reverse complement strand
CCTTTACTTTCCGTTATTTCGTCCTCGTCCCTTAAACCCGTAAACGATTATATTTTCCGTCAAATAATTGTCATCAGTCCACAACTTGTCCTTATGTTCATACCAACAAACTTTATTCGGTTGATTTATCATAAAAGAATGTTATTTTTTAATTAGATATTGACAGCATTGAGTGTGAGGGAGTAAAATTTTTACGTATTATTCATGATTTTTTGTAATCGTTCACAAATTACGTTTTTTTAATGTTTATCTTGCGTTTGGATGAGCACCTCCCAAGACCTTGAGGTGTCACAATTTAAAAAGAGATGTTCTTTTTTTGACGAATCCAACTCTATAACAGGAAAGGAGTTTTATAATGAAGGCAGCAGTCAGCTCAAGCGGAAAAGACCTGGATGCTCAGGTTGATCCGCGTTTTGGCAGGTGTGCTTATTTTATCATTGTTGATACTGACGATATGAGCTACGATGCTTATAATAATGATAATAGTGCGTTAGGCGGTGGAGCAGGTATTCAATCGGCCCAGTTTGTAGCCTCTAAAGGCGCGAAGGTTGTTTTAACGGGAAACGTTGGGCCAAATGCGGTTAAAACACTTTCTGCAGCGGGCGTCGAAGTGATTGTCGGACAAACAGGCACTGTAAAAGAAGCGATTAATGCATACCGGAAAGGCAATTTAAATGCCGTTAGTGAGGCCAATGTTTCCGACCATCACGGAGCGGGCAGTAATACAGTTCCTGAAGAGAGACTGTCTCAGGTCGCCGGAGGCGGTGTCGGCCGCGGCATGGGACGAGGCGGCCGTTGCGGCGGGGGCATGGGAATGGGTCGCGGTAAAGGTATGGGCATGGGCATGGGAGTTGCTCCTTCAAGTCAAACCGGCGCCGCTTCTTTGTCCAGAGATGAAGAGTTAAGCTCGTTGAAGAATCAGATTGCCGAGTTACGCGGTCAGATTGAATCTATTGCCTCGAGCATTAACACCCTGGTGAAAAAGTAATTTCCAGAAAGGCTGTCCGGGAATGTCCTTTCCCAACGATACATCACAGCTTCAGACCTTCTTTGCCGATCTGATCCTATGCGCCAACTTGGGGATATTATTTCGTCCCCGTCTTTTATGCCTGCGGTAATTTTTTTCGCAGTCCTTGATTTTGGAAAAAATTGCTATTCCCGGACAACCTCCTGTCGGGGCTGCCAACGTAAAGCGGAACAGTTATTCGTCGCTTACTCTCTTTAATCCACCTGCGTCGGATACCAACTGAACTTTGCAGGGTGGATTAAGCGAAGCGAATCCACCAAAAAGCGGAAGATGTCCCGCTTTAAGTTGGTAATCTCCTATCGGTAAATCTTAATTGTTCAGTTTGAAAAAGTTGAGAGGATGACAATTTATGGCAAAAGAAAAACCTGATTCTGAAAGTCGGAAGGATGCGCATAAATTACAAGATTTGGAGATTGAGCACACATTAAATCAGATCAAAAATAAAATTCTTGTAATGAGTGGAAAAGGGGGTGTGGGGAAAAGCAGTGTAGCAGCTTATATCTCAGTTGTCCTGGCAAGAAAGGGTTATAAGGTGGGACTTATGGACGTTGATCTTCATGGCCCGAGCATACCTCGTTTATTAGGGTTAAAAGGTACCATTAAACCAGGTGCCATGCCCGGAAAGGCAGGGCCGGTCAGGTATATGCCGAACATGGAGGTAATTTCCATAGAATCTCTTATGGGAGAAAAGAAGGATGTGGCAACTATCTGGAGAGGTCCTCTCAAGATTGGCGTTATCAAGCAGTTTATCTCAGATATTGAATGGAGCGATCTTGATTTTTTGATCATTGACTCACCTCCGGGCACTGGTGACGAACCCTTGACAGTAGCCCAAACCATACCCGATGCCATGGCAGTGGTTGTGACTACGCCTCAAGAAATCTCGCTTGCTGATGTAAGAAAATCGATAAATTTCTGCCGTCAGGTCAATATGCACATCCTGGGCCTGGTGGAAAATATGAGTGGGCTTCAATGTCCATATTGCGGGAAACTAATTAATATCTTTAAGAAAAACGGCGGCTCAATCACTGCGCAAAAGGAGCGTTTAAAACTGCTGGGCGCCTTGCCGCTTCAACCGGAGGTGGTTAATAATGGTGACATTGGGAGCATGAAATTTCTGGATAATGATCAGTTGCCGTTTACCATGGAATTTAACAAAATGGTGGATGAGATCATAAAATCAGTTGAAAACCGGAAAAAGGTATCCTTGAAATCAAAAAAGGTCAACGCTTCAGACACTGGAAAGAAGGTCATGAAAGGCGTGAAAGTTTTTGTGATTCCTGTTTCTGACGGGAAGCTGTCAAGCCATTTCGGGCACTGCGAACAATTTGCATTTGTTGAGACTGAAAACGGCAGGATTATGGACAAGTATGAAAAGACACCCCCGTCCCGTGATCCCGGCGTTATTCCTGCCTGGATGTATGAGCAGGGAGCTGACGTAGTAATCGCAGGTGGGATTGGGGACCGGGCGGAGCAGCTGTTAAGAGAAAAGGGGGTTGAAGTTATCTCAGGCGCTCCTATGGATGCCCCGGAATTATTGGTAAATCAGTATCTTGCAGATACACTAATAAGCGGTAATAATATATGCGACCATTAAAAAAATGGTAAGCGTTCATCAGAAAGGAAAAATATCCGATGAGTGATGAGTTTGATCGTTTTGCTCAGGAATTACAGGAGCAGATATTTGAAGAGACAAGGGCGGATTATGGAGATATCGCATTCGAGAGGTGGATGAATCCCTTGTATATGGGAAAGATGGATGCTCCTGACGGATATGGTTCGCTTACAGGTTCATGCGGCGACACCATAAAGATTTTCTTGAAATTTGAAAATGGCAAGGTTAAAGAGGCATCTTTTCTGACGGATGGCTGCGGATCAAGCGCTGTTTGCGGTTCGTTTGCCGCTGAGATGGCAATTGGGAAGAATCCGGATGAACTTGTTGAAGTAACAGGAGAATTGATTCTCAATATCCTTGGCGGATTTCCAAAAAAAGATGAGCATTGTGCATTTCTTGCAGGAAATGCGGTCCAGGAAGCCCTGAATGACTATATGATCAAGCAGGTAAAAGATGAAGGATAGCTGTTATAGGAAGATATTGCTAAATTTCGGATGGGCTATATTTAACAAATTAAAAGGAGGAGCACGATGGCAGTTAAATATCCAAAAATCGGCAACAAGGTGATGGCAAAGATTATTGAATCAAAAGGGGGCTGCAGCATAGGAATGAAGCCTGGAGATGAATTTGAATTAAGTCTTCATAAGTGTGGCGAATTTTGCGGTTTTTTTTATCATAATATATATGGCTGGATAAAAACTCTGCAATTTGGCGGATCTTTCCCTCCAGGTTCGGATTCTGATATAATACAGTGGACCTGTCCCAACCCTAAAAACAGAGTCAAAGTCGAGTTGCGACGGATCAAAGAATAACTTTAAGCAAAGGTTGATTCCCTCCGGGCATAACCATAGAGACCTTAGTTATGCCTGGGAAATAACCCCCCACCATAGGATTCAGGAGTAAAAAGCCGGAAACTCAGAAGAAAATATGTCTTTTGCCCCATCCGGAAAATAGCAGACGATAAAGTGAATCTATATCAGTTATCATTTTCTTCTGATTTTTGACTTTATACTTCTGAATTCTTTTAATGATGGCCATCACCCTTTTCAAATCTTAACATAACCGTTCACGGTTGTCGGCTTACAGTTTACCGCAAACGGTTACTTCCGCTTAAAACGATAAGTCCTGTCCTGACCCGAATTTCTCGCATATAAATTATGAAACAAGTCAAATCCGGCTTATTTATTGCGTAACATCTCAACATCTTATGGTTAATATATTGCCTTCATTGAACAGAACTGTGATTTTAATCAGTTAGGAACGAGGAAGAATTAACTTCCCCAACCATGCATCACAGCCTCAGCCCATCTTTGCCCGTCTTCCACTTTGCGGTAACAGGGGTTTGGCAGATACGGGTTTGAAACCCGTATCTGCCATGCAACTGTTGCCACGCCTTGAAGATGGACAAAAATTCTGCGCGATATGCATAGATTATTTCCTTCCAGTTCCCTGATTATTTGACCGTTTAACGAGGTCTGAGATAAGAGATAAAATCTTTTTTGAGAATTATAGCCCTATTTATTATTTGCCTGATCCTGGCTGGGCACACCTGTACAGGCCGGCATGGGTATTAAGGGGGCTGTGGTAAAAATATACACGGTTTATAACAGGTCTGATTATGATGCCCCATGGCAGATGATTGGCCAACAACGGCGAAGCGGTTCCGGGTGTATTATAAGCGGAAAAAGAATCTTAACGAATGCTCATGTTATTGGAGACCAGATATTTATCCAGATAAAAAGGACAGGTGAGGCGAAGAAAAGCTTGCCCTGACAGGGCAAGCTTTGGGGACTTTTAAATCGGTTTTTCCATGAAAAAATTGATGACCTGGTATAAAAATATTTTTTTAAGGAGATTTAATATCAAAGGTTTTGTAATTGCAGGAACGGGCAGTGGAAGCGGGAAAACCACCGCAACGCTTGCTGTCATGGCATTTCTTGCTGAAAAGGGATACAGGATTGCCCCTTTTAAGGTGGGGCCTGATTTCATTGATCCCGGTTATCACAGGGCAGTGACGGGAAGAATCAGCAGAAATCTTGATTCATGGATGCTGTCAAAAGCATACAATGAAAAAATTTTTTTACATGGAACAGAAAATGCCGATATTGCAGTGGTTGAAGGTGTTATGGGGCTCTTTGACGGCTTCAGCGGAACCAGAGAGGCAGGCTCTACCTCCGAGATGGCAAAATGGCTCAATCTTCCTGTAATTCTCATTGTGGACGCAAGAAGTATGGCAAGAAGCGCCGCGGCAATTGTCCAGGGGTTTGAAAATTTTGACACGGACCTGAATTTTGCAGGGGTTATTTTCAACAGAACGGGCAGTTTAAGACATTATGAGTATTTAAGAGAAGCTGTTGAAGCAACATGCAAAATGCCCTGTCTTGGTTTTCTGCCGCGAAATGATAAAATAATTTTTCCTGAAAGGCATCTTGGCCTTGTTACAACGGATGAGCATCTTGTTTCATCGGATATCATTGCAGAACTTGTTACCATGGTTGAAAAAAATACCAAAATGGAAAAGGTCGTTAAAAATCTGCCTGATATCCCAATGGAAGGGAGCACGGTCAATACGGACACGGTAAGTGAGATCTCTGCAAATGAGAGTTCAGAACTTTTAATTACAGGTGCTTCAGGATTTGAATCTGAAAAAGTAAGAATAGCCGTTGCACGTGATAAGGCCTTCTGCTTTTACTACCAGGAAAATTTTGAAATACTTGAACAAAACGGGGCTGAAATTGTTTTTTTCTCTCCGGTAAATGATGTAAATCTGCCCCGGGATATTGACGGTATTTACCTTGGCGGTGGATACCCTGAGCTTTTTGCAGACAGCCTTTCTCAAAACAGGAGCATGTTAAAGCAAATAAAGGAAAAAAGCCTGGCAGGAATGCCCGTATACGGTGAATGCGGAGGATTTATGTATCTCTGCTCATCAATGACAGGTATGAATGAAAAAGAAAAATTTTCAATGACCGGCTGCTTTCCATTTTCAGTTTCAATTTCAAAAAAAATGAGATCCCTGGGTTACAGGGAAATCGTGCTGAAAAAAGACACCATTGTGGGGAAAAAAGGAGATGTCCTCAGGGGACATGAATTTCATTATTCATTTCTTGATGATTTATGTGAAACTTCCTGCACAACAAAGTATAAGTTTAATGATGTGCTGCAGGTTGAATCCGGAGAAAAAAAAGAAAAACCGAATCTGCCCCATGACGGTTTTACAAAGAATTTGTTTCCTGAAAGAATTTACTCTGTGACCAACAGAAATAAACAGAAACTTTCCCTTGATGGATTTCAGGTAAACAACACTCTGGGAAGTTATCTTCATATTCATTTTGGCAGCGCTGAAAGACCGGGGTCCATTAATCCTGCAGGGCATGCTTATGTAAGTTCATGTATTTCCTTTAAAAAAGGTCTTTTATGATATGGCGGCATCCCATAAAAAATTTAAAATCAGGGCCGTTATTTTTGATTTTAACGGAGAGATTGTTTTTGATTCACTTTTAATCTAAAAATTTCATCCTCTGTTTTGTTTTTTGGAGGATACGTTGTTGTATTATGCAGTTACAGCCAATTTCAATGAATCTGCCGCTCACCAAAGTCAGGCAGACCAAAAATCAAAACAATTAAACCCTTTTGGGAGCGACATTTGGCCGGATATCCTGCGTAAAATCAATCAACTGCCCGCATTGATCGCAGACAAGAAAGGAAAAAAATTAATTAATAATTAATTTTAAATTTTCCTTGACTTAACCTGAAAATCTTTTTATATCTACCTTAAAATTTATGTGTTGTTTGAATTCAGACTGAAAAGGGAAGACGGTGCAAATCCGTCGCGGACCCGCCGCTGTAACCCCATCGTTTTTTAATTGTAAAGGAACGAACTTCTCCGGCAATTATGCCACTGCTTCACTGATTTGAAACGGGAAGGCGCCGGAAAAGAAGGGAAGCCAGAAGACCTGCTCATAATGTATGGAAGAAAATGTGCTGTCCTCGCGGAACAGAAACAAGCACACTTGATGGTGGATAAAAAACGGTATCCCCGGATCAATTTAATTTGTTTTGGTCCGGGGATTTTTGTTTTTTGAACAGAAAGAATAGATTCTTTCCAGTTCCCTTAAGGGAGAATCAGAAGATCCGTTTTGGCGCTGGCTTGTCCGGGTTAGGTATTAACCTCTTAACTTCATGAATTGTTATTGATAAGCCGGTCAGGTTTTGCAAGTAATGCAGGTTTCCTGAAGTTAAGATATTTAAGGATCGAAAAACAGATTGATTGAACGAAATTTTTGTTTGCCTGTTTGTTTAATTTATTATGTTTTCGATCATAACTCTATTAATGTGAGGTTTTATTATGAAAAAGTTTAATTATTTTTGTATTGCATTTATTCTGTCACTGTCACTTGCTGCATCTTCCTTTGCCATGGGCCGGCAAAAAATTAAAAAAGCCATTGTACTTGCGGGATTCGGCACAAGTTATCCCTCTGCTTTAATTTCATTTACAGATTTGCAGAAAGAAGCGCAGAAAGCTTTTCCCGGAGTTAAAGTTAAGATCGCCTTTACATCAAATATCATCAGAAAAATCTGGCATAAAAGACAAGATGACAAACAGTTTTTAAAGGACAATAAAAATATTCCGGAGGAAATACTTTTTGTAAAAGGGCCGCTTGCAACAATTGCCGATCTCCAGGATGAGGGCTATAATACCATTATTGTACAGCCTACCCACGTATATGAGGGAGAGGAATACACAGATCTTTCTTCCTATATCAGCGGGCTTAATGCCATTAAAACCGTTAAGAAAAAATACATGCCTTTTAAGAAGCTTGTGCTTGGCCGTCCCATCCTTGGCAAGAAAGGCCCGGAATACGACTATCATAAGGACATGGAGATCTGCGCAAAAGCCATGGCAGGGGATGTCGCTCTTGCAAAGAATGATAGAGCAGCTCTTGTTTACATGGGCCATGGAAATGAATTCCTGACAACCGGCGCTTATATAGAATTTCAGCAGACAATGAGAAAGATGTACCCTGACACCCCGATTTTCATTGGTACGGTGGAAGGGTATCCATCACTTGAAAATGTTGTAAACGGTCTTATGCACAGTAAAATTGAAAAAATTGTGTTAAAGCCCCTGATGATTGTTGCAGGCGATCATGCAAACAATGATATGGCAGGCAAAGATGATGATTCATGGAAAAATGTTATAAAAGCTCATGGTATAACGGTTATCACCGTGATTCACGGAATTGGTGAAAATCCCGAGATAGGTAAAATTCTTATCCGGCACATAAAGGATGCTGCAAGGGATAATAAGATTAAATTGTAGATATCCGGCTGCAGGCTTCACCATATCTGTCAATGGGGCGGATTGCCTGATTGCCCTGTTATTGCTTGATATTTTCTGCTTCCCTACGGATGATATCACTCTGCAATACAGGGTAATCAGGCATTGCCTGTTAACAGTGCAGAAAGGTGAACCACCATGTTTTTTTAATTATAGAGCCGGATGAAAATTTTAATCCCCGTAAAGTTCTATGCATTTCTTAAGGTTAAAGGTTTTATGTTTTCGAACAGACAATATTGGGTATACGTATATTATTTTATTCCGGTTTTCTAAAGGAAAAAGGGGCATCCTTCATTTTGAGGTAAAAATGGTTGACACTTTTATTGGAACTAAAGATTGTAAATTGCAGAAGAGGCTTATAGCCTTTTAAATCAGCGGCAGGATGCCGCTGCCACTTTTCTGCCAGGTGTAAAGTAAAAATGAAGGATGCCGGAAAAAGGGAATTTTTTATTATGATAAAAAAAACTTCACTCATACTGGCCGCCATGGAGTTTATTTTAATATTGGGTTTTGCCGTAATTGCCGGAGCCTTCACTTTTACGGATAGTTCCAATGAAAAAATTACAGTTGACAGACCATTTAAAAGGATAATTTCCCTGTACGGCGCCCATACTGAAAACCTTTTTTCCTTAGGTCTTGATAATGAAATAATTGGCGTTTCCAAAAATGAGGCCTACCCGCCCATGACCATGAAAAGACCGGTTTTTTCCTATCATGATGATGCTGAAAAATTTATTCCGGCCCGCCCTGATCTTATTTTGATAAGACCGATGATAGCCTGTGCATATAAAGGCCTTTTAAAAGAACTGAAAAGGGCTGGTATTACCATTGTATCTCTGCAGCCGAGAACCGTGGATGAAATGTATTCATACTGGAAAGAACTTGGAATGCTCACGGGGAAGGAGAAACAGGCCGGAAAAATGATAGAGGATTTTCATAAAGAAATCGGCAGAATTAAATCGATTTTGAATAAAATTCCTTTATCAAAAAGAAAAAGAGTTTATTTTGAGGCAATACACAGCAGAATGAAAACCTTTGCCCCATCATCCATTGCCGCATTTGCACTTAAAACCGCCGGCGGCATCAATGTAGCGGAAGATGCAAAGGCAAGAAGGGGAACCAATATTGCCGAATATGGTAAAGAGCGTATTTTATCCCATGGAAATGAAATTGATGTGTTTCTTGCCCAGCGCGGGGCAATGAACCACGTTAATATCAGAAAAATAAGGGAGGAAGGCGGTTTTAAGGCCATTAAAGCTGTAAGAGACAGTCAGGTATTTATCATTGATGAAAAAATAGTCTCAAGACCAACAATGAGATTATTGGATGGAATATATGAAATAGGAAGGATTCTCTATCCTGCATATTTTAATGATATAAGCAGTTTTTTAAAAAAGAAAACTCTTACCAGGGCTGATTTTGCAGAATTCTTTGTTAAAATGATGAATATTCGCCTTAAAACTCCAAACTATCTTTATGATATAAAGAAAAGGGCAAAGACAAAACATAAATACGGAGATTTCAAAGATATCGATTATTTCGGGGACAGGTACAAGTATATTGAAACAGCTGTTAACAAGGGGCTTTTCAACAATGTTAAAAAATATAAATTTTACCCTGACCTTCCCATCACAAGGCAATCCGTTGCCTATGCAGTGTTCATGTATTTTGACCTTCCAGATTCCTTTGCATCCGTTGCAATCAAAGATGTAAAAGATTCTTGTCCGCTGTACAGTCAGATAGAAACAATGGTTAGTTTAAAATTGATGTATTTAAATAAAGCAGGCGAATTTATGCCGGAGAATCCGGTTTCAGGAAAAGTCCTGTTTCAAATGTTAAAAAAAGCAGCAGAGTTGAACAAAAATTAACCTGGTGACCAAAAAGATCTGATATAGGTTTTCAGATAAAATAATAAAGTTGACCCCGAACGTCATAATCTTTCAACCAGGATGTTATCCATGGCCCGGCCCTTACCGTCCATGCTGAACCGGATATCATGTTTTTGCAGGACACCAGTGAACGCACTCCAAGTATACTGGCTCCCCCTTTCTTTAATTTTATACCTTAACACATTGTCCCATTTTTGATGTCCACTATACCCGTGAACGGTTACAAATAATTGAACACTTGAACGGTCAGTCAATTCCCAGCCACTTGTAATTTCACCTGTCTCTTGACAACACTCTAAAACTATTATTATACTGATAAATTAGCATTTACCAGCGTCCTGTCTACACACGTTCAGCAGGCTTTCCGGGAATAGCATTTTTTTTTCAAAATCAAGGCTTGCTCGAAAAATAACCGCAGACATATAGTTGATATCGGAGTCTCGCAGGCTCGATTACCTTTGAGGATAATTTTTTGAGCATAACGCAGAGTTTGGGAAAAAAGGCATTTTCGGAGAGCCTCCCGGGCAAGAGACACAGGGATGGTTTTAATCACTCGTCCTGGTCACGCGCGCCGGGCGCGCTGGAAAACGCATACATGCCTGTGGTCCCCCGTAAGGTCGTACCCCTCACGAGCCCTTACCATATTAACCCTGAACCATTCAACCCCTGAATGGTTATGTAATTTTTAATAAGGAAACATGCCAAGACGTTCAGATATACACAAGATACTTATTATTGGCTCCGGCCCTATTGTGATAGGCCAGGCATGCGAGTTTGATTATTCAGGAACCCAGGCATGCAAGGCCTTGATTGAGGAGGGCTATGAGGTCATTCTCATAAACAGCAATCCTGCAACAATTATGACGGATCCCGACACGGCCAATCGCACTTATATTGAACCTGTAACCCCGGAGATATTAACAAAGATTGTTAAGAGGGAACGACCTGATGCTGTTTTACCGACCATGGGCGGTCAGACTGCTTTAAACACCGCGGTCAATGTGGCTGAAACAGGCCTGTTTGACAGACTTGGCGTTGAGATGATCGGAGCTTCTATAGATGTTATCCAAAAAGCTGAAGACAGAGCCATGTTTAAAGATGCCATGAACAGGATCAACCTCAATGTACCCAAAAGCGGTATTGTAAGGAACATGTCCCAGGCAAGAGAAACGGCGGAAAACATCGGTTATCCCCTGATTATCAGAGCAAGTTTTACTTTGGGAGGAGCAGGCAGCGGTGTGGCTTATAACCGTGAAGAAATGGAGGATATTGCAAGCTCCGGCCTTGATGCCAGCATGATTTCCGAGATTATCATGGAAGAATCACTGATTGGATGGAAAGAATATGAACTGGAGGTTATGAGAGATTTTGCCGATAACGTGGTGATTATATGCTCCATAGAAAACTTTGATCCCATGGGTGTCCATACCGGCGAAAGCATTACTGTCGCTCCTGCGCAGACTCTTTCCGACCGTGAATACCAGACAATGAGAGACGCGGCAATAGCTATTATCAGAGAAATTGGGGTAGAAACCGGCGGCTCCAATATCCAGTTTGCCATTCATCCTGATACCGGTGATATGGCAATTATTGAGATGAATCCGAGGGTGTCGAGAAGTTCGGCGCTGGCTTCCAAGGCGACCGGTTTTCCGATTGCCAAAATAGCCGCCAAGCTTGCCTTAGGGTACACGCTGGATGAGATTAAGAACGATATAACCCGTGAGACATATGCCTCTTTTGAGCCTGCAATTGATTACTGCGTGGTTAAAGTGCCCCGCTGGACCTTTGAAAAATTTCCTGGCACTGTTGACAGTTTGACTACATCCATGAAATCGGTTGGCGAAACCATGGCCATCGGCAGGACCTTCAAGGAGGCCCTTCAAAAGGCCGTCAGGTCGCTTGAGATCGGACGTTTTGGCCTTGGGTCAATAGCCGACAATGGAACCGGTGTCCATCCCTCCCTCCATGAGATAGAAGAAAAACTCATCAATCCAAATTCAAACAGACTCTATTATATTTATGAAGCATTGAAACAGGGTATGTGTGTGGAAAGGATCTATGAGTTAAGCCACATTGACAGATGGTTTCTCTTTCATATCCGGCAGATTCATGAACTTGAAAAAAGGCTGAGGGAACTGGTTCTTAAGAATGGCGTAAATGGTCTTGACGCTGATTTATTGAGGAAAGCCAAAGAATATGGTTTTTCAGATCAGCAGCTTGCCGGATTTTTTAAGACAAAAGAGCAAGATATCAGGGATGTACGGCAGGCAAACAAAATTGAGCCGGTTTATAAGCTGGTAGATACCTGTGCCGCTGAGTTTGAGGCATATACACCATATTATTACTCGACGTATGAGCAGGAAAACGAGATGCGTGTCTCAAACAACAAGAAGGTGATGATCCTGGGGGGCGGACCAAACCGGATTGGCCAGGGTATTGAGTTTGATTATTGTTGTGTACACGCATCGTTCGCGTTAAAAGAGATGGGCATTGAGAGCATAATGGTCAACAGCAATCCTGAAACGGTCAGCACCGACTATGATATCTCTGATAAACTGTATTTTGAGCCTTTAACGAGAGAGGATGTTCTAAATATTGTTGACCAGGAAAAACCGGAAGGGATTATCGTCCAGTTTGGAGGGCAGACCCCCCTTAAT
>Ga0164318_10005238_pt1 | contig 12530 bp, 11 predicted proteins | sample GuaBasSedimGuay9_FD_113734 | JGI IMG/M metagenome (GOLD analysis project Ga0164318, IMG submission 113734) | Subseafloor sediment microbial communities from Guaymas Basin, Gulf of California, Mexico - Guay9, Core 4571-4, 0-3 cm | ecosystem: Environmental > Aquatic > Marine > Hydrothermal vents... | reverse complement strand
TTAATGAATTGTTTCACGATTGAAAATATTATTAAAACCGCAAAATATTTCAATAATTTAATGAAAACCTCTATTTATTTACTCTTTAGTACAATTAATTGGTTTTTTATTTGACAAAGACTTGATATGATGTAGAATGGATTAAGCTAAATTTCAAGGAGTTGAATATGAAAAAAGCATTGGTGATTTTTATCGCAGTTCTCATTATTCTGGGAACAGGCATTTCTCTTTCCAGTTGCAAGAAGAAAGAGGCTGTGTCAAAGGATACAGCGGCAACGACAACAGCATCGGCTGAAAAATTCAAGGTAGCATTTATCTACATTGGTCTTCCCGGAGATCTGGGATGGACATTTGAACAGGATCAGGGAAGAAAAATGCTTGAAGAGCAGCTCGGTGATAAGGTGGAAACAACCTTTGTTGAGAATGTTCCTGAAGGTCCGGATGCATCCCGAATTATCAGGCAGTACGCCCAGAAGGGATACAACATGATTTTTGCTACTTCCTTTGGGTATATGGACCCAATGGTAGAAGTTGCTTCCGAGTTCCCAAATGTGTATTTTGAACATTGTTCAGGATACAAGACTGCTGATAACATGGCTACATACTTCGGTAGAATGTATCAGGCACGGTATCTTTCCGGCCTTGTTGCAGGTAAGGCTATCGGACAGGGAGAGAGTATTGGTTACGTTGCGGCCTTCCCCATACCTGAGGTTGTCCGGGGAATCAATGCATTTACCATCGGTGTAAGAAAGGTCAATCCAACTGCAACGGTGAAGGTGGTCTGGACAAATACCTGGTACGATCCTGTAAAAGAACGGGAAGCAGCTGTAGCACTTCTGGATTCAGGGGTAAAGCTAATTACACAGCATCAGGATACAACCGAACCTCAGAAGGCAGCACAGGAAAGAGGTCTTGTAAGTGTAGGGTACGACTCCGATATGGGTAAATTTGTAGGTGATTCTGTACTGGTAAGCCCCAAATGGCATTGGGGACCCTACTTTGTAAAGACAGTACAGGATGCAATTGATGGAACCTGGAAGACCCACTCCTACTGGGGCGGTTTGAAAGACGGTGTTGTTGAGTTATCTGATTTCAGCCCGAAGGTATCACAGGATGTAAAGGATCTCGTGTCTGCTGAACAGAAAAAAATTGTTAACGGTAGCTGGGACGTGTTCTGGGGACCGGTTAAAGGTCAGGACGGAACGGTTGTTGTGGCAGATGGTTCAAAGATGGCTGACGGCGACATGCTTGGTATGAACTTCCTGGTAGAGGGAGTTGTTGGTTCTCTCGGGAATTAAGAAATATCACAAAGAATAATATCCAGCCCGGTTGCTGAAACCGGGCTGGTTTTTGTTCTTTAACGAAAGGTTTTAAAATCATGAAAAATGATCAGAACGAAAAATATCCGATTGTTGAGATGATTGGTATTACGAAACAGTTCCCCGGGGTTCTGGCAAACGATACTGTTGATCTGGAACTATTTTCCGGTGAAGTTCTGGCCCTTCTCGGAGAGAATGGAGCAGGAAAAAGCACCTTGATGAATATTCTTGCAGGTTTGTACCGCGCGGATAAGGGTAAAATTCTGATAAAGGGTGAAGAGGCGGAAATAAATTCACCCAAGGATGCCATGAAATACGGAATAGGGATGGTTCATCAGAATTTTAAGCTTGTTCCCACAATGAGTGTAGCAGAAAACGTTGTGCTGGGGCTGGACAGTGAGAATTTTGTTCTTGACCTGCAGAAGGTAAGCAGCAGAATAAAAGAAATTTCTAATCACTACAATCTGAAGGTTGATCCAGGCTCAATTATCTGGCAGATGAGTGTCGGAGAGCAGCAGCGGGTTGAGATCCTGAAACTTATTTACCGGGGAGCGGAGGTCCTGATTCTTGACGAACCAACGGCCGTTCTGACACCGCAGGAATCCGGGGAACTTAATAGAATTGTAAAGCAGATGACTGGTGAAGGGAAATCCGCAATATTTATTACCCACAAGATGGATGAAGTAATGGAATTCTCCGACTGGGTACGGGTCCTTCAAAAGGGGAAGCTGGTAAGTGTTGTAAGAACTCAGGATACCAGTCCTAAGGAACTGTCCCGAATGATGGTTGGCAGAGATGTCCTTTTCAGAGTAGAGAAGAAGAAGGCCAACCCCGGAGAAGTCGTCCTCGAGCTGGAAAATGTAAAAGCCATGAATGATAAAGGTCTTGAGGCTCTAAAGGGGATCTCCTTCTCATTAAGAAGAGGTGAAATCCTCGGGATTGCCGGAGTTGCCGGGAACGGTCAGCGGGAACTGACTGAGGTCATCACCGGTCTGCACAAGGTTACCGAAGGCAGGGTTATAATAGGCGGGAAGGATATGACGAACAAATCTCCCCTGGAAGTAATAAAATCTGGGGTCAGCCACATCCCTTCGGACCGTGTCGCTATGGGAATTGTTGGTGATATGAGTGTTGCAAACAATCTGGCCATGAAAGAGTATAGGAAAGCTCCTCTCACGCAGCATGGGATTCTTAACCCGGGACGTATTCTGGAAATGGCCAAAAAAATGATCAGTTCATTTATGATTTCTACTCCGGCTCCCTATACCAGTGTGAAATTTCTATCCGGAGGGAATATCCAGAAGACCATTCTTGCCAGGGAGATTGGAGCCTGCAGTACCCTTTTGGTAGCCGCTTATCCTGCAAGAGGGCTGGATGTTGGAGCAACTGAGTCTGTGCGTAAAGAAATGATAGCTGAGAGGGACGGAGGAAAGGGAGTTCTGCTTGTTTCCGAAGATCTTGAAGAGCTCATGTCTGTATCGGATAGAATTGCTGTTATGAACGAAGGAAGGATCATGGGAATTGTCGACTCCGCTGAGGCGGATATTGAAAGTCTGGGACTTATGATGGCAGGTGTCCCTATGGAAAAGGGGAAGTAGTATGCGTTTAGTGTTTGAAAAAAGGAATTCGGTATCTAAAAAGGCTATTGTACTGGTTCCGGTAGTTTCTTTTCTAGTTTCGTTGATTTTAACCGGAATATTGCTGATAATTTTTAAGACTAACCCTTTTATTACCTATTCCAGTATGTTTGTCGGAGCTTTTGGTTCCTGGATCAACTTTACTGAAACCCTTGTAAAGGCAATACCCCTCATGTTAACCGGTATAGGGGTTGGACTTGCCTTCAGGCTTAGATTCTGGAATATTGGTGCCGAAGGACAGCTTGTTTTCGGAGGTGTTGCCGCCACCTGGGTTGCACTTTTCTGGTCTAATTTTCTTCCACCGTTTCTGGTACTTCCCACAGCAATTCTTATGGGGATAATTGCAGGTGCTTTGTGGGCAGGGATTCCGGCATTTTTAAAGGTGTATTTAAAGGTAGATGAGACTCTGGTAAGTCTAATGCTGAACTATGTAGCGATTCTGACTGCACAAGGTTTATACTATGGAGCATGGATAGATCCGAAAGGAATGGGGTTTCCGGGAACAAAGCTGTTTCCCAAATCAGCATGGCTGCCCAGGTTTTCGGGACGTGCACACGTGGGATTGTTTATTGCTATTCTGCTAGGACTTGTAATGTGGGTGGTTCTAAACCGTACAAAGTGGGGATTTGAAGTTAAAATGTCAGGGCACAATCCCCGAGCTGCAAGGGTAATGGGTGTAGATATTGGAAAAACTATTATTACTGCAATTCTGGTTTCCGGTGCGTTTTCCGGTATGGCAGGAGCTTTTGAAGTTACAGCTATTTCCCACAGACTGCAGCAGGGGTTAGCAATCGGTTATGGGTATACGGCAATTATAGTAGCATGGATGGCGCAGCTGAATCCGATAGCATCTCTTTTTGTCGCTGTGTTGATGGCTGGGCTGCTGGTTGGAGGAGATCAGGTCCAGATGATGATGGGCCTTCCTGCCGCAATGGGAATTGTTCTTCAGGGGATGATCCTGTTTCCCATGCTGGCCGGCTCTCTATTTACTGATTACAGGTTAAAGATTATAACCAAATCCACCAAGGAGGAGGCAGCATGATTGCGTTACTTGCATCGATTCTTGCAATTACCTTACGAGCAGGAACTTCACTGATATATGCAACTATTGGAGAGATCTATACCGAGCGTTCAGGAATCCTTAACCTTGGACTGGAAGGGATGATGCTGATGGGAGCGGTAAGTGCCTTTGCAACGGTTTACTACACAGGAAGTCTTCTTCTGGCATTGCTGGTTGCCATGCTTACCGGGGTTGTTCTTTCTTCAATTCATGCATTTCTGTCCATTACCATGAGAGCGAACCAGGTGGTAAGCGGTTTGAGTATAACCTTGTTTGGAACAGGGTTTGCCAGTTTCCTTGGGCAACGGCTTGGTCCTGAATCCAACGGTCATTACCTCATTGGACTCATAGGGAATAAGTTCACACCAGTAAAAATTCCATTCCTCTCAAACCTGCCGGTATTGGGAGCACTCTTCAATCAGGATATTTTAACATATATTGTGTACCTGATAATTCCTGCTGCATGGTTCTTTATGTACAAGACAAGGGCAGGATTAAACTTACGGGCAGTGGGGGAAAGCCCCCAGACTGCTGATGCAATGGGGATTAATGTCTCCAAGGTAAGATATATCTATACAATACTGGGAGGTACCCTGGTAGCTCTTGGAGGTGCTCATCTTTCACTTTCCTATGCTCCTGGATGGACCGATAACATAACCGGCGGAAGAGGGTGGATTGTAATAGCTTTGGTAATCTTTTCCATGTGGAATCCTTCCCGGGCAATATGGGGAGCTTTGCTGTTTGGAGGAATAAATGCAATACAGTTCAGGCTGCAGGCTACCGGTACTACAATCTCAGCACCTCTTTTAAATATGCTCCCGTACATTGTTACCATTGTGGTTCTCGTCCTTATGACGTGGATAGAAACAATGAACAAAAAAGTGGGAGCTCCCGAAGCTCTTGCTGTTCCCTACATGAGAGGAGAGAAGTAATATGAATTTGGTGTGCTTGGATCTGGAAGGGGTCTTGATACCTGAAATATGGATTAGTTTTTCAAAAAAAACTGGTATTGAAGAATTAAAACTGACAACCCAGGATGTTTCGGATTACGATGTTCTTATGAAAGGGCGGATAAAAATTCTTAAAGAGAATGGGCTTACCCTTCAAGATATTCAGGATGTTATAACGGAAATGGATGTTCTTGACGGAGCGAAGGAGTTTCTCGATACCCTTCGTTCAAAAACTCAGGTAATAATTCTTTCTGATACATTCGAAGAGTTTGCCCGTCCATTTATGGAGAAACTTGATTGGCCAACTCTTTTCTGTAATACTCTTGTAGTAGACAATACGGGGTTGATAACAGACTATACCATGAGGCAGAAAGACGGTAAGAGGAAAGCTGTAGAGGCTTTTCAGTCTATCGGATGCAGAGTTCTGGCAGCAGGAGATTCATACAATGATCTTACCATGCTCAAGACTGCCGATAAGGGGGTCTTCTTCAAAGCACCTGAATCGATCAGGAACGATAATCCCGGAATTCCTTTTGTACATAATTACAGTGAATTTTCCGAAGAAATTGAATCATTTCTATAAAAGCTCTTGACCTTTTGTTTATAATCTCCTAGTGTGTATCTATTAGTAGAAACATATTAGGAGATTTACATGAAAAAATTAACGATTACATTTATGCTTCTTTTGATGAGCGTTTTTTTATTTGCCGGTGGCAATGGAGAGAAGACTGCTTCCGGATCATATCTCATTGGAATATCCAAGATAGTCAGTCATCCTGCCTTAGATGCAATAGAAGAGGGAATTCAGGATGAACTGAAGGATCAGGGATTCTCAAACCTCCGGTATGATCTTCAGAATGCCAATGGAGAGATGAGTACCGCTGCTTCGATTGCAAATAAATTTAAAACAGAAAAAGTTGATGTTGCTGTCGGTATTGCAACTCCTACCGCTCAGGCTTTGGTGAACGGACTTAAAAATATTCCTGTTGTTTATTCTGCTGTAACCGATCCGGTAGGTGCCGGAATCATAGCTTCAACTGCAAAAGGGGAAGAAGGGGTAGCGGGAGTTTCCGATATGACTCCTGTTAAGGATCAGATAAAACTACTTCAGAGGATGGTAGACCTTAAAACTCTTGGGCATATTTATTCCTCCGGAGAGGCCAATGCTGTTGCACTTGCAAAGATCGCTGAAAATGCTTGTAGTGAATTGGGTATAAAGTTTATTGCCACCACTGTTACAAATTCCTCTGAAGTCAAGCAGGCTGCACAGAGTATAGCTGGAAAGGTTGATGCTATCTATATCAGTACCGACAACACTGTAGTTTCAGCTCTCCCATCAGTCAGTGATGTAGCTGCCAAAGCCGGAATCCCGATTTTGTCTGCAGATCCGACTTCTGCAAAAGATCTGAATATTCTTGCTGCATGGGGATTTGACTACTACAAGGTTGGAAGAGCGACCGGCAGAATTGTAGCCGCCATTCTTAATGGAAAGGATACCGCGGATATGCCGACGGTCTTTATGACGGATCCTTCGGACGTGGATCTTCTTGTGAACAAAAATGTTGCGAAAATGCTTGGAATTACCATTCCTGCTGATATTCTGGCAAGTGCCAGAACAGTTGTAGAGTAGAGTCGAATGATTGAGGGAATACTGGTAGAGGGACTTATCTACGGGATAATGGTTCTGGGGGTTTTTATTACTTTCAGGGTCCTGGATTTCCCGGATTTAACGGTAGACGGATCTTTCCCTTTGGGGGCTGTACTGATGGCTGTTATGCTTATAAGAGGGTTTAACCCTCTTGTAGGCTTTTTGGCTGTATTTGCTGCAGGATTTGCCGCAGGAACGGTAACTGCACTTATTCATAATAAGCTGAAGGTTCCGAATCTTCTTGCGGGAATACTCACAATGACCATGCTCTACTCGATAAATATCCGGATTCTGCAGAACAGAGCTAATGTTCCCCTGATCCGAACGGATACAGTATTTACCTATGTTACAAAACTTTTCGGGGGAACTGTTCCTGAGGGCACAGTCCTATTGATATTTATGATTGCAGTGGTTCTGATAATCAAAGTGCTGCTGGATCTTTTTTTCCACACTGACATAGGGCTTACTCTGGGAGCACTTGGCTGTAATGAACAGATGGTTATTACCCAGGGAGTGAACCCTGAAGTTCTGAAGATAGTCGGCGTAGGACTGTCAAACGCTCTTGTTGCTGTATCGGGGGGATTTGCCGCTCAGTACCTTGGGTTTGCAGATGTAAATATGGGGATAGGAATAGTTGTATCCGGTCTTGCTTCTGTTATGATCGGAGAATTCCTTTTTAGGTCAAACCGGATTGCACTCCTTACACTCCGAGTATTGCTTGGTTCCATCCTTTTTAAAGGGATAATGTATCTTGGAAGATACTATGGGTACTATATAAAGATGACTCCGAATGACCTCAAGCTGATAACCGGAATCCTTATAATAATCTCCTTGATTTTATCGAAGAATAAAAAAATGCTGACCCTTCTGAAAAAGAAAGAATCTCCGGAGGTTTTGAAATGATTAAGATTCATTCACTTTCGAAGGTTTTTCACGAAGGTACTGTGAACGAAAACAGAGCAATCAACAATATAAATCTTTCGGTAAAAGAGGGAGATTTTATCACCATTATCGGAAGTAATGGTGCAGGGAAAACAACACTTTTCAATCTCATCTCAGGAAATATCTTTCCTTCTGCAGGCAGGATAGAGATAAACGGAAGGGATGTTACCAAGGATCCCGAGTACCGAAGAGCTGCCTACGTTGGAAGAATATTCCAGAATCCCACTATGGGAACTGCAGAGACAATGACTCTGGAAGACAATATGACTATTGCATACTACAAGGGGTGTAAGGGGCTTAGAAAAAGTCTTAACAACAAACTCAGAGATTTTTTTAGAGAGAAATTGTCGGATCTGGATATGGGGCTTGAAAATCGACTCAAGGATAATGTTGGATTATTCTCCGGAGGACAAAGACAGGCCCTAACCCTGCTGATGATGGTCATTTCGAAGCCGGATCTTATACTGCTGGATGAGCATACCGCAGCCCTGGACCCGGGGAATGCCCGGATGATCCTGAATCTGACTCTGAAGTACGTAGAGGAATATAAACTAACAACAATGATGATAACCCATAACATGGGACATGCAATCAAATACGGTAACAGGCTTCTGATGATGGATAGTGGTGAGATTATCTATGATATTGAAGGAGATACCAAGAAAAGCATAACCAGAGAAGAGCTAATAAAAAAGTTTGAGGTGATCCGGAAGAAAGAATTTGAGAATGACGAGGTCCTTTTATCCTGAACTGCCGATACTAAGGTGAAGGTGCTATTAACATGAGGAAAGCAGTTTTTTTATGTATTGGTCTCTTAAGTCTTCTATCTGCACTGCATGCGGTGGAGGATGTACGGAAATCGGTTGTGAGTGAAGCCATCTCTCTGGAAGGTACGAGGTACCAATACGGCGGAACTACCCCGACAGGGTTTGACTGCAGTGGTTTTATTACCTATTTGTTTAAGAAATATGTTCCCTCATTACCCAGGGTCTCCAGAGATATGGTACGTTTCGGCAAAAAGGTGAATGTATCGGAGATTTTGCCCGGCGATCTCGTTTTTTTTGCCACCGGGAGGGACGGAGGAACAATAACCCATGTTGCCCTTTATATAGGAAAGAATGCAGTTATTCACAGTGTGTCTGAAGGACCTCAAAGAGGGGTAATTGTAACAAGTCTAAATACAACCTACTGGAAAAGAAGGCTGAGTTGTGCCGTCAGGGTGCTTCCCGGTGCATCTCTGGTGGAGAGGTCAGATAAACCACAAAAAAATCCGGGAAAACCGGGAAATTCGGGGACGGAGGAACAGAAAGTGATCGCAGAAACGATAATAGATGTACCTAATCCGGCAATATCGCCATGGAATACCTTTGATGGGGTGATCGAGGGGGATTTCAACCTCTATCTTGAAAAGGAGAAGAATGCATTTAATGAGTGGAAGAATAATAACTAATCATCTCTCATTTTTTTTCTGTGGTAAATTAAAAGATTTTTATATGGACCATGTTTCGGGATAGAAATGATACCCTCTTTTATAAGTTCAATTATTCCTTCTTTGACCTCCTCCTCAGTCCAGGAACACAGAGCTCCATAAAAACGGGAATGGTAGTACCCGTTTAAATATACTTCAGGGTATCTTTTGCCTGAGAGAGTTAGGACAGCTTCTCTTAAAGCTGTTTTCCGGGAATGCTTTTTTACGAAGCCGGAAAGAGCTGAGAAACCGGATATTTCTTTCTGCAGTTCTTTGTTGCAGACATCACATCCGCTGCAGTTTTCATTCGTTACTCCGAGTAGTTTTAACAAGGAAACTCTCCTGCAGGCCCTGTCATTTGTCAGAGCATGAAGAAAATCAAGATAACGCTGTTTAAGAACAGGATTATCCATTCTGTAGGTATCAGTAAAATCGCTATCTGAAATAAGACTAACAGCTTCCGCCTCTTGTCTGTCCCGCCCGGCTCTGCCGGATTCCTGAAGATAAGCTTCGACTGACGGCGATGGATCAAGATGTATTACTGTTCTTATATTCTGCTTATCAACCCCCATACCATAAGCACAAGTAGCTGCCAGTATTCCATCAGAACTGTTGTAAAACCACTTTTCGGTCTCTTTTTTTTCCTCCTTTGAAAGCCCTGCGTGATAGAAGAAAATGTTCTTTTCATTGAGCCTTTGTCTTAAGTACCGGGCTGTCAGCTCAGTGCTTGTTCTGCTTCTACAGAATACGAGTATGGGTCTGGAGCAGGTACTGGAAAGATTAAACAGGTCATATTTTTTTGAGATGGTATGTAATACCCTGTACCGGATGTTCGGTCTGTCCGGATCTGCAGTTATAAGCAACGGGGAGACATCAGGAAAGAGTATTTCCTTTACCCGTGATAAAATGGCTTCTGAAGCTGTAGCGGTGAAGGCGGTTACGATATCAATGTCTGCTTCTTTATAAATTCTGTTTATCTCAAGATAAGATGGTCTAAAGGTATCACCCCATTCTGAAACAATATGCATCTCATCTATAACAAGATGTTTTATTTGTAGTGTTTTCAGTTTTTCAAGAACATCATGCTGCAGCAGAGTTTCGGGGTTGGAAAGGATGATTTTTGATTTACCAGTTTTTACATCGTTCCATATTTTGCCTCTTTCAGCCTTTGACTGTCCCCCTCTCAGAATTGAAGGGCTGAAGTTGTTTTCTATCAAGCGTCTTGCCTGGTCTGCTATGAGTGACAGGAGTGGAAAAATCACAAGTGTTATTCCATCTATAAGGGGAACAGGGAGCATAAAACAAAGGGACTTACCGGCTCCCGTGGGGAGGATTACTATCTGATAGGGATTTGTATCGTACTTTTCCATCTCTCCAGTAACTGTATTCCGACCAAGCTGCGGTGCAAACCCTTCAACCTCCGCTGCCTCGAGAATATTGGTAATAACCAGCCTTTGATAGGGAAAGAGGTACTTTATCCCAAAGTATTCCAGAGCGGTGGTATTAAGGAAATCATGTTCCCTTTTATCTTTCTCCATACTATTAAATACAGGAAAAAAATGCTGCTGATTCATACAATATTCATATTTTAAGTGTATACTCTATCAATATGGAAAAGATTCTTGTTGTAGATGATGAAGTAAAAATTCAAAAGATGGTGCGAGACTATCTGGATGCAGTCGGTTTTCAGACTGAAGGGGCTTCTGACGGATTTTCTGCTTTAAAGATGGCTGAAAGTGAAAAATTCGATTTAATCGTTCTTGATTACATGCTGCCAGGAATAGACGGGGTAGATATTATACGTACTATAAGAAAAAGCTCTTCTGATCATTCCTCCGTCCCCATTATTATGCTGACGGCAAGAGCAGAAGAGTCGGATAAGCTTATGGGACTGGAGATAGGGGCAGACGATTATGTTGTTAAACCCTTTAGTCTTAAAGAGCTGGCAGCACGGATCCGCAGTGTTTTGAGAAGAACACAAGGAGTCAAAAGCGGAGATGGAAACAGGGCAGAGAAGTTAAGCTATAAGGACATCGAAATGGATGTGGAGAGCCGGGTTGTTAAAAAGAAAGATGAAAATGTCCCTTTGACAATGGTACAGTTTGAGCTTTTGAAGACTTTTCTTGCCAGCCCCGGCCGGGTGTTTACCCGTAGTGATCTTCTTGAAGCACTACAGGAAGCTACATACGAGAGCTATGAGCGGACTATCGATGTTCATATAAAAAATATCAGAAAAGTCCTGGAGGATGTTCCTTCCAATCCTGAATATATTGTAACCGTTTGGGGAGTGGGGTACAAACTTGCTTAAAACAAAGTTATGGTTTAAATTAATGCTCAGTTTTGCAGTAGTTATTGGGCTGGGGAGTATTATTGCTGCTTTTTCAATAAACAGGGCTACGTATACTGCCTTCAGCAATATGGTACGTCAGGGAGATATTGTCGTTGCAGAGGAGCTTGCAGAAACACTTGCAATTCTCTACAAGGAGAAAGGGTCCTGGCAGAGTGCAGATGAAATAGTTTTAAAACCATATCAGCACATATACATTCAGGGCAGAATTATGGGTTCCATGGGCCGGAATCTTGAAAGAGGACGAGGGATGGGGCAGCAGATAGGAAGTACCCATATTGTTGTCACAGATAAGAAAGGCAGTGTTATCCTTTCCACGGGTGAGTATAAGCCTGGTTCTGTTATACCGGTGGATAAAGGAATCCCCATTCAGATTACAGAAGAATCAAAGGTAGTTGGTTACGTCTTTGTCGGTTCAATGATTGGAGCCGGTTTATTACCTTTTCAGGAAGAGTTTCTAAAGAGTTCTACCAAAGCAATATTTTTTTCGCTCTTTTCAATGATTCTGATAGCCGTAGCAGTGGGATATTTCCTGATACGTCATATAACTTTTCCTGTTAAAAAGCTCACCTTTGCCTCGAAAAGTGTAGCTGCAGGGAATCTGGATACTGAAGTTCTCATTTCCCAGAATGATGAACTCGGAGAGTTGTCAAAGAGTTTTAATTTAATGACAGAATCGCTTCGGCGGGCTGAGGAGTGGAAAAAGCAGATTATTGCCGATGCTGCTCATGAGCTTAGAACACCAGTAAGTCTTATCCAGGGGCGTCTTGAAATGATGATTGAGGGTGTTTATCCGGTAGATGCTGAAGGAATAAAAATTGTTTATGAAGAAACTCTGATGTTGACCAATTTGATAAAGGAACTTTCTGAGCTCTCAAATGCTGAAGCTGGAACAGTCTCATTACGAAAAGAAAAGATGAGTATCCGGAACGTTCTCGAGTATGCAAAGGAATATTTTCTTCCTTCAGCTGAGGAGAAAAGTATTACTCTCGAATTAGTTATTCCGGATCCTGTTCCAGAGCTTGATATTGACATTCAGAAGATGAATCAGGTTTTGGGGAACGTGCTTTCCAATGCCCTGCGGTATACTCCTGAAGGAGGTAATATCCGTCTTTCCTCCCGTTATATAAAGGAGGAAAATATTGTATTAATCTGTGTT
>Ga0164318_10005237_pt1 | contig 12531 bp, 13 predicted proteins | sample GuaBasSedimGuay9_FD_113734 | JGI IMG/M metagenome (GOLD analysis project Ga0164318, IMG submission 113734) | Subseafloor sediment microbial communities from Guaymas Basin, Gulf of California, Mexico - Guay9, Core 4571-4, 0-3 cm | ecosystem: Environmental > Aquatic > Marine > Hydrothermal vents... | reverse complement strand
TCATCCTTCATCGTCCTATGCCATCTCTCAACTTTACCAATTGTCGTCGGTTTACGAACTCCGGCAAGAATGTGCTTGATCCTTTTCTCATCCAACCACAGATCAAATGATGAGACACCATCTTCCGTATTTGCATAGAACTGAGCTCCATGATCCGTCAGTATCTCTCTTGGTTTTCCGTAGATCCTGATTGCTTTCTTGATCAATTTGATTATGTCATCGGTGGTCGGGACATTGTCATGATGATTGATTCAGTGATCAAAAATTATCAACGATGAGCTTGTCGCAGACGTCTTGTGATTACGCAAGCCTCAATATCAACTCGTAATCCCGAGCTGAATGTCAGTAAGAGGGTCTGGAAACTGACGAGAAGGGTGTGACAACACAACAGGTACTTTCCTGAACTTGATGGGATTATCTTCACTGTGGAAAGGAAGTTTGACGATTGAAGGCAAGGGGGCGAGGAGGTACGACGATTATTCGCAATCACTAGGACGTTGATTATAAAATGGCATATACCAGATTGGCAATCACATGAGTAATGTTAAAAGGTGCCGATAGAAATCAAGACCACGCACAAAATGAATTATTTCAGTACTATACTAAAGATATTCTCAACAATGACGATTTCCATAGATTGAGGAATATTTCAAACCATGGATCGACAGACCTCTATACACATTGCATCAATGTTTCCATCAGATCAATGAGGTTCTGTCAGAAAATTGGTTTAGATGCCAAGGCCGCTTCAAGAAGTGGCCTATTACATGATTTTTATCTCTACGATTGGCGTAAAGGAGAAGGACCTAGGTGGCATGGTTTTCGACATGGGAGAATATCCCTTATGGAAAGTCTGAAACGGTTCGAATTGACAGATAAGGAACAAAACATCATCCTTCGCCACATGTGGCCACTTACTTCAATACCTCCCTCATCGCTTGAGGGATTGGTTGTATCGATTATTGATAAAATATGTGCCGTAGAAGAGATAATCCATGTAGAAGACTCGGAGGTATCACATTTCAAGAACGATCTCTCGACTCGAGATGAATCTTTTTCCAAAAGGAAATCACGCTTTTTATTTAAAGGACCCTTTTTTATCAAAGCAAGGATTATAGCATCACGATCTAAAGCACTGATCACCGGATGAAATGATTATATATCGAATGGAATAATATTAATTACCTCAATCCACTAACATCGATGTGCTCTTGATATCTTTTCTTGCATTTTTCCTACTGGCCTCGTTCTTCGGCTGGATCATAGATTCTCTATACCGGTCGATTGCTGATAGGAAATGGGTGAACGCTGGTTTCTTGGTTGGACCAATCTGTCCCATATATGGTTTCGGTGCACTCCTTCTCCTTTTACTTGTCCAGACATTCAATGGTGAACCTCTGATCATACGAGCGCTGATATATTTCTTAGCCCTCAGTGCTGTAGAATTCATCGGGGGATTGTTTTGTACACATATTTTGAAAGTGCGACTTTGGGATTATTCGGACGCGCTGTTCAATATAATGGGTCATGTGGATATTCTACACTCCCTATATTGGGTTCTGCTCGCGTTTACATTCGAGAGTTCCATATGGCCGATCATCCATTGGGTTGATACTGAATTCAGTTTATTGGCAGAGTGGTTGAGTTACTTCATATTCATTGCCGGGATCCTCGTACTGATCGGAGCAGTGATGAGGAAGTTTATCAGGCAGAGATCAAGAATTCCACCTCTTCCGATTAGACACTCTTCACATGAACTACAGGCATATCTGAAGAAGCTGGAAGGCGAATATGAAAGCATGTTGATAAAAGTGGATGAAAGGATCATAATTCCTTCGGAGAGACCGGTAAGAGGGTGGTTTGATGAGAGAGAGCACTATCTGGAGGATCTCCATGATAAAGCTACAAAATTGTATCTGAACTTATCAAGGATCAGGCATCTGATTGTCATATCTAATATTGAGGCAGGTCTTAAACAATTCCTTATCCAATTGGAGCACCAAAGAAGAACCCTGAAGAAGATACGAAGCTCAATGGAAGGAAAAAGGGCAGTCATGAGGGACGGCTCATCCATTCTTTCGTTTATGAAAAAGATGAATGGATTCAGGGATGATTCCAAGAAAAAACTCAGAGAAATGAAGTATCTGATAAGATGGAATCAATTTATCAGGAAAAGAAAATGGTCCCCGGACCTGAAACGGATACTTGAACGTTTTCCAAGCTGGTACAATAAATGGTATCGAAAACGGAGTAAGTAAGAGAGTACTACAATTCTGATGTGCATCCATCCCTGTCCAGATATCGAATAGATCAATGAATAGTGATTCGAAAAGTAGTTATAAGATGTCTCTTTTTACAAAAAAGTAAATTCCCTAAAAAATAGCTCTTGAGGGATGATCATGGAACAGGATGATAAGATGGAATTTATTTACAGGCTGGGAAAAGTAGGAAAACAATGGGGATTGGGTGAGAGTGCGGGGAAGATATGGGGGACCCTACTTCTGATAGGAAAACCATTAACACAAAAAGAGATAGCCAAACACTGTGGCTACAGTTTAGGTCTCGTTAGTAGAAATTTAAATGTGTTATCTCACCTTGGAATTGTTCATTATTCCGGTAGAAAAGTGCACGAAAAACTTTACAAACCAACAACATCATTTATCGGTACATTTGAAAAACTTGTATTAAATTTCATGGAAAGTGAAGTGAATCCAATAATTGATCTATTGGACCATATTAAAGATGATGAAAATGATAAGGAGGTCAGATCGAGGATTGAAAATCTGATCGGAGATTATAGAAAAATGCTCGTGTTTCTCGATTTTTTCACAAAAATCCTTGAGATAAGAGAGAATATGAGCCTACCTCATATTGAGAATTCGACCAAAGAAGCGTTAAAAAAGCTCCTGAAATCCATGGATAGTTTCGAGGTAAATGGCAGACAGGATAATTTCAATGCTCAATAATATGATGTGTTTTTTCTTAAAATGGAGATGGTAGGATGCAAATGAAGATAATCGCAATCACAATAATTTACAGCATGGTTGTTTCTGTTTTCATCTTGCCGGTGATGCTTGTAATCTGGGCCAAATGGAATAAGAAAAAGATGATCAAATTAAATCGACAAAAAACGAATTCTCATCTTGAAAACCGTGATTAGAATGGAATATGCACAATGGGAGGGATAAAGATCATAGATCCAAAATTCGAAAACGATGTGAATCTCTCTGGAAGAGGTTTGTCCCTACCACATCAAAAGAGTGTAAGAGTGATGATATCAGGTTCGGCTTTCGGAGTGCCGGGTTCTTTCACAAATGTGTTCAGTGACAGGAACTTTGGCATATTAATGGAGGGACGAAACCTGATAGAACCAATCAATGAGGATTTCTTTGAAAGGTTCATCGAGAAAGGGATCACGAGGCTGAATAAGAAACCCGATGGAAGTGCCGAACTGAGCAAACTTGATGATAGTAGCAAAGTCATTCATCTTGCAGGGAAATTGGGAGGTTTCGATCTCGGTGAGGAGTTCGGTGTTCCAAAGGACTTGGTCAATGGTCTAGATATCACCAGTCAGCTTGTGTTTGCCGCTGGTTTATTGGCTCTTAAGGATGCAGGCATTCCCCTTGTAAAGAAATATTTCCAAACATCCATAGGTTCGTTTCTTCCTGAAAAATGGGAACTTCCGCTGGAGATGCAAGAGGACACAGGCATAATTTTTGCATCCGCATTCCCTGGCTATGATAGTCTCATAAGCCAAATAAGTGAGTTCTATACTTCAAAGATATCACAATCGATTGGGAGAGAGAGGGATCGGATATATGAGATCTTAAAGGAACGGGTAAAAGGAGCGGATATTGAAAATGAGATAGATAAGTGGTATAATGAAGCTTCAACTGAAATATCAAAACCTTACGAGTTACCAAGATATCTGATCTTCAAAATCCTTTCGATGGGGCATTCACAATTTGCTCAATATATTAAGGCAAAGGGGCCGAACACACAAGTAAATTCCGCCTGCGCTTCTTCGACTTTAGGAGTGGCAATTGCCCAGGACTGGATACAATCAGGCAGATGCAAAAGAGTGATCGTCCTTGGTGCTGATGCACCTTCAACCGATAGAATGCTTGAATGGGTTGGATCTGGTATGCTATCATTAGGTGCCCTTACGATTGAGAAAGATGTGAGAAAAGCCGCCATCCCCTTTGGAAAGAATAGAAATGGTTTGATCTTGGGTGCAGGTGCTTCCGCACTGGTCCTTGAAGCCGAGGGAGAGCCCGAGAGAAGAGGTATGAACCCAATCGCAGAGTTACTTGGCAGCCACATTGGTAACTCCGCTTTTCACGGATCAAGATTGGACGTAGCCCATATAGCTCAATCATTGGATCGGTTCATAAGTAAAATGGAAAGAGAACATGAGATCAAACGAGAGGATCTGCCTTCGGATATGCTGTTCATGTCTCATGAGACCTATACGCCTGCTAGGGGGGGTTCATCTGCAGCGGAAGCTGAATCGCTAAGTAAAACATTCGGAGAAATGGCCAAGAAGATTTTAATAATTAACACAAAAGGTTATACCGGACATGCTTTCGGAGCCTGTATCGAGGATCCTTTACTTGTAAAATGTCTAGAGAAGGGTGTAGCATTTCCCATTGCTAATCTAAACGAGATCGATGAGCAGTTCGAAGGTTTTAATCTATCCCGGGGGGGAGAACATAACAGACATTACGGCCTGAGACTCGCTGCAGGTTTTGGATCACAACTTGCCATCCTTCTGATGAAAAGATGTGATAATAGAGAGAAATTCTCTTCAAAGGAGAAATACGAAAAATGGCTTGGTAGCATAACTACCACCCTACCAGCTGAGCTCGAAGTTGTAAAGAACGTGCTCCGGTTAAAAGACCATGGTAGAAAGAACCTCATATTCCATCGAGCTGTAAGAAAGGAATCTTCTAAGATAAGTTACGAGAAAAAAGAGTCCAGAATAAAGGAAGATGAGGTTTTTGAAAAAATAAAGGATCAGATTCTAAATATTATTGCTCAGAGGGCAGGCATTCCCATTAAAGAACTGGATATTGATGCCGATTTAAAACTTGATCTGGGAGTTGATTCTGTCAAGCAGGTAGAAATTTTCGATTCAGTTAGAATTTATTTCAATCTCCCAAAGGATGAGGGTGTATATCTCAGGAACTACCTGACCATCAGACAGATTATTGAATACATCCTTGTTCAGCAAAGCCAATTGAAAAAGGAGAAAGAGGTGATTGTGTAAATTGAGATCAAATGATAATGACTATGAGAGAATGGGGTCAATGGTCACGGAGCTTAATATTGTGCCCGATATTGGCAAAACGCGCTCTTTGATAGAATCAATGTATTCGAGAATATGAGAGAAGAACATCATACCAATGATAAGGGAAAATTACATGAATAATTCAAATCGTAAAAACAATACCCCTTCGTCGATGTCTGAAAAGGCATTAATCGAGAAGATCATGAATGGGCCGATTCCGAAACATCTGTGTATCATTATGGATGGGAATAGACGTTTTGCTCGTTTACATGAAAAATTACCGATACTAGGCCATAGAAAGGGTGCTGATAAACTCGAAGAGGTCCTATATTGGTGTAAAGAGATCGGTATAAAGTTTCTCACGGTATATGCATTCTCAACAGAGAACAATAACAGATCAACTGAAGAGATCAATTATCTGATGGGTATCTTCGAGGAATATTTAGAAAAGGCTGCTGAAAACGGAAAAGTCCACGATAATAGAATTCGAATAAGAGTAATCGGGTGTAGAGCTGGTCTCCCGGACGGATTGATTAAAGCCATTCAACATACGGAAGAAAGAACAAAATGCTATGGTTCATTAATAGTGAATATTGCTCTCAACTATGGGGGAAGAGAGGAAATCGTCCGTGCAACAAGGATGATCTGTAAAGAAGTGATGGATGGAAGAATTTCTATAGAGGATATTAACGAAGAGTTGGTATCATCCAAATTATACACCGCTGGCGTTCCTGACCCTGATCTGGTGATAAGAACATCCGGTGAAAAACGGATCTCAAACTTTCTACTTTGGCAGATTGCGAACTCTGATCTGTATTTCTCAGATGCTTATTGGCCTGCTCTCGGAAAGAACGACTTTCTTATGGCAATTTATGCCTATCAAAAAAGGAAAGACCGAATTGATCCGATATTAGATGATCTTTTTCATTATTCGTTATCAGGTTCTATTTCGGATAAAATGAAATAAAGAGGGATACTATGGATCTATTTAGGAAAATTCCAAAACATGAAGACGCACGCATAGCTATTGAAATGGGTTTCTATCCCTATTTCATCCCTATTTCTGGAGAGCAGGGACCAACTTTAGAGATTAATGGAAAAAATATGATCATGCTCGGTTCGAATAACTATCTGGGGTTGACGAATCATCCGGAAGTAAAAGAATCTGCCAAAAAGGCTATTGAGAAATACGGGGTAGGTTGTACCGGGAGCAGGTTCTTGAATGGTACTCTCGACATCCATGTGGAGTTGGAAGAGAAGCTTGCCGATTTTATGGGCATGGAATCCGCATTGATTTTTTCAACAGGGTTCCAGACCAACCTTGGGACAATATCATCAATGATGACTAAAGATGATTTCATCCTTTCGGATAGTTTTAACCATGCATCCATCATTGATGGTTGCCGTATCGCAAAAGGTAATTCAATAATTTATAAACACAATGACCTCGAATCCCTAAAAGCTGCATTTAATAGCATACCTGAAAAAGCTGGTACACTGGTTGCAACTGATGGTCTATTCTCCATGGAGGGAGATTTTGCAAGATTACCAGAGATCATCAAAATGGCGAAAGAGCATGATTCACGTGTCATGGTTGATGATGCACATGCTATAGGCGTATATGGGAAAAGGGGAAGAGGTACGACAGAACATTTCGGGGTTGAGGCGGATATTATAATGGGAACGTTCTCAAAATCCCTTGCGAGCATTGGGGGATTTGTAGCTTCAACCGAGGAAGTAATATTTCATTTGAAACATTCTGCACGCCCTTTAATATTCTCCGCTAGTCCACCTCCTGCAGCTATTGCAACAGTATCCAAGGCCCTTGACATTGTAATGGAAGAACCGGAAAGACGGAGTGAACTGATGAAAAATGCAGAATATTTCAGAAATAGCCTGAAGAAAATGGGTTATAATATCGGTCTGTCAGAATCGCAAATAATACCTGTAATAGTCGGGGATTTGATGGAAACTGTTGGCTTATGGAAGAGTCTATATGATTATGATGTTTTCACAAACCCTGTACTTTATCCAGCCACTCCTCCGGAAAGGTCACTTATACGCAATTCTATTATGTCAACACATTCAATGGAAGACCTCGATCAAGCCTTGGAGACGTATGAAAAGATTGGGCGTGACATGGGCATTATTTAGATATTTCTTCCCGGAACGACTTCGCATAACCGCAAAACGTGGGACGAAAATCCACCATGACAACTACTGGACGTTACATTAACCCCCAATTTTAACATTTGAGAAGTAAGTGTGCCCGTTGTTTATCATTACTGTGGTGGCCATTTGTCCTAAACGTAAAAAAACATTCTTATTGAATGCTTTTTTGTATAGTTAAGAGATGTATTTCTCAAGAATAACTCCTAAGCTATGAGCTTGTCGCAGATGTGTTGTGATAAAACACTGCTGGACAGGTTCTCAAAAACGTTTTATATGATATCCTGATAGACAAACGGCGATCCGACAGCAGGTGTGGTAAATGGTAAAGCGAGATGAGATCAACAACATCATAGTTACGGGAAAATCGGGTGCTGGAAAGCAGCCCCGGATAGATGTGCTGGTGAAGGAGTTCGGCCTTACCCAGCTGTCAACAGGCAACATCTTCAGGGAATACGTGGGAGCCTTCGATTCCTCGGGCTTCCGGGGGGACCTCGAGAGGTTCTACGATGCCGAGAAAGACACGTTCGTTCCGGATGAGGTCATTGAATCTGCAATAAGGGAGCAGCTCCCCGATCTCGAGGATGTGAGGCCGGTGCTTCTCGGCCTCAAGGCCAAGTACTTCATGAACTCCGGGAAGTTCGTACCCAATCACTCCACCAACGAGCTGTTCACGGAATACTTCGCCAAACAGGATTACAGGGGATACGTACTCGACGGCTATCCCAGGACCCCGGATCAGGCGGCATACCTTCTGGATCTGGTGAAGGAGAAGGGGAGCTCGGTGGACCTGGTGATAATAGTGAACAATTCGGACAAGCTGATAATTGAGAGGACGATGGGGAGGAGGATATGCCCTTCCTGCAAGAAGGTGTATCATGTTCAGTTCAAACCCTCGAAAGACGGCGTCCACTGCGACGACTGCGGGGCGGAGCTGATCCAGAGGGCCGACGATACGGAGAACAAGATAAAGGTCCGCCTCTCCGAATACTATGACAAGGTCATTCCCACCCTGGACATCCTGGAGGAGGCGGGGATACCCGTGGTCCAGGTGGAGGGGAATCTGGAGGAGTTCACGGAGGAGAACGTCAGAAGGTCCGTGATGGAGAAGATCGAGCCCCTCCTTGAATGAGAGGGGGTCCGTTCATTCGCTTCTCTCAGAGGAAGATATCGTTCACCAGTTCCCTGAGGTTCGGGTAGGTCGGAAGGTCTTCCTCCCCCGGATCCTTCATATCTCCGGAAAGCACCATTGCGACACTGCATCCGGCAGCCCTTCCCGCGGCAATATCCGTATCCAGCCTGTCCCCTATCATGAGGATGTCTTTTGGTTCGAGCCCCATTTCCCTGGCTGCTATGAATGTCGTGTAGGGTTTTGGCTTTCCGAGGACCTTTGCCCTGACACCCGAACATCTCTCTAGTGCGGCTATAACGGTTCCCGCCCCCGGGAGAACCTTTCCCCCCTCCCATGGAAGTGTCGGGTCGTCATTTGTCGCAATGAGCGATGCGCCGTTCCGTATGCTTCTCAGCGCATCCGCGAGCTTTGTGTAGGTCAGGGTCCTGTCGAGACCGGCCACCACGAAGTCAACCTCGATGTCATCCAGTTCATCGCCGCTCTCCGGGAGCCATGGGGCCCGGGCAACGGGAGAGCAGCCCCTGGCCTCTCCGGCCGGAACGGCCTCGTGACCGTATCTCTCCAGTTCCTTGATGAGCCCCTTTTCCCCGACCACGAGACATCTGGCCTCGCCCATGGTCTCCTTTATGTAAACGGCAGCTCCGTACGCGGATGTCACGACCGGCGCATCGGGGAAGCCCATGTCCTTCAGGAACAGCCGGACATGCCCCCTTGTGCGCGTGGAATTGTTCGTGAGATACGATATCGTAACACCCAGGTTATGAAGGTCCCCTGCGGCTTCCGGCGAACCGGGGACGGGCTCCTGCCCCCTCGTCAGGACACCGTCGATGTCCAGAATCACTCCTTTGATAGGCATCCCTCCCTCACGGCTAGATATGCATGGTACAGGTTCTCGGCCACAACGTCCGGGCGGGAGGGGTCATCGGGCCCGGTGGATGTTGAGATCAACCTTGCAAGCTCCGCCTTCCCTCCTCCGGTGGTTACCAGTATGCTCGCGCACCCCGCCGCATGTCCGGCAAGGACATCCGTCAGATGGTCGCCCACCATGATGGAATGTTCGAGGTCGAGCCCCATTTCGGATGCCGCCCTCCACAGCATCCCCGGTCCCGGTTTCCTGTCAGGCGAATCCCTTCTGTACCTCTCGATTATCGCCTCGGGATGATATGGTGAGTAGTATGCCATTTCCCAGGGCGGCTCTCCAATCCGGGCGGAGATGGCCTCCATGATGTCCAGAAGGTCCTGATGCGTGATGCTCCCCATGCCTATGGCTCCCTGATTTGTGACGACCACCGGCGAGTACCCCATCTCCCTGAATCCTTCGATCGCTTCCCGTGCACCCTCGATGGGTGTCGGGGGTTCCGCATCCGGGTCCGGATGTCCGTTCTCGATGATGACCCCGTCACGGTCGATGAACACCGCCCTCCGTTCACCGTTCACGGGAGGGCCGATGAAGGGACCGCTGGATTCCGGCGCCACTCTGAGCCTTTCCATCCGGGCGAGGATCTCCGGTTCGATACTGCTCATCTGGGGATCACCGCGGTATGGGGGGAATATCCATGCAGCTGGAAGGTGTCGTCCATGAGGACCACACCTCCCTCGGGAAGCAGGGAAAGGAGGTACACCCTTATGAAATCCTCGTTATCCCCCTCCTGAAGCATGGAATCCGTGAACAGACCCGAGCTGGAGAAGTACGTTATGCTTCCTCCCTTTTCTCCGATGGAGTACTGGACCGCAATGGGGCCGTAGGGGACATGAGGCTCGAACACACCATCGGTCTGATCCATCTCGCCGTTATCGTTCATGTCTATTATCGTCAGGTTCTTGGTGGTGGTGACCACGGTCCTGGCAGGGCCCGAGACCACCAACCCGTTGGGGCGGTCCACGATGAGGTCGAACACACGTCCGTCCATGGGCCTCGAATACCCCCTCACGAACCTCACGTTGTGCACCCACCCGGGGTCCGTTTCCGGCGGGTCGTAGGTTAGCTTGTCCACGAGGTAGTTGTGTCCCGTGAACTCCACCTTTCCCCCTGCCGATCCCAGAAGGAAATCGGACAGCCTGTTGGCGTGGGTCCCGTCATCCGCCACTATGACCGAGCCCCCCTTCATCAGGAAATCGCGTATGGAAACGATATCCTGGGATGAGAGATTGGACTCCACACCTATGAGCATGTACAGCGTCTCCTCCGGAGCAACGACATCATCGAGAGAGGAGGTCCCGGCGGCATCGTCGAGGTTCAGTATCGTGATGTCGGAAATGGATGCCTTGAGCTTTGTGAGGTCCTTCCACGGGCCGGTGTCCTCCGTTCCGTTCCCGCTGTTCCCGTCTTTCCCGCCTCCGGGTGGAAAGAGGACGACAACCAGTACAAGCAGTATCACGGCCGCAAGCACAAGTCCGAATATGACATAGGGGTTTCCCCGTCCCTCACTGCCGTTCACATTCGATGAGATGTCCCGGGGTATTTTACTCTTTTGGGGACGTGTGCAGGTTCATTCCAGGTCATCACCGACGGAAGCAAAGCGATCCCTCCCTCCACCGTGATGCAGAATGGAATCCGGTGTTCGCAGGCCGAAATCCTCCGCGGGGACCTCATCGGATACATTCACGCCCACCACCCTTCCGACGACGATATGATGGTCCCCCGCCTCCTTCATCCATTCGAGTCTGCATTCGATATTGGCCCAGCATTCCGCGATGCCCGCCGGTTCAACGTGCCCGCTCTTTATTGGAGTGAGACCGGCCATGTCGAATTCGGAGACATCCCTCGGATAGGAATCTGCGGCCTTCTTCACCTTATCCAGAAGATCGGGCCCTGGAACGGATATCACGAACTCCCCCGTGTCCGTAATATTCCTGAAGGTGTCCCGGGTCTTTTTCACGGAAACGGACAGCAGAGGGGGGTCCATGGACACCGGTGTTATCCATGCGAAGGGTGCGGCATTCCTGACATCGTTGTGGATCGTGGACAGCAGGACCACGGGCATGGGCGGCATGGCCTTGAGATACTCTTCCGGGGGCAGCCTCATATGATCACCTTTCACGGGGAACTGTTATAGGTTCACATACATTTCCCCGTCCGATAGCATGATCCGCGATCTGATCCTGAAGAACAGGAGCTACAGGAGGTTCGATACCGGCCGGAAGTTGACGAGGGACGAGCTCCTGGAACTCATAGACCTTGCAAGAATATCCTCTTCAGCTTCAAATAGGCAGCCCCTGAGATTTCATCCGTCATGGGAGGACCCCGAGAACGGGAAGATTTTCTCGACGATGTCCTGGGCCGGATTCATAGAGGACTGGGATGGCCCCGGACCGGATGAGCGTCCCGCCGGTTACATAGTGGTCCTTCAGGACATGAACGTCTCCGATGACTGTTCGATAGACATAGGCATAGCCTCGCAGTCCATACTTCTTGGTGCGGTGGAGATGGGACTGGGAGGATGCATGGTGGCTTCCTTCGACAGGAATGAGATAGCCTCCGTCCTGTCCCTTCCGGAGCATATTGTTCCCGGACTCATCATCGCCCTGGGAAGGCCCGTTGAGAAGGTGGTTCTGGAACCGGTCAGGGATGGAGATACCAGGTATTACCGGGATGAAGACGGCACCCACCATGTTCCGAAGAGGTCCCTGAACGAGATCCTCTTTCCGTGATCTTCCCATGTTCCGGTGCATACCGTTCGGGTATGATTGCAATGCCCGGAAACGGACTATCCGTCATGCGGGAATGATCAGGTTCCCCGGGAGTGATCGTTCGATCCCAAGGAGACGATGGCACTGTTCATGTCCGTCGGGCTCAATATGTACCTTTTTCATTATATGGGATTTTCAATATCCCTTACGCAAAGTGATCTTATGGGATATTGTGGTAAGTCCCTTCCGCCGATTGGAAAGAGAATCGGGACTTCCCCATCTATCAGCACCGGATCGTCGATTGGAGGAT
>Ga0164318_10005236_pt1 | contig 12532 bp, 12 predicted proteins | sample GuaBasSedimGuay9_FD_113734 | JGI IMG/M metagenome (GOLD analysis project Ga0164318, IMG submission 113734) | Subseafloor sediment microbial communities from Guaymas Basin, Gulf of California, Mexico - Guay9, Core 4571-4, 0-3 cm | ecosystem: Environmental > Aquatic > Marine > Hydrothermal vents... | reverse complement strand
TCTCTCTCTGGTATCTCGATTGTTAATAATTTGGAATTTATTGATGAAATAAACGTTTTACTTATTACAGGATCGTCACTAGTTAACGGTACTATTGATGAAATTTTAGAAAAAGGTAAAAATTGTCCAGAATGCATATTAATTGGTCCTACAGCAAGCTGCATCCCAAACCCTTTATTCAAAAGAGGTTTAACTCGAATTGCAGGCACTATGATTATAGCACCATTTAAAGTTCGAGATATAATATTAAATGGCGGAGGGACTAGGGATTTTAAAAAATTTGGAAAAAAATATTTTATAAAAAAGGGCTAATGGATTTAATTTTTTAATTTATATCAAATGATACAGTTATTGCAGCATTGACTACCAGCATATTATCATTTATATCACCTAATTCCTTGATATATATACCACTTGCGATCATTCCACCATCAATAACCTGAATAGACTTTTTTCCAAATGGAATAGCCCGGAGAACTTTTTTTTCGTTAATAGTAGTATTATTAGGTTTAGCAATTAGAATATCCACAATCATCTCAAGAGGATCTTTTATATTTAATATTTCATTCAGCCCCGCCAGACAATTATTAGATATTGCATTTTTCACTGCTTTTATGGCAGCCTTTGTAGCGTCCATATTATGACCATGTTGATCAACGCCCATTCCAATTTGTACAATGAATTTTTTAATCAAGATTATCAACTTTATAAATTATAAAATATTTTTAAGAAAATTTTGAGCATTTTTACTTAATAATTTTGTAATTTCTGACTTTTTAAATCGTTTATATCCATTTACATTTAATATTTGAGACACTTTTTCATTTCCTAGATTTTTAATAGTTGCAACCCAATCTTTCAAAGACATTATGTTTGAGGTCATTGGCCAATCAGTGCCAAACATTACCCTGTCTTTTACTCCTTCAAAATTCATAAAGAACCTCAATTGACGATAAAAATCTGGTGGTGAATTCATCATAAGAATCTGTCCATGTGAAGAGAAATCGCAATAAACGCCAGTTTTACAGAACATTAAATTTAATAAATCTTCTATTTCACCGTAATTTAAATGAGCTAAAGAAATTTTCAGATCGGGAAAATCAGTGGTTATCTCATCAAAATATCGCGGTTTTGCTAAATACCCCTTTAAAGCAGTAATATATCCTAAATGGGATACAATAGGTACCTCTAACTCAATAGCTTTCTTGAATAACGCCCTTGACTTTTCATCTGTTAATTTATAACCAGTTGTTGGATGTATTTTTAGCCCACGCATCTCCCATTTTGTGATAGCAGTTTCAAATAATTCAATAGCATTTTTTCTACGTGGATCTATAGTAAAGAACCCAATTAATCTATCAGAATAGTCTTGAGATGCCTTAGCAATATATTTATTATATTCTTCTATTGGAATTTTTGGTTCACCTAATGCAAGACCCCAGTCTACACCAAAAACTACTGCTTTGTCAATATGAGCTTCGTCCATTTCTTTAATAAGTCGCTCCGGTGATCCATCAAAACTCTTTTTCATTATTTCAGATTGATATACTGCTTCCTTAGATAAACCTGGAACTATATGAGATATATGTGTAGCAAAAATGTCGATATAACTGTCTGGAAACATTTTTAATTGCCCAAGATGGCAATGTACATCAATTATCAATTTTATTTACCCATTTCTATTTTTTAGAGGAATATTATTTATTTAATTATGTTTTTAGAAAAGTAAAATTTAACTAATAATAAGTAATAATTAATATTCGGAAGATATTATGTATTTATTTAATTACTTAAATAATATTTATATTGTATAAAAATAAACCTATTTAATATAAAATCCACTTGAAAAAAAGAGTTGTTTAAAATGAATGATGATGAAAATTTAACAATCGCTTATTTAATGATGAATGTAGATACAGGAAAAGAGTATGATGTAATTAGTCGAATTCGGGAAATGGAAAAAAATGTAGTAGAAAGTTATATAGTATATGGAGCTTGGGACATCATTATAAAGATTCAAACAGAGTCAATGGCAGAATTAAATTCACTTGTTCTTAAAATAAGGCGCTCTAAATTTGTTAAGCGTTCAATGACCCTTATTGCCTTAACTGGAGATATAGAGTCCTTCAGATTAGATTTAAGTAATAGTACCTTTAATGAAGGAATTTAAGATTTTATCGATTTAAATAAATTAGAAAAAAAAGGAGTAAAATTTTTTTTAACTTTTTTTAAAAGCCTTTTACTGCCAAGAGTATATCATCTTTTGTAATTTTCTTTCTATTTGCGTGTTTTGCTAATACTAATGACCTTTTAGTCAGATCAATAGTATATTCGGATAAATATTCTATTAAATAATCCACTGCATCTCTTGCAACTATTTTTGCCCCGACATCAGCCATAACAGCTCTAATTGGTGACCAAGCAAAAAATCTTCTTTTTGTCGTTCTAAACACCTTCATTCTTTTTTTATTAATTTGGAATTTTAATTTTCTATATTTTAATAGTAAATCTTTATATATATAAACATTTCGTTAATCCATTAAAAAAAATTGTAAATTATAATGATTTGATTTAGGATTAGTACTGTAAAAATATATTATCATAAAAAAATTTAAAGTCTGTTTTTCTGAAATACCGACTAAAAACTATATATTCTTCCAAAAAGCCAATTTCGAAAGTATACATTATTTTTAAAAAAGATAAATGAAAGAACCTTCTGGAAAAAAATATTCAAATAAAATTTAAAATTGAAATGTAATATTAACAAATACTAAGTAACAATTTATTATTATTGATTTTTTATTAAACAAAAATCCCGATTAACCTTAAATCATCATAAATATCTTTAGGAAAAAGTTATTAAAATGGTTAAAATTAAATTAATTGAAGCCCTATTATCGGATAAAAATATGATTTAAAAGATTTTAGTATAGAAATTAAAAAGAATAGGTAATTATTCAATTAATAATAAGTTAGAAAAAGACAAAATGATTAAAAAAACTCAGTAAAATTTCGGAAAGTTTCTATATCTCTTCTTCGGATTAAATATTACATGAAATATGTATTTTAAATTTATGTTTTGATCTTTTTACTTTTTTATTCAGACCAAAAAATTTTAGTTATACTTTAAATATAAGGCTTTAATAAATTTGATTAAATTTAAAAAGTAAACATTACAATGATTTAAATATTCCTTAATAAGTATTATAATGAAATAAAATTCTAATTAAAAACATATTAATTACCTTATAAAAATAAGATATTTAAGGATGGACTAATTATTAGACAAATTCAAATTACAATTCCCCTAGAAAAACTTAAGATAGTCATAGATAAATTATTAGAATTAAAAGTTAAGGGAATTCATACAATTCAAGGAGAGACGGATGCACTTATTATATTTAGAGTGCAGGATATAAAAGCTCCAGATATTATTGAATCTTTAAATTCAATTGGTGTAGGTAGCTCCTATGGAATAATAGATATTTTAGAAGTTAAAGCTACTTTACCACCTCTTGAAATGCTTTCAAAGGAAAAAGAGCGTATATCTTCAAAAATTTCGGTTGAGGAAATACTCAAAGATATTTCTAATAATTCAGAATTCTCTATTGATTACATTATTTTCGTAATTTTGTCCGCATTTACTGCCGGGTTTGGTCTAATTAGTGATAATGTTCTAATTGTAATGGCATCAATGGTACTTGCACCTTTAATGGGTCCAATTTTAGGCCTTAGCTTTGGGATTATTATAAGAGATAAAATTTTAATAAAAAAAGCAGCTAAGACCGAAATATTTGGATTTTTAATTTCAGTTGTTTGTGGGATTTTAATAGGACTCTTATATTATTCATTAAATTATTTTAATAATTCTATGTTTCCATTGCCCATAAAATCGCAGGAAATATTAAAACGTGAAAATGTTACTATCTTAGACTTTTTTATTGCCCTTATAATAGGTATTGCTACCGGATTCTCATTAACTGGGGGTAAATTTTATTCTTCATTAGTCGGACTTGCAGTTGGCGTTTCATTGATGCCACCAATTGTTAACATCGGAATTACTTTGATATTAGGCGAATTCTCTATTAGCTTGGGTAGCTTTCTAATTTGTATTGTGAATATTTTAAGTATTAATATAACAGCAATCCTAATTTTTAAGATTAAAAAGATTAAAAAACCATCAAAAACATGGATTCGATGGTGGAGACCACCAAAATTACCTGAAAAAAAACCAGAAATAGAAAAAGTTTCTGAAACACCACGAGAACAACCTAAAAAATCTCTAGAAAAGAAGAAATTTCATATAAAAAGTAAAAAGAGTAAAGAATCTAAAGAAATCAAGAAAATTAAAGATGAAATTAGAGATGAATTAAAAAAAGAATTAAAAGATGAAATTAAAGAAGAAATCAAAGATGAAATTAAAAGTGGAGACACTTAACCTTTTTACAATTTATAATTAGAAATTTCTTGGCTTACAAATTATTTCTTTTAATCTTAGATCAAAAAAATGCGAAGTATCTGCAGCCTTAATTAAACATACAGTATCTGCACCTGTACCTGTACATGCAATAGCCACAACCTCTTCCCCATACTCAATTACACCTGAATCAACCGCCATCATTACTATCTCCAGAACGACTTTTATTCCTTGACAAAAAATTACTCTCATCGCATATGCTATTAACTCAACTGGATCCCAACTTTTTAATTTTGATCGTATACCTCTTGCAACACCAGATAACGCATGTACGCCTGTTACAATTTTTCCATTTTTTATTAAAATCTCTTTATTATTTTCTTTTAATTCTTGTTCCCCAGTTTTCATAAAACTATAAGCATGGGTTACAAATATTAAATCAAATCCGTTTAATATCTTGGAAGCTTTAACACCAGTTTCACCTGTTGTCGTTGCTATTACTATTTTCTTAATATTATTTGCTGTTGCACATCTCTTGGCAGCTTGTAATGCATCCTCTGTATTGGATGCACCTGCTTTATCAAAATAAATTACTTCAGTCATTTTGAAATTTCACACCAAATTAATTTTAATATGATTTTATCTGAATTTATTTAATTAATTTTGTTTTTTAAAATAAAATTTTTTATCCTAGTTAATTTCTTTAGGTTCTTTTTAAAAGATTTTGATTTTAAAAGTATAAATCCAGAATAATTATCCTTAAATTTAAAAAATGGCGTTATCAAATTAGAAAGAATTAACTTATTAAATTCAGATTTTTCTATTATACGGTGATGTACATTTCTAAGTTCTAATCTTGTAAAATATACGTTCTTATGAGTATCAATCTCTGGCTTTATGATTGTACCAATAATTTTTTGAGTATATAAGTCAGATTTAAGGAGTTCTCTAACACCAATATAGGAAGTAGTCAATCTTGGGTTTATTTCAATGATAGATGGTTTTTCACCTATTACAAAATCGATTCCAACATATCCATTTAATCCGGTAATCGAAGACACACAATCAATCGCAATTTTAAAAATATCATCATGGTTAAAATCCCGATTATTGAATGGAATATAACCACCGTTATATTTCGTTTCATTTGTTATATCACCTAAAGTTATAAGCTGTCCATTTAAAGTTAAAGGATGGATTACATTATTATCAATAAAAAGAGATACACTGACATCATTTCCTTTAATATATTCTTGGATAATAAATTCATTTTCATTGGAATTGATTTTAATTTTTTTAATTCCTGGATTTATTTCATCTTTATTCCTAATTAGACTGATCCCACCTCCACCTACGCCATCAATTGGCTTAAAAACTACAGGATAGCCTAAATCTTTACAAAATTTATAAATTTCGCTAATTTTAGCATTGCTATGATTTGCTTTTAGAGTAGCCGGCAAATACTTTTTTAAATGAAATAATTTTTTAAAAGTCTCAAATTTATTTCCAGTTTTTTCAATAGAATATGAATTACATCCTAAATTAATTGCGCTACTATTTTCAGCTTCTAGAGTTAAATCTCTTAATATATTATTAAACTCAGGCGCTATTATGAGATAATAATCAGAATTATTAATATAATCTTTGAAATTCTCATTGAAATCGCTTGTATTCTTAATTATTTTAGGGGAAATGTTTTTAAAAAACTCCTTATACCCGGCTAATCGGTAGTCTAATAAAATTTTAACATCAAAATCGGGGTTTAACCCTTTTATCAATGTTAAAAGCATTGCTGCGCCTTCACATACAAGAGATGGTGGTAGCTTATCATTAATAAATCCGCCACCAGTTAAGTACTCAAAAATAAAGATGTTCATTTAGGTTCAATTTATAATTTAGATTAAAAGATTTTAATTATCAGACTATGGGATATAAATTAATTTCCGGATAACCTTTATCAAAATTTATTATAATTACATGCATATTAGCGAACGGACGTTCTCCATAGATTACCATGACATTACAAATTTTTTCAATTTTAAAATGAGTGGAGACCATTGGAGAAATAATCTCTCGGATTTTTTGATTAAAATAAGATATATAGACCATCCTGCTAGTTTTAAATAATTTAATAAATTCACCAATTACTATAAGATATTTCTTTATATTTTCGATTCCGAACCGATTTTCGAATCTATTACTACCAAAAAAGGCAGTACCACCATAAATTTGGTCTTGTGAAAGGTTCTGTCGTTCAGTTATCTTTTTTATCATGTCCTCTTTAATATCGTTATAAATATGCTCAATATCTTTTTTATAGTCAAGTATTCTTATTAATTTGATAAATTCATTAGGTTCAGTATAGGTAGGAGAAAAATCAAAAAATGTTAAATATTTTTCGAGAATATCTTGAGATATATATCTGGAAAGTACATTATATATAACTTTAAAATCTAATCCTTCATCTGGGATTAAAGTAATCCCGTGATTTTGTTGCAACTGATTAATCATTATTGGAATTAGGACCCAAATATAATCGAACCCAACATCCTCACTAATTTCAAGTAAACTAATAGTGCCCCTTTTTAACCCATAATTGAAAAAATTGTTTAATGACTCTGAATAACTTAATAATTTATTTTTAGTATTTTTGATTAAAGGAGGTTTATTGTTTAACTTTTTAAGAGGAATAAATTCCATCATTCTCTGAAAATGCTTAAACCTGGATTGGTGTAATGAAAAAAGATATTCAGGTTGTGTAATTTCAATTCCTCTCATCTTTTTTATTTTTATAACTCTTTTACTTCTATTACAAATAATTTCACTTTTTAATTCTACAACACCATCAGAAATATAATCTAGTGAAGTTTGATTGGATTCAGTGATTAATATTAAATTGAATTTTAAAAACCGAACCATTTCAGTAAGAACTGTTTCAATTCTTTTAGATTCTAATGACTCTTCTAAAATACTATTGTAAATCGCATCCCAAGAATCTATTACTACTATGGTAGAGGAATCTTTATTTTTAACAATTTCGTATAACTTTTGTAAAAAACCAGGCATTTCCCTAAATTTTATTGCACGCTCAATTTGGGTTGTTATACTGTCTTCTTGAAAAAAGGTTTGTGTTGCATCAATAAAAATAATGTCTTCATTTTCTAACCATGGAAATTGCTTTTTAATCATTGTAGGAGATATTCTAGAACTAATATAAATTTTAGATTTTGCAAATTTTAATATCTCTAGGCTTAAAGTAGTTTTTCCAGTACCAGCATCGCCTTTAATCAATAAAGTAAAACCATTCTGCTCAAGTGCTTTTAGAATTTCGTTAGGTATTGACGGTTCTATCGTTTTATTTTTCACCCCTTATAGAGGTTATATTAATATTAAAATTTATTATAGCATACTTTTAAAGATTATTTTTTGATTACCAAATCCTAAATTCGATTTTAATAAGGTAAATATCATGAAAAAACTACTTTCGGGAGAATGGCTATTTTACGTTGATTTTAATAATGATGGAATTAAGAATAAATTGTTTTTAATCTCAAATATTAAAAATAGAATTTCGAATTTTAAAAAAATCCAAATTCCGTCAAGCTGGAATTCTTATCAGGGACTTGAAAAATATGAAGGGATATGTTGGTATTTTAAAATTTTTGAAATAAATGAATTAGACGAAAATAACGAGGAATTCTTTTTGTTGTTCAACGGTAGTAATTATCAAACAAAAATTTGGTTAAATAATAATTATATTGGTTTGCATGAAGGTGGTTTCTTACCATTTAAATTTAAAATTAAAAATTCATATCTTAAAAAATCCGAAAAAAATTATCTTGCTGTTCAAGTTGATAATATTAGGAAAAAAAATAGAATCCCTAGCAAACTTTTTGATTGGTATAACTGGGGTGGAATATATAGAGATGTATTTTATGAGATTCTACCTAAGAGTCGAATAGATTGGGTGCATATTTATACTCAAATTAGCAAAAATTCTGCAAAATTAATATGTAAATATTATATTACAGAAGTAAAATCATTCAATTATGAACTTAAATTTACAAATAAGACTATTTTAAAAGGTCAAGTTAAACCAGATACTGAAAAAGGGGTTTTTTATATCCACATTGAAAATCCGTTGTTTTGGTCTCCTGATACTCCTAATATTTATACAATTTTATTAAATTTTAGCGACAGTAATTATTTTACAAAAATCCAATTTGGAATTAGAGAAATTAAAATTAATGGACGATTTTTATATCTCAATAATAAAAAAATTAAATTATACGGTATTAATCTTCATGAGGAGTTAATACCATTTGGGAGGGCCATTCCATTTGAATTGAGAAAAAAGGACTTATTAAATATTAAAAAATTAGGGTTTAATGCAATTAGAACTGCCCATTATCCTCATGATGAATCACTTCTTTGTTTGGCTGATAAAATTGGGTTATTGATACTCGAGGAAATTCCAGTCTATTGGAATATCAATTTCAAGAGCCCAAAAGTATTTAAATTAGCAGCTAAAATGATTCAGGATTTGATATATAGAGATTTTAATCATCCATCAGTTATTTTTTGGTCTGTAGGAAATGAAATACCTATTGAATCGTATGATTGCCACAAATTTATTTTAAATTTAATAAGTTTTGCAAAGAAAATAGACCCATCTAGGCCTATTAGCTATGTTTCATCACGTTTCTTGTCAGATCATTATCGGTCTAAAACAGACATAGCTACTTTAAATGAATACTTCGGTTGGTATTTATTAAGCGAAAAAAATTTAAATTTTATACTTGAGATGACGCGAGGCATATCTTTATGTTATAATAAACCTTGGTTTATTACAGAATTTGGAGCTGGAGCAAAATATAATTATCATTCTAACATTTTCGAGCGCTTTTCAGAAGAAAAACAGGCTTCAATTTTGATTAGGTCTATAGAAATTTTTAATTCAAAAGATTGGATTTCTGGTTGGTTCATTTGGATCTATAGAGACTTCAAAAGTGCCTTTAGAGACAATAAATATCAAAATGGTTTTAATAGAAAAGGTATTGTTTCTGATAAAAACGAATTTAAATTAATTGCAAGATTATTACCAAAAATTCTTAAAAAAAAGAGAATTACACGAAAATTTACCTTCATTTCTAGATTAGCAATTCCCTTTGGCTTTTTTTTCACATTTGTTTTTAAAATTATTAATATTGTTAATATATTAGAATCAAAAAAGGCAGATAAATTTTATTCCGATAAATACAAAAGAGATTTTTAATATTATAAGGAAATTATAATTACTAATTTTAACTGGAAAAATGTTTTACCCATACTAATTTAAATATTATCCAATTAATTACTTTTTATTCGTTAGGATATAAAATTTCAATTTTTTCTAAATCGTTTTCTGTAAATTCTAAATTTACATTTGAAGAACCTTTATATTTTACATATACAAATGGTGGATATTCAGATTGAGCCATTTTTAACCGGATAATATGAAATTGAGATATACTTGAAAAATAGTTTAATGCAATATCAAAAGGAATAAATGTATTATAATGCGGTATAAATACTTCAGTCCATGCATGAAATTCGTGCTTGTTTTTTGAGATGTATATTCCAACAACTCTTCTTGCTGGGACTTTTGCTGCCCTTAAAATGGTTATAAATAAATCAGAAAATTCATCACAATCACCTATTTTCTCCTGTAAAGCTCTTGACGCCCCAAGTCGTTCATTCATATTTTCTCGCAATTTAACTGATTTTTCTACGAATTTATAAGTGTCCTTTAAAAATTTTTTAACATCGTTTTTTGATTCCTTCTTTAAATCTGCCGCTATTTTTTGTATTTCTTTATCGTATATTGGCCAATATTTTGAATAACTACAATACTTAGTAATTATTTGATTTGGATACTCATTAAAACTAAAACTTATTAAAGGAATATTGAGGGGAATTGTATAAAATTGAATTGCACACCTGAAATTAAATTCATCCCCAGCTGACAATTTGGATATCTTAAAATAAGCAAAAGTATTTTTTTCCTCTCCTTCTGTCCTTATTTTGGCTTTCGGCTGTATTTCAAAAACTTCTGGATTTAAATGATGATTACTAAACCCATATAAAGCCCATTTAATAAATCCAGACTCTATTTTTCCTCTATGAATAAGCATCTTATTTGAAAAAATTAAATTAACATACATATTCCTATTTTTTAAATGTTTATTAAATATTTAATGGAAATTCTTATAGAACTACTCTTACTTATTATTTTATTTAAAATAAATATTTATGACCAATTATTTTAAATTTATTTGAAAAATATCTTTTAATATATTTTTATAGAAAAAATTTTCAATTTTCTTTTTATCATACATTGATTAATTTTCATAATTACTTGGTTATCTAATCAAATTTTAAAATAAATATGAAAAAAATGTTAATTTTTTTGTGTTTTAATTGAGATTTGTTAAAAATTTAACTTCGAAAAATTTATAAATAGTCGTTCATTCTATAGTCACAAAGTGTGACATATAAATGTGTCTTTAATAAATTGATTAAAATGCTTGAAAAAAATATCAAAACATTGATAATTAAGATAAAATGAGGTGATGTGGAATGAGTTTGATATTAAGACCACATAGTTTGTTTGATATAGATAGATTTTTTGATGACTTATTTATTGAACCATTTGAAATAACAACTCGATTCGAAATGCCTAAGATGGATATTAAAGAACTTGACGATCATTATGAAATTAAATTAGAAGTTCCAGGCTTTGACAAAAGCGACATTAATATCGAAATTAAAAATGATATTTTGACCATAAAATCAGAAAAAGAAACTAAAAAAGAAGAAAAAGATGAAGAAGGTTGCTATATATATAAAGAGATTTCTCGTCAAAACTTTTCAAGAAGCTTAACATTACCTGAAAATGTCGATAAAGAAAATATTAAAGCAAATATGGAAAATGGAATCCTAAAAATTATATTAAATAAAACCGAAATAGAACCACCTAAAAAAATTGAAATTGAAACTTTAGACGAAAAAAAGGAAATGCAAGAAAAGAATACTGATGAAAAAGAATAATTATATTTAATTAAATTTTATTTTTTTAATATTTTTTGAACATAAAAAGACCTATTACAATCCCTACAATAATATTTTTAAGACTGGCATTTTACAGAAGTATTAGGTCTATTTCTCTTTATATTACATTATTAGAATTACCTTTCAGTTATAATTTTAAAAAATAGAACAAGATTATCATCTATTACCAGTATATACTCCTTATTCTCATTTATTTCATATCTTTTAATTTTTTTCTAAGTTTTTGTACCTTTTTTCCTTTTTTCCTTTTTTCCAGTTCTTTTTTTATTTTCTTTTTTTCTAATTTCACTCTCTTCAATTCTTTCTCTATTTCCTTTGATCTTCTCTCTATTTCCTTTGATTTTCGCTTTGTTTCCTTTAATTCCTTTTTTAAATCCTCCACAAATACTACATTTTCTAGAATAATTATTATTCCATTTGATACATCAAATTCCTCTGCTTCACTCTCTATTAACTCTTTTATTTCACTCTACAATTCTTTATTTATTTCAATCAAGTCATCTATACATAATAGTATTATATCAAGGAATATTAAAAAATATTTGTATTTTAAATCTACTCTCTTGTATATCCATATCCCTCTTTTTCGTTTATTCCGTGTTTTTTAATTTTTTTCTAAGTTCTTGTAATTCTTTTTCCTTTTTCTTCAGCTCATCTTTTATTTTCTTTTTCTCTAATTTTTCTCTCTCTAATTCTCTCTTTAATTCTTTTAATTTCTTCTCTTTTTCCATTTTCTCTTTCTTTAATTCCTTCTCTTTTTCCTTTAATTCCTTCTCTTTTCTCTTTAATTCCTTCTTATTTTCCTTTAGTTCCCTCTTATTTTCCTCCAACTCCCTCTTATTTTCCTTTAGTTCCCTCTTATTTTCCTCTAACTCCCTCTTATTTTCCTCCAACTCCCTTTTTAAATCTTCTACAAACACTACATTTTCTAATGGAATTATTATTTCCTTCGATAGGTCCAATTCCTCTGCTCCACTCTCTATTAACTCTTTTATTCCGCTCTCT
>Ga0164318_10005234_pt1 | contig 12533 bp, 14 predicted proteins | sample GuaBasSedimGuay9_FD_113734 | JGI IMG/M metagenome (GOLD analysis project Ga0164318, IMG submission 113734) | Subseafloor sediment microbial communities from Guaymas Basin, Gulf of California, Mexico - Guay9, Core 4571-4, 0-3 cm | ecosystem: Environmental > Aquatic > Marine > Hydrothermal vents... | reverse complement strand
TTAAAAATTTTGAAGACATTACACTTCCCGTCATAAAAAACTTTAAGGGAACCCTTATTAAAAAAATGGGAGACGGCCTGCTTGCCGTATTTAAACATCCCCTTAACGCAGTTTTAGCTTCTCTGTCCATCCAGAAAAAAATAGCTGAATATAATGAATTTAAACTGGATGAAGAGCGTTTCCATGCAAGGATCGGATTAAATACTGGACTCGTTATCAGGAAGGACAATGATATATACGGCGATGTTGTTAATGTGGCTTCTAGGATGGAAACATCCGCTAACCCCGGGGATATACTGCTTACCCAGTCCACGTATGAGGAAATTAAAAACTATATCCAATGTACAAAATTAGGAAACATTCAGGTTAAAGGGAAAAAAGAACCAATCCCTGCCTACTCTGCCGAAAAGGTCATAGTAGACATAAACAGTCTCCTTAAAAGAGGAGCAGTGTCCGGCCAGACCGAAATGAAAAGTTCGACCAATGATCCTATAACACGGCTTAAAGAATCCGTCTTTACACCTAAATATACAATTCCGCCCAATCTTACAGAGGGAAGACAGGTAGCTGAAAATCTGGAACAGATTTTTTATGACTTAACCGGCGCAATAGAAGAAATTGCCAGGGATTATCATGAGGAATATGTATTTAAAAAATACCTCCAGAGTAAATGGGAAGAACTCCTCTCTCTTTTTTAATTACCATATATTACCCTTTGACTCTTTTTAAATTGAATGATATATTATCCCAAATTAAAAAGAAACTTAAGGAGGTAGGTTGGACAATAAAAGTTTACGGGTTAATCAGATGATCCGAGTAAGAGAAGTGAGACTGATAGACGAAAAAGGAGGACAGAGGGGAATACTTCCGACATCCGAAGCATTAAAAATAGCAAAAGAGGCAGGGCTGGATCTGGTTGAAGTTTCACCCAATGCGAACCCGCCTGTGTGTAAGCTCCTGGACTACGGGAAGTATAAATTTGATCAGGAAAAACGAACCAAAGAGTCAAAGAAAAAACAGAAACTTGTAAAACTTAAAGAAATAAGGATGCAGCCCAAGATAGACGATCATGACCTCATCTTTAAGACAAATCATATTAAGAAATTCCTCGGAGAGGGCGATAAAGTAAAAGTTACTGTGCGTTTCAGAGGAAGAGAGCTGGCGCATACCGATAGAGGGGAGATGGTACTTAACAGAGTACTTGAATTGCTGGGTGATGACTTCACAGTCGAAAAAAGGCCTCACATGGAGGGGCGGTTCATGTCGATGTTCTTAAACCCAAAATCAAAGAAATAGAGAGGATACGAAAAATGCCTAAGATTAAAACAAGAAGAACTGCCAAAAAGAGGTACTCGATGACAGGTACTGGCAAGGTAAAATACAAAAAGCAGGGACTTCGCCATATATTAACAAAAAAGAGCAGAAAACGTAAGAGACGTTTAAGACATCCTGCAATCTTAAGCCCTGCAGAACAGAAACGCGCACATAAATTAATGCCATACGATTAACAGAAGGAGACTAAAGAAATGCCACGAGCAGTTGATGGTACAAAACGACATGCCAGAAGAAAGAAAATCTTAAAACAGGCAAAAGGCTACAGAGGGGCAAGAAGTAAACTCTTTAAGTCCGCAAAAGAAGCAGTCGCAAAAGGGCTGGTATATGCCTATAGAGACCGTAAAGCAAAAAAAAGAAACTTCCGAAGATTATGGATAATAAGAATATCCGCCGCATGCAGGGAAAACGGGATAACTTACTCACGCTTTATAAACGGTTTGTTAAAGGCAAATATAAAAATTAACCGTAAGGCCTTGTCCAACATGGCAATAGAGGACCCCGCAGCTTTTAAGGAACTTATTAAAAAAGCACAGGAAGCACTTGCACAATGATCCGTATAGATCAGATTAAAATCCTGGAAGACAGGGTAGACAGAGCAATAGAGCTCATTAAAACACTAAGGGAAGAGAACAGGACATTACGGGCAGGACTCGATTCCGCCCAGAAAAAAATTGATGAACTAGAGGGGCTTATAGATACTTTTAAGACGGAGCAGGGCGAAATTGAAGAAGGCATATTAAGAGCCCTTGCAAACCTGGATAAAATAGAAGACGAAGTTCTCACAACTACCGAAGGCGAACCTTCTGCAGATATTTCGGACGATTCTAAAAGTGCTGAAAAGCTCGAAGAAGAACACACAGCACACGAGGGAAAAAATAACAGTTCGGAACTAGATATATTTTAGCGGCTATGCACCAATTAACACTGGAAATACTTGGCAGTCGATTCACTATTAAGTCGGATGAAAATCCGGAACATCTGGAAGCTGTAGCTGAGTATTTAAAATTAAGGATAGAAGAGGCCAAAACCAGCTATCCTTCTGCAGATCCGTTTAAAGTGCTTATACTTGCATCGCTTAACATTGCCGACAGCTATATAAAACTTCAGGAAGCCGGCGGTGAGGGGGAAATACAACAAATTACAGAGCATTTAATATTAAAGCTTGATCAAAATTTAGAAGACAATTAGCCCTGCGGTGTTCGCGATTGAAAACATTTTTCTTGGGTCAAACTGTTTGTACGGGATTCCTTATATTGGGGTGAAATGCACTACAGCATAGTTCTGCAGTACAGGAAGTTCCAATGCGGAAACCCACTTGGACCATACGGTTCAAGAAAAACTTTTCCTAACGGCACCTGCGGGGCTAATTTTTCTAGCTTTGTATTTACAATAACCCGTCTTTACAATACCCTATAAATGTATCCTAAAAAATTAAAGAACAGTGAACAGGGATGGCAGAAAAGCAGAACTATAACATTCTCTACGTAGACGATGACGAACAGAATCTATTTATTTTTCATAGAATTCTTGATAAGTACTACAATATCATCACCGTTAATACATCCATAGAAGCACTGGAAATAATAGCAAACAAACAAATCCATGTGATTCTTGCAGACCAGAGAATGCCCGATTTAAATGGTGTTCAACTCTTAAACAGAGTTATGATACAGTTTCCTCAGATAATAAGGATACTTGTGACAGGCTACTCTGATATTGACGTAGTTATAGATGCAATAAATAAGGGCTCTGTTTACAGATACATTCCCAAACCGTGGGATAACGAAGATGTCATTAGAACAGTTCAAAACGCAGTAGAACTCTACGCACTTAAACAGAAGAATACTTCTCTAATGGAAGAACTCGATCTTCAGAATAAAAAACTTCACCAGAAAGTGCTTGAACTTGACTTTCTCAATGATCTACAGCTTGAGCTTAAAGGTTATACAAATTGGGACGACATAACAAAAATGATCTTTAAACGGATTAAGGACAAGCTGCGGGCAGAATCCGGCTGCTACGGAAAAATAAATTCAGCAGGGGAGCCGGTTCTAAATCTGTTTCTATGCGAAAATACTTCATTTTACGATTTTAGTTCAGCCACAGAAAAAATTATAGAAAAATACAAAACTGCGGATCCCTGTATTATTCCAGACAGCAACCTTAAGAAAACCGTTTATATACCTCTGGATTTTCAGGAACAGAATTTTGGATTCTTACTTTTCCGTATAGAAGAGAATAAAATTAATTTTGGCCTTCCCTTTTTAAGAGCAATATCGTACGTTGCAGCATCTATCCTGTTTTCATTTTATTCCAACAAAAAAAATGTGGAAAAGGAGCGTTTTTTTATACTGGGCCAGATGGCAAGCATGATAGTTCACGATTTAAAAGGGCCGATACACACAATTACGGGCTTTGCCTCAATACTCGGCAGGGACCTTTCCACGGACCAGAGAATGAAATATTCCGGGATACTGCAGGAAGAGCTAAACAGATTAGCCGATACGGTAGAGGAGCTTCTCGATTTCGCTAAGGGCAAAAAACATTTATCCCTTAAAACTATAGACTTAAAAGAATACATACCGGAAATACTTAAAATATTTAATTTTTCGTTAAAAGAGGCAAATATAACACTTTTCATGGATATTAAACCGGAACTTCAGCTTAATGCCGATCCCCAAAAACTAAAAAAAGTATTTATCAATCTCATGAACAATGCAATAGAATTTTTATCGGACTATAAGGGGAACCGCGAAATAAAAATCTCTGCATATAAGAATAATAATACAGTAATGATAAAACAGCAAAATACAGGGCCCGAAATACCGGAGGCCGTTGCAAGAAAGCTGTTTGACCCTTTCTTTTCGTATAAAAAACAGAAAGGAACCGGCCTCGGCCTGACAATATGCAAAAAAATCATTGAGGAACACAACGGAACAATTAGTGTCTATTCACAAAAGGGGTATACAACCTTTACAATTTCAATTCCTCACAGTGAAGCCCTTAGCAAGACAGAGGAACTCTCCAGTGCTTCGTAATCACATCCCGGCACAGTTACAATTCGGGAAGCAAGGTAATTGGCAAATTCAGCCGCAGACACTATTCCCTTACCTTTAAGAAGTCCATAGAGGAGACCTGCAGAAAACGCATCACCCGCACCTGTTGTATCCTTTGCCTCCACCGTTTCTCCACAAACATCTGTAAATCTCAGAGGTTTATCCTTATTGCCGGAAGCTTGTTCCGCAATCATGCACCCATCTTCCCCCCTTTTAAGAACAAGCACAGATGCCAGATCTTTTACTTTTTTTAGAATTTCCCGATCACCAGTTTCTATACCTGCTAAGCTCTTAAATTCCTCTCTGTTGCCAAGAAGAATATCTATATTCCCCGGAAGCCAGGATAGAAATTCATCTCGGTATCTCTTAACAACAAAAGGGCCTGCTAAATCGAAACATACCTTTACCCCTGTATGTCTTGCAAAATCAACAGCTTTTTTTATTGCATTCTTCTGGGAATCCGTATCCCACATGAACCCCAGAAAGTATAAAAATATACTCTCCTCTAGTATATCAAATCTAATATCATGCTCACTGAACTGCCTGCAGGCTCCGAGATGAGTAAACATAGTCCTTTCATGATCCGGAGTAACAATAATTATGGAACTTCCTGTTATACTATTCTTTTCTGCTATCTCAGTACGTATACCATACTTATTCATGAGCGAAATATATTGCTTTCCGAGTTCATCATTCCCGACAGCCCCTGAGTAAACAAAGTCAGAACCCGGCGGCCTTTTTACCCTTTTAAGCCTTATATTTTCCAGCCAGGCAAGCCCTCTTATTGTATTTGCACAGCTTCCGCCGGCTACCATATTTATTTTTCTGTTATCCTTATTAACATTAGCCATAAGGAGTTTTGACTCTTCTTCGTCTATTAAATTTATAGAGCCGGGCGGTTTTCCAAGACTGTCTCTGAATTCATAACTTTCGAAGCCAATTACATCCATAAGAGGGTTACCTATCCCATAAACGGAGTACATAAATTAAATCCTTTCTACATGTTTTACCACTGTAAATTAAACGGCGTCGATTGACACGTTTATATGCTTTCATTATATTTACATTAAAATTTAATTATGTCTATTATAACAAGCCAGGAAATAATCCGATACTACGAACAGTACAAAGATATTGAAGTTACATTTAATAAACACGTTATCCAGGCAACAGGTTTGCTTACCAAACAGGTCTTTTTAAAATGCCTGGGGCAGCAATGGCCCTGTATTATATACTCATCTTCCATGTTGTCTGCAAAAGTTATTGCCAGTTTAAAATCGATTCACTTTGAAACTCTAAAAAAAGCTCACAATCTTGTAAACTTAAGACTTTCATTTAAAATATCCGACAAAGCAGATCCTATCTCTTTTTTTGTAAGTACAAAAACAGCCGGATTTAACAAATACAACAAAAAGAACCCCGATATATACTTTATTACCTTAAATTTTACACAGAGGCCACCGGACGATCTTATTGAAATGCTGGGAAAACTCCTGGAGGCTAATATTAATGCAAAAAAAAGAAAAGACAAAAGAATACTTATTACTCCTGAGAGCATAAGAAAACTTTCTCTTAAAGGCAAAGAAGCGTTTATTTATGTGGAATCTATCCCCAGAAAATGTATTATACGCGACCTTTCTTTCTCCGGCGCCAAAGTGCTACTCTTCGGTATTGCCAAATTCCTTATTAATAAAAAAGCGGTACTGCGCATAGCTTTTGAGGACATAAAACAGCCGGTGGAAATAGCAGGGGAAATTATCAGATTTGAACCCGTAGAGGGCAGAAAGGATATAGCAGCTGTTGCCATACACTTTAACGAGGATAAGGTTCCCATGGAATATAAAATCCGAATAAATGATTATTTAAAACACACAAGAGATATACCACAAATTTCTTGACTTTATCCATATAAGAAAATAAATTTAGTAAACTATGAACAACCTGGGAAAAGATCCGTTAGAAAATATAGGTTATATCTCTATTGGGGAAGATATCCGCGAGAAAATAGGAGAGTTTACAATAGACCCCGATATTATGCTGCCTATTGAGTTCCCTCCGGGGCAGGAAAAAATAAGCACCGAAAATATAACATGGGAAGCCATAATTTCAGCTATGCTAAGAATTCTCGCCTACAAACCCGAGCACGAAAATGCCGATTACTTTAGAGAGTTTATTCTTGCCGTTAAACCAGACATAAAAAACGAACTTACCGAGGCCGGAATTCTTAAGGCCCGTAATAAGGATTTTGATATTGCAATAGAAATATTTATGGCACTGGAGGGGCTTTTCCCTGACAGTTCCCTGCCCAAATTAAACCTTGCACTTACCTATGAGGACAGGGCTTATCAGTATGAAAAACTTGAAAAGATAGAGCTTTCCGATAAATATATGGAACTTGCCTTTAGCACATATAAAAGGGCATTAAATATCGATCCGGAAAATCCACAAATTCACTACAACCTTGCACATTTTTACCTTCGCCAGAATAGTTTCGAAAAAGCCAGAGAGTACCTTAAAACTTTTCTTGAATACAGTGATGATTACAGGAAAAAAAAGGAAGCGCAGAAAATAATAAAAGAAATAAATGAAACCGGGTTAATGGATAAACTCTTTAAGGAAGCCTTTGATTATATAAAAATGGGTAAAGAAGAAGAAGGAATAAAGAAAATAAGAAAGTTCCTCGACAAGCATAGCGATGTATGGAACGCGTGGTTCCTGCTCGGCTGGGGATACCGCCGGCTTGGTATGTATAAAGAGGGAAAAGATGCCTTTCAAAAGGCTCTGCAGCTCCACACCCCTCTTCCGGACACCCTGAATGAATTGGCAATATGCCTCATGGAATTAGGTGACTTTGATGAAAGTTTTAAAAAACTTTCCGATGCATTAAAACTTGAACCGGATAATACAAAGGTAATATCCAATATGGGTATCCTCTCATTGAAAATGGGAAATGAGGATGAAGCAAAAAAATACTTCCGAACCGTACTGGAAATCGATAAAAACGATTCTGTTGCCAAAGAATACCTTAAAAAAATTCATACTTAGTATCTTTAAAATCCGATAAAGCACAGCAGTATTTAACTTTTTTCAAGATTTTTTAGAATAAATTTAAAAAACCTTTAACTTTTAATTACAGGCTTCCGATACAGGGAATAAGGGTAGTTATACATTAATTCCTAAAGCCTATATCTATTCTGCCCTCTTTCTCATTATCGGTTTTCTAAAAAGAACCTTTAAGAGAAAGACAAAAAAAGAAGGAGGTGATGATTTAAATTATTTAGACAGGCTTATTCGAAAATAGGGAATATTCGAATTTTGTCTGTTAAAAACTTGTCTTTTTAATAAATAGGCATGGAAGCCTAAAACACTACTAGTTTCAAGGAGGAAACTGAACAATGATTATTAATCACAACATGAGCGCAATCTTTGCGCAGCGGCAGCTCAACTTTAACGATCTCAAAGTTACAAAGAATATGGAGAAACTCTCCTCCGGCCTAAGAATTACCAAAGCCGGTGATGATGCGTCCGGCCTTGCCGTATCGGAAAAAATGCGGTCCCAGATAAGAGGCCTGCGGCAGGCGGAACGAAATGCAGAAAACGGAATATCCTTTATACAGACAACAGAAGGGTATCTCCAGGAGAGCCAGGATATTCTACAGAGATTAAGAGAGCTCGCCGTACAGTCTGCGAACGGTGTCTACACCGATGAGGACAGGATGCAGATTCAAGTAGAAGTCTCACAGCTAATAGATGAGGTAGACAGAATTGCATCTCATGCACAGTTTAACGGAATGAACCTTCTCACAGGCAGGTTTGCACGTGAGACAGGTCAGAATGTGGTAACCGCATCCATGTGGTTCCAGATCGGAGCAAATATGGACCAGCGTGAACGTGTATATATCGGGACTATGACATCGGCGGCACTTGGGGTTAGAGATATGGGCAGCAAGCAGATAATGTCCCTTTCCACTCCTGATCAAGCCAATAGAGCTATTGGAGTGCTGGATACAGCCTTAAAAGAAATTAACAAACAGCGGGCTGATCTCGGTGCATACCAGAACCGTCTGGAATATGCAACCAAAGGTATCTCTGTTGGTGCAGAGAATCTTCAGGCAGCAGAATCGAGAATCAGGGACGTCGACATGGCGACAGAAATGGTAAAATACACCAAGAATGTGATTCTTGTACGTGCATCCACTGCCATGCTTGCACAGGCGAACACAAAACCCCAATCTGTCTTGCAATTGTTGGGCTAGGGTATTAATATATAACTAGATACTCCGTTGTGTTCTTTGAAAAATACATCCTCCAGAGAGGTGCCAGGCAAAAGAGATACCCCGATAAAGATCGGGGTAGGTCTCTTTGCCTAAGGGGAAAAGGGAACGGAGCAGAAGATATGCGCGGTAACTTCTGAACTCAAAAAATCCCCGGGGCATCTCAAAAGAAGGGAAGGCATGGATTGCCTTCCTAATTACCTATCAAGGAGGGTGATATGATTATAAACCATAACATGAGTGCTCTGTATGCGAACAGAATTCTAAAGTTCAAAGAGCTAGACCTTAACAAGGATATAGAGAAACTCTCGTCCGGTGAGAAAATCAACAGAGCCGGTGATGATGCATCTGGTCTTGCAGTATCGGAAAAACTCCGATCGCAGATACGGGGCTTAAACCAGGCGGAAAAGAATATCGAAAATGCGGTATCCTTTATACAGACAACAGAAGGCTATCTTTCTGAAACGCACGATATTCTTCACAGAATAAGAGAACTTGCCGTACAGTCTGCAAACGGTGTCTATACAGACGAAGACAGAATGCAGATTCAGGTAGAGGTTTCACAGCTTGTCGATGAGGTTAATAGGATTGCATCACATGCCCAGTTTAACGGAATGAACATTCTAACTGGTGCATTTGCCAATCCGGCTAGAGGAGGAACAGAGGTAGGAAAAATGTTCTTCCAGGTCGGAGCTAATATGGACCAGAGTGAGAGAGTCTATATCGGCACAATGACAGCAGAAGCTTTAGGACTTCAGGGAGCACAGGGTGCAGCACAGGGAATGGTTTCTATTTCTACACCGGAAGCCGCAAACAGAGCTATTGGAGTAGTTGATACAGCTATGAGAGTAGTTTCCAAACAGCGCGCTGACTTAGGTGCCTATCAGAACCGTTTCGAAATGGCTGCAAAGGGTGTTGCAGTAGCTGCTGAAAATATGCAGGCTGCAGAATCACAGATTCGCGATACAGATATTGCATCTCAGATGGTAAGCTACGTGAAGAACCAAATTTTGGTTCGGGCTGGTACAGCTATGCTTGCACAGGCAAACACAAGACCTCAGTCTGTAATTCAGCTATTTGCTTAAGTTTTTGAATGGAAAATCACTCCGTTCCCAGGTAAAGAGGTAACTGGACGTCATCTCTTTGCCAAGCGTGAGGAGGAGGGGGAGGACGCGCCCTCCCCTATCCTTTTATAAATATGTAACATGGAGGTTGCATTATGTCTTTGGAAATACCGGGAATTCTTAAATCCGGAATCCCGCCGGATATAAACAAGGGGCAGGAAACCCAGATTAAACCCACTAATGTAAAAATATCAACCCAAATAAAGGCAAGCGCAACAAGTGCGGAAATCAGAGACGCAATAGACAAACTCGAAAGAACATCATCTATTTTTAACAAGCGCCTTAAACTATACGTTAACAGAGAGATAAACCGCATAGTAATAAAGGTGATTGACAGAAATACCGATAAAGTTATAAGGGAGATACCTCCGGAAGAAATCCAGCGTTTGATCGCCCGGATAAAGGAAACAATCGGATTACTGGTTGACAAAAAGGTATAACTGTACGGGCAGTCTAAAATTAGCTTGGGAGGGGTTTAAAATTACTCATGTCAGATATTTCCATCCCCGGCGTAACAAATAAATACAACACAGATAAGATAATAAAAGGTCTCGTTAATGCGGAGAAAATACCGCTTACACGGATGGAGAGGGACCGTGATACATTAAAAAAAAGAAAAACTGTATGGCAGGACTTAAACAGAAGGCTCTCCACACTCCGCGACGATGCTAAACAGCTTTACGGCTTCCAAAATCCTTTCGAAGAAAAAATTGCAGATTCCTCCGATAAAACAGTTCTAACAGCTGCCGCAACAAGAAAAGCTCCGATAGAAGAAAAAAAGATAACAATTGAACATATAGCTACAGCGGACCGTTTTATGTCTGCATCTCTTTCAAAAGATTTTAAAGTGCCTTCCGGGAAGTACGGTTTTAAAGTTGGTGAAAAAACAATACAGTTTAACTTTAGGGGGGGTTCACTTAAAAATCTTGCAGAAATAATCAGCAGAAAAGGGCGCAGCCTCATTAGAGCAGAAGTTATTAATGACACTCCAAATACAGAAATTGTTACCATAGAAGCTCAGAAAACAGGAGCTAAAAACAGGCTATTTTTTTTAGATAAATCCATAGATTTCGGGCTTAAAGCCGGGATACTTAAACAGACAGGCATAACCGAGAGGGATATACCTCTTAATAAATATACCGTTAAGCCATGGGAAACTTCCTTAAAAGAAAACACATATTCTATTTCCGATGGTGTACTCACACTCAATCCCTTAAATGAACTTAAAATTCCAATTTCTCCTCCTTTTAAACTTAATAAAAACATGGCTCTGCAGTTTAAACTAAAGACAGAATTAATACCCGAGAAGAAACAGGAGGAAATAAAACCGCCGCCAGGGCCTGCTCTGCCGGATACAGGAGAAATTAATTTTAAAGGAATCCGTATCAGAAATGAAAAATCAAAAGTTATTTTGCCCCAATGGAAGCCGCCGGCACCTTCTATAAGGGTGGATGATATGCAAGCCCTATTTATGGATTCAAAAGGGACCCTTTTTCCGCTGGAAAAAATTACCGATTCAGAAGATTTTAAAACCTACTCCATTGATATAGGAAATCTTGCAGCTACAATAGATTCTTTTAACATAAGAAACAAAAACACCAACCGAAGAATTATTATCAAGGATATTAAAATACTGGATAAAACCTCACGTGGTAAGTATGTCCCTTCACACCCGCTATCCCAGGCAGGAGATGCCAGGTTAACTATGGACGGAATAGAGGTAGAGCGCAGCTCAAATAATATAGATGATCTTATTCCCGGGGTAAAACTTACACTGCTTGCAAAAAGCGACAAACCTGTTACACTAAAGATAGACAAAGACAAAGATGCAATAAAGAATTCCATAGTTTCTCTGGTTGGACACTACAATCAGGTAATTACAGAGATAGATGTTGTATCAAGGCGTGATGAGTCTATTATTGACGATGCACAGTATCTTTCTGATAAGGAAAAAGATGAATACAGAAAAAAACTTGGTATTTTTTCCGGCAGTCTCACAATGCTTCAGCTAAAGGATAGCCTCGAGAGGGTAATGATGAATCCGTACCGAACAGAGGGAGGAAGACAGCTTTCCCTTCTTGCACAGATGGGAATATCCACAGATACCAGGAAGCCAGGTTCATCTGCAACACTGGACAGGACAAGGCTGCGGGGGTACCTCGAAATAGATGAGTCCAAGCTGGACAGCGCAATAGCAGCGCACCCCGGCTGGATAAAAGAGCTTTTCGGCTACGATACAGACGGGGACCTTATAGTGGACAGCGGTGTCGCCTATGCACTAGACACTACATTAAAGCCATATGTAACAACAGGCGGATTAATTGCCACCCGCCTTTCCACTCTGAACAGCCAGATATCACGAAAAAAAACCGAAATAAGTAACTACGAAGACCATTTAAAAGCATACGAAGCGGATTTAAAGTATAAATACGGGAAAATGGAAGGCGCCCTGGAAACGCTTCAGAAAAACTCACAGGCGCTGGAAAATTTAGGAGGAAACAACAATAAACAATAATGGAAATTAAAATAAACGAAGAAAAAATCAACTTTGAACTGGAAAACGAAAAAACGATCGGTGAGATTATAAGCGTTATTCGAAACTGGATTTACGGCTCCGGATTTATTATTACATCCGTTTTTCTTGACAACAGGGAAATAAAGATAGACGAACAATCCGGCTGGCAGGATATACCGGTTGCAGATATTAAAACACTCAACATAAAAATTAATCATGTGACAGAACT
>Ga0164318_10005233_pt1 | contig 12535 bp, 4 predicted proteins | sample GuaBasSedimGuay9_FD_113734 | JGI IMG/M metagenome (GOLD analysis project Ga0164318, IMG submission 113734) | Subseafloor sediment microbial communities from Guaymas Basin, Gulf of California, Mexico - Guay9, Core 4571-4, 0-3 cm | ecosystem: Environmental > Aquatic > Marine > Hydrothermal vents >... | reverse complement strand
CGCAATGAAGTTCAAATTTTTTATAGAGAGAGAAAATATGAACTTTTGCCAACTGTAAATGGCATTTCAAAATTTGTTGAATACGGAAACACCTTACGCGCTTTTGAGAAACTTGAAACACTTTCAGAGGAAATGGATGGAATAGAGTCTCAGATATTGATTAACGCGATAGCGAAAGCAAAAGAAAATAAACTTTTTGCAGATATTGAAAAAGTGCGATCGGAATTAAGACAGCACCAAACTCTTTTACAGAAACTTGCCGATGCCTTAGCACCTTATTTTGAATATCTTACACTAGTCGCTAATAAAAAAACAAATGAAAATGTAATTAATGAAAACGCTTGCTTATTATATGAACAAGGACAAGATCGAGAAAACACTATTGAAGGAGTACGAAACAATCAAATCCTTGATAATTTTACGAGAAACCCAGATGTAATTTCTTTTGAGAAATGGGCGGAGCAAGTTAAGATAAATCGTCAAGAAGCTACCAAATTAATTAAGCTAATGAAAACTGGTTTTGATTATAAAGTAGGAGAAAAACTTGGCAGAAATGATGATATATCCTTGCGTGTAGAAAAATACATGGAGAATTATGAAACGATTCTTAGGGCTGTACAGGAAATTAAACTTTTAATCTCTTTGCGAAACCGAGATAATAGCAATACATCAGAGTACGAAGATATTTATCATCTAGATAGCCTAGCCGAATGGGACGATGCCTATTTGAATAAAAAAGTAGAAGGTATTATCGCCCACGCTGAGTTAGCAAACGAGCGTCAAGATGCCTTAAACGCGTATAATAAATGGTACACTAACCTTCTCGCTTTAGACGTTCCCGAAATGCAAAATCCTGATGTGGGAACATGGGGCATATTTGATGATAGTTTAGAAAATATGATCTTTGATAATGAGCAATACGGTATTAAACAAGAAGTAGATTATTTAAATAATGCACTTCGAGCATATAAAATAGAATACGATGAAATAACACCTAAACCAAAATATGACTTGTTAGATAATTTGATGGATGAGTTATTGATAAAAGGAAAAGAAGAAATTTTTCGTTTAGATAAAAAAGAAAAAGAAATTCGAGGTATTTTAGAGAGTTTGAATAACGAATTAGAAAAAAATAAAGACCTCGAAAAGAAAATTCGTTTTACAACAAAGCCTGCTTTTGCTAGTATTAAGCGACTTTTCATTGAACAGCATCGCTTAGATCCTAGAAATGAAAATTTCCCTGCTTTATTAGAAACGTATAAAAGGAAAAAAAATAAAAAAGGTCTATTTAGTTTTTTGAGTAAATAAATATGGGAAACACAATAATTTTTAGCGATTTACATACTAATATCTTTGCTGCAAAGTATCTTGAAAAAAAAATGGCTACTGCCGAAGATGTTTGGTCTTTGGGAGATTTCTTTGGGCGTGGACCCCATATTGAAGAAACGGCTCTTTTTGTTGATGATTATATAAAAAAATATCCTTATTGGGTATTAGGCAATCACGATGCCTATGTATGGGATTTGGTTAGCAAAGCCGTAAAAGCAAGATATAAGCGCACAACAGCAGAAACATTGGATTATCATGCCGAAAAACTAAGCAAATTCAGTGGTGATTTAAAGTCTCACTTTATTCCGGAGAGGGCTTCGTTGCGTTGGGTGGATGATTTTTTTGCTCTCGTTCATTCAACACCAGATGACCCCATGGGAATCACTTCTTCTGTTGTGCGTCCTTTTCACTCAGAAACTCCATTGATGGATAATCTTATTCTCCCATTCATGAAACTTACAGAAAAAAGAAACGGGCAAAGTAAAAAAATGCCAAATGCTTTGCTGTTTTGCGGACATTCACATTTTCCACTCTTTGTTAATTATCATAAAGAACGTGGATTCGTAAATTATGATGAAAAAATTCGTTATGGGAAGACAATAAAAATACCTGATGGGATAACCATTCTAAACCCAGGCAGTGTTGGCAATCCGCGCATTGGGAGTAATACATTTATAGAGTTAGATAGAGAAAAACACCAACTAACCTTTCATGCTTTTCGGCTATCAAGCCGCTGCAAAGCAGAACTTGTGGCAGATTCAACAGACTTGGGTTTTCCAGGCGAAGAAAAAGTAACCTTTAATGCCCCACCAGACAAAGAAAAAATCCGTGCGGAAGAAGTTGAGTATTATAAAATTATAAATACGCGAGAAAATGCTGGGAAAATTCCTGAAACTGGCAATGAGTTTTGTTTTAGATAAAATTATTTAGATTAGAAATTATTTTTATAAAAAAGTGAGGTAGATATGCATAAAAGCATGAAAATATCGGCAAGTATTTTTCTTGTTGTTGTAATAATAGGGGCTATGATATTTTTGAGTTCAGGAAACTCAGTGACTGCGGCTCCCATAACCAAAGAACTTTATTCGGTTAATCAACAAACATCTACAGGTGAGTTGGAATGCACTCCCTTTGATGTTTTATTCTTAATAGATCAATCGGGGTCTATGAGTGACCCCGATGGAGGCGTATTTAGCGATCCATACGCACAACGTATAGAGGCGGTAAAGTGGGCAATATCGCACATTGCGTTTGTTAATCTAAATGCTTGTCAAAACGATGTTCTTTTTCGTTTAGGGGTAGTGCCTTTTGGCGGAGAAATTAAAAAAGTAGTTCCTTTTACAAATATTAATCCAGAGGATGATATAGCTTTAGACTTGCTTTTGAATACTTTACTACCTGCATTAGAATCGGAAGATTTGGGCGTAACAGATTTTAGCTTAGCCTTTGATAAAGCAAATGAGATGTTTAAAGAATTGCCTCTGGCTTCAGGGGACAAACGCCAACAGGCGATTATAGTTATTACGGACGGTGCTGCTTGTAGTCCGCAAATGTCTGAAACCGATAATTGTGGTCATTCAGGGCATGTCCAAAACTATATGAATGATTTAGAAAAACAAATTATTCACGATTTTGATGTTGAAGGGTTTTATTTATATATTGTCGGAATCAATCGCTACCAAGATTTACCTATCCCCTCTCAAAAATTCTATCAAGAAAACGCCCGTCTTCCTTGGGAGAAAATCACATCCAATTATCTCTCAGGTAGTGAATACAGGCAACTCGGAGTCCACCATAATGATATACCTTCTGCTTTTGTAGATATTTTTGAAAATCTATCTGGCGTAAAAGGAGAAGATATTACTTGCGCCCCCTTGGCAGTTGAACCTTATTTAGAGATGGTGCAATTGAATATCTTCAGAAATACTGATTTGTCTCCTGTAGAGATTAAAGTTCGTAATTTTGATGAAAAAGAAACGGTTTTTATTCAAGGAGTAAAACAACCTGGTGAAGAAATTGAGGTAACGCCAAAGTATTTCATAAGTGGACTGAATGAGAGTTATGTCTTCAAGAACCCTGTACCGGGCAAATGGATAGTTACAATGTCTGACCCCTCTCTTTGTGATGAGTTACGCGGACAATTTATTGCTATAGCAGCTACATCTGAGAAAATTGCACCACTTGCTGGCTTACCTCAAAATCCAGACAAAGACATAACTGGCTTAGACTATGATGAAGATGATCCTTATTATTTGAAATATCGAATAGTAGATAAAGACGGAAATGCACTACCTGATTACGGAGGACAACATAAAATTAAAGCCGTGGTAGATATCAAATCTCCCTCCGGCGAAAACTTTACTCGTCAGTTAGAAAAATCAAGTGACCCTGGCGTTTGGCAAACAGACAAACCCCTCCCGACATCAGAGATGGGCGTTTATTCCTATTCTGTAGTTGGCACGACGCGTAATTTAGAAGGTACTGATGATATTATCGTTATAGAAGCGCAAACAGGCACCTATGAAGTTACTCAAGCTATAGAACGCTTTAGTTGGCATATAGATAATGCGGCTTCACACACTTCAACGCCAACAAAATCAGGATTTGGATGTTGGACAAATCCAAATGATATGGTTTTAGATATTATCGTTACCGAATACGGCGCGCCAGACGTGCCCTTTGACGACCTAACGCCGATAGACTCTAGTTCAATTTTTGCTAGTGAAGAAACCTTTAGTGTTGATGTTAGCGATTCTACAGGTGTGTTATTAAATACTACTCCTATGAGATATGTAGGCGATGCAACAGACTTAGGCCATTATCAAGTTAGTATTCCCGGCACTTTGTTAAGCGAAAAAGGTGCCTACCAAATACGCATAAACAGAATACCAGAGATTAATACAGGCTGGGGAGAAAGAATTTCTCCAGATATTAATGATCTCCTGAAAATCACAAGAACAGAAGAGTATATAACTAGCAAAGAAAGTTGTACCCATTTTAAAATTGCTTTAGCATTGGTACTAGCACTTCTGTTAGCTTATTTCATTTATTCCATTACAGGAAAACCCAGAGGCTTTTTACATTTTATGGGACCTGATGGAGAGCAAATACAACAGCCATCTGTGACAGGTGTTTGGCGCAAATCTGTACTTGGTAAAAGCAGATTAGGTCCAATTGGTTCTTATATTGAAATAACAAAAATAATTATCAAACGCGATGGAAGTGCAGCAGAACACGATAGTCTAGACGATGGAATACCAAGTATCAAACTTACAATACATGCTATAGAAAATGGCAACAAAGTTATTCCAGTAGAAGACGAAATCGTACACGATCAAGAGCAAGTATCTTTAATAAATGGTTATTCGGTTATATATACGCGTAGAGGCGTAGCCAATTAATTGTATGTCAATAAGTACAAAAAGGAGCACAAAATGGATACGAAAAGCACAAGACCAGCACTCGTTATTGGTTTAGGCGGTACTGGTCAATGGATTTTGACTTTTCTTAAAAAAGATTTACTAGAGTCTAACCAAGGAGTAATGCCTTCAAACGTCAAACTCCTAGCTTTTGACACAATTGCCCAACCAGAAGCTAATGAAAAAGGGGCTTCTGCTGGAGAGGGCGATGAAGTCCGAATCGGTAGCATAGGGTTGCTTCCGAATGACGAATTTATTCATTTAGGGAAAAAATCTCCCGATATTTTTCATTGGGCAGAAGGTATTGCACGCTACGATAAGCATGCACATCTTGCTGAATGGTTTCAAGCAGAAGAATATATTCGTGCTTTACCTAAAGACGCATTTAACCTTTCTACTGGAGCTGGAGCAATTCGACAATTTGGGCGTATGGCAATTATTAATGATTTGAGTCAACCAGATAAATCTGCTATATGGAGTCGTATTCGAGAAGAAATGAAAAAAATCAAGGGAGGAGCGGAAGCAACAAATAAACTAGAGGTAATTATTGTAGGCTCATTTGCAGGTGGGACAGGCGCAGGTATGTTTATTGATATGGCTATTTTATTAAGAGAAATCGCCCAATCTAGCTTAGGCGACAAAAACAAATTTATTGTGCGTGGATTTTTTGTTTTACCAAGTGCTTTTGGCCTAAGTGGGCAAGGGGAAAAGGATTTGGAAATGCAAGCACGTTCTTTTGCCGCGTGGAGAGAATTAGACCGCTTTATGATTAAAAGCCCAAATTCTGGCTTGAGAAGTATTTCATACCATGCTTCACATTCTACATTAAAAGCGATTCCAGTTGACACACGTCCTTTTGATGCTTGCTATCTAGTGGATAGTCACCGGTCAAATAATTCTCTCAACACAGTTTCTCCAGATGAAGGGATTTACCCTTCCATAGCTGATGTCGTTAGTGCCATTTTGGATCCTATAGCTGGCAAACATTATACAGAACATATTACTACAAATCTAGCAAGTATATATGTTAAAAATCCAGGCATCCCCATGTATAGTGCTATTGGTTCTTATACAATCAAAGTGCCTATCTACTATACGATGGAAGAGATTGTTCATTTATTTGCGGTAGATACACTTAATACTTGGCTTGAACCTATTAAAGATAATAAAAACCGCATTACAAAAATTTCTGCGGCGAAGAATGAGGAACAAGGCATTGGAACGCCTGGCTTAGAAGAAGCTTTACCTTTTATGCAAAGGACACGCGTTACGCAAGGAGACAAAGGTGTTAATGCAACCGTATTTTTCAACCACATTGCCGATATTGTTGCCTTGGAAAGTATCAAGCGGGGTGCTTTGGTAACTAGGTACGCACGTCCTAAAGGTGCTCAAAGTAATTTGCTTGGAATAACAAATTTAGGCGATGGCACTAAAGCAACTCAAATTAAATCTCAAATCAAATCCATCTTAGATCAACGTTTAGCACAACAAGTCCCTGTTAGCCGAGAAGTAAAAGGAGAGGACCCACGCGATGGCATCGGGCGTATAGAAAATGGTGCTAGTAAATTCCTGAAAAAGCGTTTCGGGAGAAGACTGGATGATGGCACTGAGGTGCGTGGTGAATACGGAGATGCCTTAGGCATCTGCCGCAATTACCAGAGAAATACTTTTCGCAAATTCTTAGCCATGTATGTTCAAAACTCACTAATGGGAGAGTCTGAGAGTAATCCGCTTCGTGCTCGTAGAGGCAAGCTTGGCTATATTTACGATCTGGTTAGTAAACTAGTGGAGATTCTTGATGTTTATGTTGAATTCCTAAATGATGTTGAGGATAAACGTCAAGAAGGTGGAGCCAGCCAAAAAATATATAATCACTTTGATGCTCAACAACGCAATATGCGCGATAAGTCAGGAAACCGTATCCTTTTCGGGATTTTACCTGCTCCCAAAGCACATAAGGCACAAGAAAGTTTTATAAAAGCAGGTCAAGCCCTTGCGGATATGCGGCGTGATGACTTGTTATTGATGTCTGCCCGAGAAAGTGCTGAAGACTTACGGACAGCATCAATAGAAATGCGAGATAAACTTTACAATTGGATTATCACCTTAGCAGTCGGGACGGATGAAAACCCAAGCCTTTATCAGCGGGTTTATGGAGGTTTGGAGTACCTACGGCAGGGACGTGACAGAGATGCCGCCTTAGATAAAGTGCAAAAAGTGCTTGGGCAGAAAGAAGAGAGCGAACTTTATGTGCAAGATATTGCAGCTTTACAAAATATGTTAGGACGCATCAATTGGACTGTTAATGATGAAGTAGAGATGCGTGCCAGCGAAGAGCTGCATGAATTTGTGCTGGAATGCATTTTCTTGAAAGATGAAACCACATTATCCATGCAAGCAAATAATATACATAGCATTGTTTCTGAATGGCTAGCAAGTTGCCGAAAAGAATATGAATATATCCCATCGCAAAAACGTATTGCAGATGTTTTGGTAGAAGAATACGGAAAAAATGGTGCTAGACAATTAGCCGAAGACATAAAAGACAAGGCTGAGCCTCTGTGGCAGCCAGAGCTTGGAGAAATTGGTGCAAAAGCACAGCATACTTTTATTCGTGTTTTTCACGAAACGGAGAGTGCTGACAACGAAGATGCTACGGCACAAATCACATCAGACGGACGTAAGTTCTTAGAGAAATTCTCAACATCCCTAGGACAACTTGATGCTTCTTCCAATTTAAATGTTGAAATGGTGAGCTCTGCTGACCATTATAAACTTTCACTTATTAGAAGTGACGACTGTATCCCAAACAATAATTTTCAAGTTTGGAATACGCTAAAGCAATCTTATATAGATTATATTCAATTACACACTAATACAAAACGTCAAGAGCGTAATGCAGTGATGTTACATACTTTCCCGTCAGAATGTAATGTTGCCGAATACGAAGCACGTTGGGCAGCGCAAGGTAATGTTTATGATGTTTTTAGTCCAGAAGTTGTTATGGTAATGAGTAATAAAAAACGCGTTAAACTCTTTTTCTTGGCTTATGCCGCTGGAATGATTAAGGCAGATAGGGAAAAAAAGGCTATGATGCTAGATTTATCAAAAGAAGCGGAAAAAGAAAAGTGGATCGCATTAAATGTTAACGAAGACGCAAAGAAAGTTGCTGATTTCTTTAAATCGCTGGACACTTTTGTTAACTACGGCGAGGATGCACGAAAAAGTAGAAATGAAAAAATCCCTTACGATGATGTGCGCTCTCTTATTATTTCCAGAGCGAAGATATCAGATAAAACGTATTTAAATTTTCTGCAAAAACAAATAGAAAAAGACACGAGTGTAGTTTATGCGGCTCTAATGGGATACTTTGAGGAAACAAAAGATGAAAAGTATCGCCAACTCGCAATAATAGCGCAATTTATGTTCGCAGATGAGCTACAAACAGAAAAGACATGGGATAATCTATAAAATAGATTGCTCGTATCATAGAAGAAATCACGCTCTATCTTAGCAAGCCTGACAGGTTTCTAAAACCTGTTAGGCTTCGCTAAAGCCTAAACTATTTTAAACAGAATCACGCTGTATTGTTATTTTTCGAGATGTTTGCGGTATGTATATTTGGAGAGGTAAATGAGTTTGGAATTGACTAATTTACGCCCTGTTCCTCCATGGTTCAGGAATATAAAAAAAGTCCCACCCGCGGGTAGCGGTTTCTCCACTGGCGGAAAGGCCTTGCTAATTGGATTAGGCGTTGACGGAACAACAACCCTCTCTCTTATAGCCAATCAACTTGACTTACTTGGAAAAAACTCTGCTCGATGGCAAGATGAAATTCAAATGGTGTCTATTGGCGTAAATAGTGTTCAAACTATACCTACAGCAAATCTACACAACTCAATTACAACAATCAACTTAGAACCTAATCTTTCCTATTTCAGGAAAACAACATCTCAAAAAGATCTTTTTGCTCAATGGTGGCATGATATAGGCAAACCTACATCAGGGCGCGGATTGGCACGTCTAGCTTTATTTACATCATTTAAGGAAAGGGGCGGGCATTCACCTCTTTACCGCTCCCTGATTCACAACCCCAATCATAAAAATATTTCTACAAGCTATGTAATTACCTCATTAACAGATACTGTTGGGACTGCATTGATGTGGGACATATTACACTTTAAATCACGCAATAATTCACAAAGTAACGCGGCGTTATCTGTTTTATGGTTATCTCTTGCCGGAAGCAAGCCCAACGACACGCAAGGAAATGCTTGGAACGAATTACAAAGATTGGGAAATGGGGGGAATATCCAAGCGGCATATAATGAAAGTGACATCCGCTCTAATCACGGATATATTAAAATGGGGGCTTCTCGTACTATTATAGTTGGGCAGGCAACAAAGAAAACCGAACGCTTGGAAAACACCAAAAACAGTTTGAAGCTTTTAGCCAACACGATTTTGTGGACTTTAGATTCTTCTTATCACCGCGAATTTAAAGAGGCATGGGGAGGAGCTTCTGGTGGCAGGACAGGGGATTCGCTTAACTTGAATTTAAATTCTATTGGATTGGCTAACTTCTATCAGCCAATTGAACACATCGAAAATATAGCTACATGGCGTATCGTAGATGAACTGCTTTGGGGAGGATTATCTAAAGGAAGAGCGGGCTTGTTTGATATAGTCCCCATAGACAATCAAAGTATCAATTTACTAATTATACGATTTTTACGAAATTTCAAAGCAAATCGCGGTTTTTTCAGTGCGCTGGCAAATTTTTTCTCGAACAAAAGCGACAGAGAAGAACCTCACTTTGCACAAGAGACCATTCCTGACCTAGTAGACCTCTATAAAGAGCAATTGATTTACCAATTAGACATTTTACTCAATGGTCAAGAAGATGAATTACAAAGTCAAACTTTACGCTCTTTTTATGGAGGACATCTTTTTTCTGCTTACCAATTTATAAAACTGCTAAATAAAGGTTTCAAAAAATATCCTAAGAATCAAAAAGCATCTCAGCCAATTTCTTTAATGCAAAATTTTACAGAAGAAGTTTATGAAGACCTTGAAATTTGGCTAGAGGTAATGAATGCTGATAAAACTACAGGATTGCGCCGAATAACGCAATCTTTTTTGCGTGAGACTCGTACAGAATTAGATGAAGCCTATAAAAACAAAGATCATTTTAGCGTTCTATTAAATAATAAATCTTCTGCCGAAAGTTTAGAAAGAGAATCTTATAAAGAATGGATTGAATTTTTGCTGGCCCAAGAAGGACCAAGTAGAGATGATCCCATAAGTATTGCCCTAAGTCGAGTGGGCTGGCATTTCACGTTTGATTATAGCAATAATGCTTTAGGCATAGAGTTTTGTGCGGCTGATGTAGAAACAAAGGATATTCGCCAAGTAGCTTTTACAGCGAACAAAACAGAAGAAATAGCAAATTCTCTTTATCGTATATTTAGACCTTATACAAACTTGATTTTCAAAAAAGAAAATATTAATGATGCTCTTTCTTCTCAATTTGAGAATGGTCGTGATTTTGCAAATCTAGCAAAAGAAAAAAGCATGCCTTATATGGGCGAAGACACAAATATAAGTTCTATACATATTTTAGGAAGAAACGAAAATGCGTTACGTTTTGCCGTAAATGATTTTGAAAAAATAGGACAGCACCCTAAAAAACATTGGTCTTCTAAATCGCCTAAAGGCAAAATAGGTGTACTTTCTATTCGTAACAACCTAGATACAGAAACTTTATTTGCTCGTCCACCGCGTATACGCAAACCGAGAGAATATATTTTTGCTGCTGAAAGAGCTTATGACGATTTTTCAAAACGAGTATATATGCAGTCTGGAGAATTAGATAGGAACTTTGCTTATTTATTAAGTGAGCCTACTCTAGCAAAACATTTCGGAAACGGTTTGCTATTGGGATATATCCGCCCAGACACAAAAAAAGTTATCTTCAATTTTAAAGATACAAAAATACTGCTAGGACAAAGGGGAGAGCGGATTTTATTTTACCGAAGCCACGTGTTACTAGCTGCTATGGAAGATTTTGTAATTGAACTACCCGCAAAGGCAAATATCCACCATCCTCTACACCCTCGAAATAGACAAGCTACAGTTAATTATCTTGACAAACAATTACTTAAGCTAAAAGATAAAGAAGATTATCAAAACAGCGCAAAAGAAAAACTTGCAGAATTAAAAGATGCGTATACATCTTATGATGAACTTTCTGACCTAAGCGATACATTTTTTCTTTGGCTTTCTGTTTTATATGACGATTTAACGAGCTACTGAGCAAAGAAAAAGACAATTGTTGTTTAGGATGAAAAATCGCAACACGCGTGACCTCAACTTGGGTGCCGTCGAGCAACATTGCTTTGCCCTAAACACCTCCACGTTCACGCTGCAGACCAGCTTGGGTGCGGCACTCAAGCAAAAAACAAGTGCGCTAATCCATTTTCATAATCTCACTCATAGGGAGGGATTTTCGTTAACGAGCCCCCCCTTCTCTCAGATAGAACCATCTCAGAAATAGACTAAAAGGTGCTTTCAAGATGAATCAAAAAACGCTTCTTCAACCGAACCAATTTTATCCAAAAAACACAGAACTTTTTAACATTATTCGCTACTTAGGGGAGGGACGAACAGCTTATGTATATCAGGTTTTAGATCAAAAGGGAAGGCATCTTGCTCTCAAAGTGATGCACACCGATTTGAATAAAGAGATGCAAGATATGTTCAAGGGGGAAAGAAATAATTTAAGACATCTTACTTCCTATCTCTCTGCTTTTGATGAGCATTTAACACCACAATTTTATGATGATTTTGATATATCTAGCGATGAAGAATTCATTGCCCAAGAATTGGTACAAGGGGAGCAAATTGTTAATTTAGAGAAAAGTAGCGGGGCTATTTCCGAAAAAACGGGCACAATTATTGTCGAAAAATTTGCTTTAGTTTTGCAAGTTTTACATGAAAATATGCGTAAAACCTATTCAGATATGAAGTACCAAAATATCTGGTGGCTAGAGGATGAACAGAGCATTCGAGTTACAGATTGGAATGTAATTGATGACTTCACAGATGAAGGTATGAAGCGTGACTTACTCAAATTTGCAACTTATGCAGCAAGAATTTTTGTCGGGCAAATGCCGCGCACGCAAGGAAATTTGATTACAGAAGATATAAGAAAAAATCCAAATTGGGAAAAACTATCTTTTGGTACACAACACTTTCTAAGAAAAGCACTACATACAAACCCAAAATATCGTTATCAATCTGCGAAAGAGATGCGTGAAGATTTGGTGCTTTTGACTCAAGCTTGGTCTTGGGATCGTAACGAACTCGTAAAATCCTTACTTGAATACTTAGATGAAGCTGAAAGTGAAGATGAGCGAAAAATAGCCTTAGCACATTATCAAAGAGCAAAAATGCTGTTAGAAATTGCAAATGCTACCGAAAGATATCGGCTTCGTCCCGGAGATAAAGACGAATATGCCCACCGCATTAACAGAGGAATTAGTGGGACTGATTTTATAGCCATCGGCTTAGAATTTTACGCATCAACCGATTATAAAAGAGCTCTAGAAAACTTTGAAGCAGGTTATAAAAAAGGGTCAGGGGATATTGCCCTTTATCGGCGCTGGAGAGATTTGGGTAAAATGGCGATTAGTGTTGGGGAAGAGTTTGCTCAATACTCAAAAATAATGCACGACGCTGTTATAGAATTAAATAAAGAGAATTATTCAGCCGCAGTACGCTTATTT
>Ga0164318_10005232_pt1 | contig 12537 bp, 9 predicted proteins | sample GuaBasSedimGuay9_FD_113734 | JGI IMG/M metagenome (GOLD analysis project Ga0164318, IMG submission 113734) | Subseafloor sediment microbial communities from Guaymas Basin, Gulf of California, Mexico - Guay9, Core 4571-4, 0-3 cm | ecosystem: Environmental > Aquatic > Marine > Hydrothermal vents >... | reverse complement strand
TATGGCGAAAAAGCTCCATCATGAAGGACTGGCAGAACCGCATAACCTCATCGTCGGACTTGCCTTTGGGATCAAAATCCGATCCGCCTTTTCCCCCTCCCATGGCGAGCGTGGTGAGGGCATTCTTAAACACCTGCTCAAACGCCAGGAATTTAAGAATGCTGAGATTTACGGACGGATGAAACCGCAGCCCCCCCTTATAAGGCCCGATGGCACTATTCATTTCTATTCTGAATCCCCTGTTCACCTGCACCTGCCCCTGATCATCAACCCATGGTACCCTGAACATGATAACCCGTTCCGGTTCCGTAATACGCTCAAGGATGGCCAGCTTCCGATAATGCGGATTCCTGTCCAAGACCGGCTGCACCGTTTCCAGGACTTCTTCCACGGCCTGATGAAATTCCTTCTCCCCAGGATCACGCGATGCAATGAGCTCCATTATCTCTGTCATCAATATTTCCCCCTCATCTCCTGATATTTGACATTCATTGTGACTACAATAAATATTTTGTGCTCGTTTTTAAACGCAAATTTGCTCATAAATCAAATCCTATCTACCTGCTATTTTCCGATCCACCACTGGCAGCTCTGCTCAGGGTCGAGCTGATCTTCTTCCGCCTCTTCCTTCTCAAGAATAACACACTGAGACTTACTACTATCGATCTTCACAGTCAACGGCTTTTCAGGCTTCACATGCCTCAGGAAACGGGTTTCTTTCACCACCGGGAGAGAACGCAGCCATTCCCAGTCGAGATAGTCCCCCGCACCCTCCGTGACGGTGATGTAATGGACCCCCAGGGAAGTGATATTCAGGAAAAAGTGGGATCCCTGTGACGGATCCGCCTTCAGCTTTTCATTCCTGAGCTCTATGATCGCGCACACCCCCGATATATCCTTCCACTGGACCGGGATGCCCAGCCACCGGTCAGCCGTTCCCCACCTCCCGGGGCCGATCAACAGGTATGGCTTCTTTTGAGCGACAAGGTCAGCGTTTATCTTCGTCACTTCACCGGCTATGTCCACGGTTAATTCGGGGCTGAATTCGTCCGGGTTCACGTAAACGACATCCTCAATGTGTTCTTTCACCCCGGTACCCAGGGCCTGGCTTGACCGGCAGATTCCTTGATCCAGATCATCTTGTGTGATTTGCACCTTGAAGCGCTCCACTTCGAACGCCATAGGCCGCACCTGCAGGAGAAAAAAGTCTCCTTTCCGACGCCCTTCGGGCTGAAGATTCACGGAAAACTCAATTTCAACCGGACAACCAAGGCTCTTCCGTGCCAGGGAGAGGACGTCGGTCAGGAGTTCGGGAAGCGGGAAAATATCGTGTTTGATGATGGACGAAAAAGTAAGCACCTTTGGTCCGGGCATATACCCCGTGTCTCTGATACGATGCTCTTCGGGAATATAGGTGCTTGACAGGGCCTTTACAAAAAAGTCCTCCTCCGCTTCATCAATCAGTCTTTTCTCCAGGTTCGAATGAGTACTAAAATGAAGCTCGTCCGGGTAATTTTGAACTCTCAGGGCATAAAAAGAGCGTTGAGCGTTTTCAAGAATATCGTCCACGTTTGAAAACTGAGGGGTAACTTGCGGATATTTTGGAGAAAATCTCAGGGCTTTTTCTCCTTCCACCACCGTTTTTCCAAAACCGAGAGCGATGCTTGCCACCCCATCCTCAGCTGCCATGGGCTCAACGGGATAAAAATTGTAGGACTGAGCAACCCCCCCTATGGCAGGGTAAAAAAACTCCCCGTATTCCCGGCCCACCAGCTGTTGAATGATGACCGCCATGGCCTCTTCCTGGGGTTGGGTCGAGATGCTTCTTGAATAAGACTTGGCCGACTCATAATAGGTCGAGGCGTACACCAGTTTAACTGCCTGTACCAGGTGATGGAGCCGGACCTTGAAGTCAGGATGATTGTTTGGGATCATATAGGTTTTATAAATCCCGGCATACGGCTGAAAATGGGCATCTTCAAGGAGGCTCGAAGACCGAACGGAAAGGGGATTTTCCACCCGCTGGAGGAAGGCCGTGAGGTCGCGGAGGAGCCATTCAGGCATCCGGGCATTCAAGAAGCCCTCGGTGATTTCCTGGTCACGATACCCCTCCTTGGCGAAATGCCGGAGGTCATTTTCATCCACAAACGATTCAAATCCATCGGTACTGATAACGAGCGACTTGGGGATCAGGATATTTACTCCCGGATACTTCTCATGGAGTTCCTGTTGCTCATGGAGCAGCGCCGACATGAACGCCAGGCCCCGGGCCTTCCCCCCGAGAGAACCCTGTCCGATCCTGACGAAATCCATGGCATCCGGATCAAAGTAGCGATCGTTGAACCGGGCAACCACCCCTTTCTGCCGCCATTTTCGAAGCCGGTGGATCCTGGAAATAAGGTATGATCTGATTTCTTCAGTACTCTGAAATTCCGACGCGTCAGCCTCCCTGATCGTCGATGCCAGGGTAAACTCGGAACGGGCCATAATCCATCGGGAAAAATGGTTGTTCCTGGCATGGTGCCAAAGGGATTCCTCTGGAACATGGGCTATTTTCATTTCAAGTTCATGGAGGTTGGTTGCCCTGTCCACTTCCCGGCCATCCGGCATACGGAAAATAAAGTCCCCGAATCCCAGATGCGCCAGAAAAAAGTCGTGCAGTTCATCAAGAAGGTTGGGGCTGTTTTTGTCAATAAAGGCCGCGGGTATCTTTTGGGCGCTCTTCCGGTTCCCGGGCTCTGAACTCATGAGCAAAAGAGGCAAATCGGAGATTTCTTTTCTGATCTGGGAAAGGAGCACAAAACCCGCATCATCCTGCAATCTACCTCTGTGCGGCATGCGTGTGTCAGAAATCACACCGAAGAGAAAGGCCCGATATTTCTGGTACAGGGCCATCGCTTCATCATAACTCCTGGCGAGGAGTATTTTGGGCCTTGCCCGCATAAGCAGGAGACGATGCTCTTCATTGAGCCCTCCCTGGAGCACGGCCTGGGTCTGTTTAACGATCTCCTTGTAAATCAACGGCAGGATGGATGAATAATAGGCAGGCGAATCCTCCACCAGGATAAGTACCCGCACCATGGCCCGCTGAGTGTCAAAATCTACATTGAGACTGTCTTCAGCATTCTTGACCAGGGCCAGGAGCAGGTCTGAATTGCCGGACCAGATAAAAATCCTGTCAATGCCGGAACAGTCCCGGCTCTCCGGGAGGGGATAAATACTCCTGATGCTGTGCGCAAGCAGGATAACCGGTAACTGCGCATTCCTTTTCTTGATTTCAAGGCTCAGCGAAAAGGCATCCATATCATCCAGGTGAGGCATGGTAACCACCATGTCCACCCGTTTCCGCTCCAGGAGGGTCAGTGCCTCACGGGCAGAAGAGGTCCTTATTACCCTTGGAGGCTGGCTCAAGTTCAGCCCGCTATATTCATTGATAATCTGTGACGCAAGGCTGGTGTCTTCTTCAATGATGAATGCGTCGTAGGGGCTTGAAACAAGGAGAATCTCCCTGATCTTGACGGCCATCAACTCGTGGAATGCCTTGAAATGAGAATAGAACTCGGTGGGTTCGGTGCCTTTTTGCTCGAGCATGATTCCTTTTGCGCTCCTCCAAACCTAAATGCCTGTACCCTTCAGCCTAATAGGTTATATCCAATGTATCATGGGCGGTTGAGAGTTGCAAACGGAATTCATTTCTGCATCCAGACTCCCGACGCTCGATTCCTCACTCATGACTATTTCTTACCGTACCCGCCCCCGCCCGGCGTCTCCACCCGGAGGCGATCTCCCTTTACAAGGGTTGCGGAAAACTTGCTCCCCTGCTCAACAAACGATCCTCCCCGGATCAGGAGATTCTTTCCCACGCTTCCGGGTGCACCGCCAAACAGGCCATAGGGAGGGATTTTTCTCCTTTCGGACAGCACAGTAACGTCCGCCTCTGCAAGCAGTTCAATCTCCCGCACAATACCGTCACCTCCCCGGTGGAGCCCATGTCCTCCTGTGCCGCGCCTGATAGAGTATTCCGTCACCAGGAATGGATAACTGTATTCCAGGGCCTCAACGGGCGTATTCAGGGTATTGGTCATGTGACAATGGACCGCACTTTCTCCATTACTCCCTGATGTTGCCCCCATGCCTCCCCCGATGGTCTCGTAATAGGCAAAAGGCCTGTTCTTTCGCGGGTCCACTCCTCCAATGGTCACATTATTCATGGTGCCCTGGCTGGCGGCCGGTATCTTTTCCGGTATGGCCCTGGAAAGGGCCCCGAGAACCACGTCAACAATCCGCTGGGACATTTCCACGTTGCCGCCCGCCACGGCAGCGGGAAATTTCGCATCAAGGACCGTGCCCTTCCCGGTAAGGACATTGAGGGGCCGTAAACAGCCCGTATTGGTGGGGATATCTTCCGGTACCAGGGACCGGAACACGTAGAGGACAGCTGAGAGTGTTATGGCGTAAACAGCATTGATACTCCCCCTTACCTGGGGATCGCTGGTCCTAAAATCCAGTGTGGCCTCATCTCCATGAATCGTGATCGCTACCCGAACGGTGATCTTCTCCCCTGAGAGGCCGTCATCGTCCATGAAATCCTCAAATTCATAGGTTCCATCAGGGATCTCTCCAATCGTCTTTCTGGTAATCCGCTCGGCATAGTCCATCAGGCTTTCTGCATAAAACCGAACCACCTCAAGCCCGTATTTTCCGACCAGTTCTTCAGTTCTCCGGACGCCGGTGATATTGGCCATGATCTGGGCGGCAAAATCCCCTTCCCGCTCGAGCGGCGTCCTGACGTTGTTTAGAAGCAGGGACATGATTTTCCGGTCAATGGATCCCTTTTCAACCAGTTTTAGCGGCGGGATAATAATCCCCTCCTGGAAAATGGAGGTGGAAATGGGCATGGACCCGGAAGTCATGCCCCCCACATCGGCATGGTGTGCCCTGTTGGCCACGAAAAACGAAGGGGCCTCCTCGCCCACATAGACAGGTGCCACCAGCGTTATATCCGGGAGATGCGTGCCCCCCTTGAAGGGGTCGTTCAGGATCACCATATCCCCCTTCTGCCACGTGACGTTTTCGATGGCCGCCTTGACTGACATGGGCATGGATCCCAGGTGCACCGGGATGTGGGCGGCCTGGGCGATCATATCTCCGTCTTGATCAAACACCGCACAGGAAAGATCCCGCCGTTCCTTTATGTTGGGCGAAAATGAGGTCCTGGTCAGGGTGACTCCCATTTCCTCCGAGATGGAGGAAAAGCGGTTCTTGAACACTTCCAGCAATATAGGATTAACTTTCATAAGTATTCTCTCTCCGAATAAACAAACCAGCTCAATATGCAGGAAACGCATTTTTCTGAAGCATGAGGCCAAGCCTATAACATTGACCGATCGTGATCATCACTCTTGTCTTTTGTTCTAGGCGCCTAGTTTCACAAGCTCAAGCACATATTTTGTTGTTTTACCGCTCGCTTCGCTTAAGGCGCAGAGGTCGCAAAGCTCACTACTATTTCTTTTGCCGTTGAGAGGACGGCAAAAGAAAACGGCCAGATTTCAAATTAACTGCCATATAGCCATTCCCCTCATATGGAAGCATGTTTTTTCTTTCCGCCCTCTCAGCGGAAAGGAAAAAGCAAAATCTCTGCGAACTTTGCGTCTTTGCGGTGACAAGGAATTGTCCAATTCCAATATGGTACCGTGTATAATAATATTAACCTCGCCAGGTTATGCGACGATTTCGAGGACCAGGTTGCCGAAGGCGTCCACCGATGCCGTTGCAAAGGGCGGAATGACAATGGTGGAGGTGTATTCAACCACAATGGCCGGCCCATCAATCCTGTTGCCACTCAACAGCTTTTCCCGTGCAAGAATTTTCGTGGGCAGGGCGTCATGCGAAAAGATAACCTTCTTCTCACCAAGGAGGGAATCTCCTGGAACTTCTTTCACCATTTTTTTTGCCGATGGAAAGGAGGGTTTTTCCGGGATGCCCCGTGCCCGGACCCTGATGTTCACGATCTCAATGGATTTATCCTCGTTCCGGTATCCATAAGTCTTTTCATGGAGCCCGTGGAACCCTTCAATAAAGTGTTCGTCAAAGGGCACGATAATTTCATAGGACTGTCCTTCGTATCGCATGTCCAGGTATTTTTCCAGGAGGATGTTCTCAGGGGCGATGCCCTCTGCGAGGAGATCATCCATGCCTTTCTTCTCAAGATCTTTGAACTGCCCTTTGAGTGATTTGAAAGAAACCTGATCCTGGCCTTGCATGATAGTCAGGGAATAGTCCTTGATCACATCGGCCATAATCATGCCGATTGCCGACAGGATGCCTGGGTTTTGGGGCAGCAGGACCCTGGGGATGTTGAGCAGCCTGGCAAGAAAGGCCGCGTGCATTCCCCCGGCGCCTCCAAACGAAAAAAGACTGAATTCTCTCGGATCATATCCCTTTTCAACGGATATGACGCGGATAGCCCTTTCCATGGCCGTGTTCGCCACATCCAGGATCCCTTCCGCCGCTTCACCCGGGGACAGGCCCATCCTCCGGGCAAATTCTTCGAAATAGGAAATTACCCGATCTTTCATCAGTGCCATCCTGCCTCCGAGAAAATGCTCCGGGATCAGCCTGCCGAGATACAGGTTGGCGTCGGTCACCGTGATATCCTCACCCTTTCCGTAGCATATGGGCCCCGGGTCAGCCCCGGCGCTCTCCGGGCCGACTTTGAGAGCGCCTCCCTCGTCGATCCGGGCAATGGAACCTCCCCCGGCCCCCACCGTGTGGATAGCAATCATGGGGACCTTGACCGGATACCCGGATATACTTGACTCCAAGGTAAGTGTCAGCTCTCCGTCAATGAGGGACACATCGGTGGATGTGCCTCCCATATCGAAGGTGATCAGCTTTGAGTGGCCGGCCATACCGCCTATCTCGAAGGCGCCCACAGCACCCCCTGCCGGTCCTGATAAAATGGTCCGAACGGATTCCCTCATGGCGGTCTCGGCTGATATGCTTCCCCCGTTTGACTGCATGATCCCAAGGGAGTCCTCGCGGTTCAGCTCATCAATAAGGTATCCGATGTAATGCTCCATCCTGGGAGAAACATAGGCATTGATCACGGTGGTGGAAGTCCTTTCGAATTCCCTGAATTCTGAAAGTATTTCATGGGACAGGGAAACCTTGAACCCGAAAGGGTTTCCCTCTGATTCCTGGGCCGACTGAAGCAGTCTGGACACCTCCTGTTCGTGGGATGGATTCAGATACGAAAACAGGAAACAGACGGCCACGGATTCCACACCAAGCTCCTTCAGGTGGGCCACCAGTTCCTCCGCCTTTTGAAAATCAAGGGGGACCAGTTCCCCACCCGTCTGCAGAATCCTTCCCCGGAGTCCGAACCTCAGCTCAGGGGGAATAATGTGCGGCTCTTTCCGGTAGGCAAGATCATACAAGCGGCTCCGGTTCTGCCGTCCGATTTCTATAACGTCCTCAAACCCCTCGTTGGTAATCAGGGCTGTCTTTGCCCCATTTCTCTCCAGGATAGCGTTGGTCGCAACAGTAGACCCATGAATGATCTGCTTTTCCTTCCCGCCTGCCAACTGCTTGAGGCCCTCCAACACCGCCTCTGCCGGGTTTGATGGAGTCGACAGAAGCTTGTACACGCCCCACTTTTCCCCATCCCTGTACACAAAATCGGTGAAGGTTCCCCCTGTATCAACGCCAATAATCATATCGTTTCCTCTCAAATCCCCAAAAAAGCTGTCTTGAAGAGATCGCTCTCAAGAAGCTCCTTCCCGGTCCCTTCCGCCACAATCCTCCCTGTTTGTAGGACATATCCCCGGTTTGCGAGACCAAGCGCCTCCCGCACATTCTGCTCCACGAGAAGAATGGTCATACCCTTTCGCTTCAGTGTGGCCACGGTGTCCAGGACTTCATCAACCAGAATGGGGGCCAGCCCAAGGGATGGTTCGTCCAGCAGCAGAATTTCCGGATTGGACATGAGACCCCGGCCGATGGCCACCATCTGCTGTTCTCCCCCGGAGAGGGTGGATGCAGATTGATCAGATCTTTCCTTCAAACGGGGAAAAAGGGTGTAGACAGATTCCATGTTCTCCTGGATCTTTTCCCGGTCTTCCAGGATATAGGCCCCAAGCAGCAAATTTTCCTTTACGGAAAGGGGGCCAAACAGCATCTTCTCTTCGGGAACGTATACAATCCCGCGCTTCACAATGGCCTCTGTACCCAGGCGATGTATTTCCTCACCTTTGAAAAGGATCTTTCCCCCGAATACTCTCTGGGTTCCCATGATTGCCCTGAGAAGCGTGGACTTTCCCGAACCATTGGACCCGACCACGCAAACGGTCTCCCCCTGGGCCACCTCCATGGAGAGCCCCTGGATGACCGGAAGCCCTGAATAGCGGACCCTGATGTCCTGGATCTGAAGAATCGGCAATTTCATTTTCAAGCCAGGGCCTCCCCATGCTCTCGCACAAACCGTTCTCCCAGGTATGCCTTGATCACATTCTTGTCACGTGCAATGCTCTCGGGATCCCCGTCCGCAATCTTTCGACCGTAATCCAGGACCATAACGCGATCGCTCACCTTCATCACCAATTCCATCACATGCTCGATGAGCATCACCGTAATCCCCAGGTCATTGTGGATATGCCTGATATTTTTCATGATATCTTCAATCTCACTGGGATTCAAACCTGCCGCCACCTCGTCCAGGAGCAGGAGTTTCGGATCCGACCCAAGAGACGTTGCCATGGTAACCCGTTTCTGCGCTGCCACAGGAAGTTCGCTGACCAGGGAGTCGCCGACTTCCCGCAGGTTCAGCTCCTCCAGGATCTCTTGTGCCCTTGCGCGGGCCCTCGCCCTTGAACGGGTGCGCATAAAACATCCGACCATGACATTTTCAATGACGGTGAGATCGCCTGAAGCAACATACACCTGGAATGTCCTGGCCAGCCCCATACGGGCCACCTCATGAGCCTTGAGGGACGTAATGTCTCTGCCGTCAAACAATATCGTGCCGGCAGTTACCGGGTGGAGGCCTGAGATGCAATTGAACAGGGTCGTCTTTCCCGCCCCGTTCGGTCCGATAAGGCCCACCAGCTCCCCTTTGTTGACGGTGAAAGAGATGTCCCGGTTTGCGTTGAGCCCCCCAAACTGCTTGGTCAGATGCTGCACTTCCAGCAGGGTCATTATCGCCTCTTTCTCCGTCGAATCTTCTCGACGATTCCCCAGATACCTCTCGGCTCTATTGCCGAAATGGCCATGATGATAATCGCGTAAAGGAGCAGATCAATGCCCGCCAGTCCCGCAGTCGCACCGAGCCATTCCTTGAGATAACTCTTGAGCGGGATCAGGACGGCCGCTCCCAGGATCGGCCCCCACAATGAACCGGCGCCTCCCAGCATGGCCATGAGGGCGATAAGGATGGAAATATCCAGACTCATGGTATCTTCCGGTTCAATGTTTTTGATGTAACACGCGTGAAATGATCCCACCATGCTCACGAAGGCCGTTGCGATTGCGTACGTTTTGATCTTTGCCCAGTGAACGTTTATCCCCAGGGACCTGGCCACGTCTTCGTTGTCCTTGATGGAACGGAGCTGATATCCCAGGCGCGATTTCCTGAACCAGTTCATATAGAAAACACCCAGGAGAAAGAACCCCAGGATCACGTAGTAATAGTAGATGTCTTCCTTGAAAATAAGGCGCCACCAATCAGGGGGGTGATATTTAATGGGGGAGATTTCCAGTCCGCGGGCCGCACCCACAAAATCCCACACCTGGAACAAATCCATGAGCACCAGGGACGTTGCTATGGTTGCGATGGCAAAATAGTGTCCCTTGAGACGGAACAGGGGATAGCCGATGATGAAGGACCACAACACTGCGAAACACATTCCGAGCGGCATGGAAAACCAGAAGGGGATGTCCCACCGGATTAAAAGAACCGCCGTTGTGTAGGCACCGATCCCTACATATTGAGCTTTCCCGAGGTCAACCTGGCCTCCATACCCGCCTATGGTATTCCACCCCATCCCGTACAGGGAAAACATGAGAAACTGGATCATGGTGGCCATGGCAAAGGCAGAGTGCGGAAAAAGGGGAAACACCAGCATGAAAACCGCAACGAGCCCTGCTATCAGGAGATCGAACCGTGGAAAGTCGGAAAAATCAAGCGCGTTTCTCAGTGTTTCCATCCGAACAATCCCCTGGGACGCAGCACCATGATGATAAAATAGGCAAGGTAGACACCAGTATACTTGAACGACGTCATGGGAACATCAAGCATCCAGTCGCTGTTGAAGGTGTAGGAAAAGAAATCCCAGATCCCGGGGACCTCTGTTATCATCCCGACAACCAGTCCCGCAAAAAACGCGCCGGGCACGCTGCCGAACCCGCCGAGGGCGACAATGGCAAAAGCGATCATGGTAAAAAGAAGACCCACAAACGGATTTACCGACCAGAAATTGACAAGGAGCGCTCCTGCAACGGTCACCGATGCACCCCCCATCCCCCACGCCAGGGCATTCATCCTCTCCGTAGGAATACCCATGTACCTGGCTCCCTGGGCATTCAGGGCGGTTGCCGTGAGGGCCTTTCCGATTTTTGTGCGATTCATCAACAACCAGATCCCAATGAATGATGCAACCGACAGACCTGCCGCTGCCAGCTTCGTGGCAGGTATTATCACGCTCATACCCATATCAAAGCTCTTTCCCACCAGGAGGCCCGTATGGATGGCCCGGTCCTCTGAACCGAATATGAGCAGGGCCAGGTTCCTGAGAAAAAGCATCAACCCGAAGGTTCCCAGCAACTGTGCCACCATCGGTCCCCGCATGAGGAATTTTATGAAGCCGTAATAGCAGATAACCCCCAAGAGAAACCCCACTGCAGCCGCCACCGGCAGGGTCAACAGCGGGTCTATCCCCGTTGCCTGCGCGGTGAGGAGACCCGTGTACATGCCGATCATGAGAAATTCCCCATGAGCGAAATTCACGATATCCATGACCCCGAAAATGATGGTGAGCCCGAGGGCCACCAGCGCGAGAATCATACCGATCAAGAGGCCTGCGACCAGCGAGCTGGCCAGGATGTCCATCTCTCACTCCTTAAAAAAAGCGGTCTGATACAGGAGGTCCCGTTTCCGGGAATACGGAAACGGGACGTAAGGTTCCTACCATTTGGGGAAAGGATAGATCATGTCAGCGGAAGAAACATCAAAGGGATACACGATCTCCAATCCCACCGTGCCGTCCTTCTGTTTCTGGTACTGCCCGATGAGGCCTGAACCAAGGACGTTCTGCCCCAGCTCGTCTCCGGTGTTGGAAAACTTGATGCCTGCCCAGGGCACAACCAGTTCTTTGCCGGGGATGTAGATAGCATTGGCCGCCCGCTGGATATCCGCCGGTTTTGTAGACCCGGCCTTTTCAAGCACGTGGACCCACGTCTGGAGTCCTGTGAAAGCCCTGGCTGAGGCACCGCCCAGGTCATTGCCCGTCTTTGCCTTGTAAAGGGCGTTCACCTGACCGGCCAGCTTCTTTATTTCCACCACCTTGGGCAGAAACACGGTACGGGTTAGGATCCCCACAATACCTTCACCCAGGGTGTTGCGGAATTCCGGTTTTTCAAAGCCCGCGTCCTGTCCCCAGATGATCTTGGGCTGGGCCTTCTGCGCCTTTAATGTCTTGACCATGAGGATCGCATCGGATGTGTAGGATGCAAAGAGCATCACGTCTGGCCTTGCTGCTTTTAAAGACCGGACTTCGCTTGAAAGATCAGCTGATTTCGCGGCATAAAGGAGTGATTTGCGCATCCGAAATCCGTATTCCTTGGCAAAATCCTTGATGAGTCCGGAAACATGGGAACCCCATTCGGTCTTTTCACAGGCCGAGGCAATGTTCATCAAGTCCTTCTTGGGGATCGCGGGGACACCGCGCACTTTTCCCTCGGTCAGGCCCTTGAGCAGTTCAAACAGATCCTTTGTGAACCACTTGTCATGGGGTGTGGTCCGCCAAAACCACTTGAAGCCCCTCGTGGTCAAGGCAGGCGACGTGGAAGAGCCGTTTATCATGGGCACGCCGTACTGCTCGCATACGGCACTCACTGTTTTGGTCACCGAGCTGTAATAGCACCCGAGAATCCCGTCCACTTTGTCATCCAGGATCAGCTTCTTGGCCAAGTCCGCACCAAGAGTAGGATTTCCCTGGTGATCCTTGAATATGAGTTTGATCTTGGCGCCCCCGAGACTCTGTATCCCTGCGTTCCTGGCCATGGTCATGGGAAGTTCCGGCATTGCATTGTTCGCGATTTTCGCCGCCAGTTCAGCACCGGCGCGAAGTTCGCGACCCGCTGCTGCAGCGCCGCCGGTCAGGGGATAGATCACCCCTATTTTTATCTCTTTGACCGCCATGGCTCCCGAGGGAATCATGAGTCCAAGAATGGCAACAATACCCAAAAATACCAGAAAAACCTTCATTGATTTCATCACCGCACCTCCTCTTCTCGGGGCATTAGCCTGCTTTTCTCACGGGC
>Ga0164318_10005230_pt1 | contig 12537 bp, 9 predicted proteins | sample GuaBasSedimGuay9_FD_113734 | JGI IMG/M metagenome (GOLD analysis project Ga0164318, IMG submission 113734) | Subseafloor sediment microbial communities from Guaymas Basin, Gulf of California, Mexico - Guay9, Core 4571-4, 0-3 cm | ecosystem: Environmental > Aquatic > Marine > Hydrothermal vents >... | reverse complement strand
CGGTCTCCAGCGTGATAAGAAACGGTCCGATCTGCGAGACATTGACAACATGGGTACCGCCGCACAGCTCTTTTGAGAAATCACCAATCGAAACTACGCGCACTGTGTCTCCGTATTTTTCACCAAACAGGGCTGTTGCTCCTGTCGCACGAGCGGCTTCAACATCCATAATTTCTGTATCAACCAATATGCCAGAGAGAATTTGGTAGTTGACTATTTTCTCAACTTCATTGATCTCTTCAGGTGTCATCGGCTGATGATGTGAGAAATCAAAGCGTAAACGATCCGGTCCGACATAGGAACCCGATTGTTTAATGTGATTACCAAGCACCTTCCGTAGCGCGGCCTGTGTCAAGTGGGTGGCGGTATGGTTGCGCATGATAGCCCAACGACGGTCGACATCGACTTCGGCGAGGACTTCCTCCCTCGACTCAATCTGTCCTATGAGAACTGTGCCCAAAAGAGCGATTCCGTCACCACTCTGGACAGAACGCAACACCTCGAATTCAAAATCGCCTGACTCTGTATAGACACGTCCCGTATCACCGACCTGCCCGCCGGCCTCAACATAAAAAGGTGTGTCTTTCAACACTATATACTGTTGACTAGGTTCCAGGTCCAAAGAAACTTCTTTCACTACAGTCTGTAGTGGTCTATTTAATTCATCGTAATCGAGCCGACACCACTCCGAGCTCGGTAACTGTTTCACAAAGTTAACGGTCTGAGCAAAGCCACCCCCCGCCTTCGACTGTTCCTTCTGTCGCGCCATTGCCCGCTCGAAACCTTCCCGGTCGAGTGTGAAACCCTGCTCGGTTGCCATTACTTCTGTCAGGTCATACGGGAAACCATGAGTGTCGTACAGCTTGAATATCTCCTCGCCGTCGACAACAGTACTGCCCGTTTTTTTCATTTTAGATGCTATCCGACCGAACAACTCCAGCCCGGTCGCGAGCGTGCGTCCGAATGATTCTTCTTCGGCGCGGATGACATTTTCCACATGGGACTGTTTCTCTTTGATCTCAGGGAAAGCATCTCCCATTTGATCGACAAGAGCCGGAACAAGACGATAGATGAAAGGTTCTTCCATCCCGAGCAATCGCCCGTGTCGAGCAGCGCGTCGTAAGATGCGTCGCAGTACATATCCCTGGCCTTCGTTGGAGATTCCCGCGCCATCGGCAATGGCAAATGTCAGCGCGCGAAGATGATCGGCAATAACGTGATGTGACGTAACATTATCTTTGTACTTGGCGCCCGTTATATCAGATACAGCCTTGATTAAGCCCTGAAAGAGATCGATGCCGTAATTGGAATCAACGTTTTGAATAATCGCCGCTATTCGTTCCAGCCCGGCGCCGGTATCCACCGATGGTTTCGGGAGATCAATCGTTCGCCCATCAGGCAGGGTATCAAACTGCATAAAAACCAGGTTCCATATTTCAACGAAACGTTCGGTCTCACCGTTGACGACATCTTCCGGGCCAGCGCCAAATCGTTCACCGCGATCATAGTGAATTTCGCTGCACGGACCATTGGGACCAGTCGGTCCCATCGACCAGTAATTGTCTTTCTTTCCGAACCGTAGGATACGTCCGTTTTTCAACTCCGGGGCAATCTTTCCCCACAGATCAAAGGCGTCGTCGTCAGTTTCGTAAACGGAGGCGTATAATCTGTCAACAGGAAGGGCTAAGTCCTTGGTGATCCATTCCCAGGCCCAGGCGATTGCTTCTTCTTTGAAGTAATCTCCAAAAGAAAAATTGCCCAGCATTTCGAAAAAAGTATGGTGCCTTGCGGTAAAACCAACATTGTCCAAGTCGTTATGTTTTCCTCCGGCGCGAATGCATTTTTGCGAACTGACCGCCCGCGTATATGGCACTTTACGTTGACCGGTGAAAACATCTTTGAACTGGTTCATCCCCGCATTAGTGAATAACAGGGTGGGGTCCTCAAAAGGAACAACCGGCGATGAAGGCACCAAGCGATGGTTATAACGCTGGAAGAAATCCAGGAATGATTGACGAATCTCCGAAGTTTTAATTTTCTCCTACCTTGTTTAACGGTCAATGAGTTCGTCAACAGCCGTTTTAATGGCCTGATAACTAAAACCCCGTCGGGCCAGATAATTATACGACTTGCGATGCATCACTTCAAGTTCAAAGTGTTCAAATTCTCGAAGACGCTGTTTGAGAGCTGCTCGAGCTAACTCGATTTCATCGAATTCCGCTAAAGTAGCTTCGACAACTTCTTCGCTCGTTGCTCTATCGATGTGTTTCTTTTGAAGGTATGCAATAAGATATGATCGACCGCATGGTCGGCGCTTTATCAATTGTTGAGCGAGATTGTAAGCATACTGAGTATCATCAAGAATCCCCTGCTGAACGAACTCTTTGATGATATTGTCTGCCAAAACATGATCAAAATCTTTCTTTCGCAGTTTAAACATTAGTTCGCGGCAGGCATGTTGTCTGATAGAAAGTAGTCTGGTTGCTTCCTGTCGGCACTCGAAACGCTTTGCTTCAACGGAAAGTTGCTCGACTTGAGAAGCAGTCAGGACAATTCCCTCTACCAGTTGAAACCGGTATAGCAACTCCTCATTGATTTGCAGAGGTTCATCAAGGGAAGATATTTCGACCAGAACTTTTGCGCCCCGACGAGTGATCTTCTCAAGCTTTATTTGATCTGCCACAGCAAATATCTCCTTTTCATTGGTCAAATATAGAATGATACGTGAAACCGTAGAAGAAAAAAACATCATACAGACAGTAAAGTACGTTACAGTACTCCAAAGAAACTAAAGGTGTTATTTTTTTCGTTGACAGAGGATATTTGATGTGGAATACTTATAGCCAAGTACCTGATATAGTCGCCTTGTAACTTGTTGCTATTTGTCGGGTTCTAAGGAAAGGAAAATAGTTTACCAGTACCTTTCTGTTATTCAGTAACTTAGAATATATAATATTATGTTTAATTTGCATATATTAGTAACCAGATTTTCTGTGGGGAGCAAACATGGATCTTGACCTTCAGGGAAGCATAGAGCGCTTCACGCTGCCGGAAATCCTGCAGTTGATAGCATCGAGTCGTAAATCGGGGACACTTGGAATTCAAAAAGACGACTCAATTGTGATGATCTACTTCAAGGAAGGTGAAGTCATCTACGGTTACGGTCCACGACAAACCTTTCACTTGGGGCAGTTGCTTAAGGAACGAGGAGTTCTCAACGCCGATCAGCTTGATGAAGCCATTAAACTTCAGGCTCAAGCCGATAATTCCAAACGGCTGGGCGAGATTCTTATTTCCAAACGTTTCATTGATCGCGCTGACCTAGAGTTGGTTGTCAGAACGCAGGTAGAGGAACTTCTTTATTCATTACTCTCATGGCAGACCGGGTCTTTCAAGTTCTACGAAGGACAATTTCCAACCGATGAAGAAATCCAGGTCAGACTTTCAGTCGAGAATGTCATTTTAGAAGGATTGCGTCGTCTTGATGAAAAGAACATGATCAAGGAAACTTTACCGGACCTGGAAGCGGTGTACACGATATCAGCAACACAGGCCGGTCGTCCGCGGGAAATCAATATGCAGGCAAAAGAGTGGAATATCATGGCGCTTGTAAATGGTCGCCGTTCGCTTGAACAGATATGTGAATTATCTCCGATAGGACGCGAGGAAACAATCGAAACGCTGGCTCAGTTGAGTCTGGCTGGAATCATCACAAAAACAGATCGGCGCCCTGAGGGGTCGACTGTGAATCTTGAAAAGATGGTAAACCGTCTGGCTAATTTATTTGAGAGCTATGTCACAGAAAAATCGGTCAACCGTATGACAGATAGAAACATTACAAAGACCACCCTGGAGCGTGTCGATTGAGTCAGTATGAAGTTCTGAGAACGCTCGAAGGCGTCCTTGAGTCGTTTCTTGAAAGGGTAGTACTACTCAAAAAGAACCGTCTGGATGTACTGGAGGGCATCAATAGTCTGGATGATATTGCCCAATCTTCAACCGACGGCTTTGAGATCACTGACCGAATTGGTGAGTGGTTTGCCGAACATAATCGCTGGTTAACAGAGGACACTTTGAAGACTGGCGATATCGAGGGGATCAGCCGCCTTCTTTCGGATATCAAAACGAGTTTTAAGACAACCGAAGATTCTTCGCCAGCAAAGAAAAAGATTTCCTCCGTGATAGACCGTTGGGATAGCCTAAAGGGAACTTTACCGGATATTAAAAAGACTTCTCAGGGTTCCCACAAGATGGTTCTCAAACGTGGAGCGGAACAGGTACAGGAGGAGTCCATTGCCCTGTTCGATCAAACTCTAAAACGTTGCCTGAACATGCTGGCACGATCCAGTATAAACAAAAAGCACTTGCTTTCAGCTCTGGATGACAGCCTTCGGACAGCCTCGATACAGAAAAACAAAGATGCCTTGCTTTTATCTGCGTTTGCCATATATTATCTGAAGCAAAATGGCTATAAAATTGAGCCGTATGTGAAAAGGCTCAAAGAGGCGGAGCGGCTTCTGAAAGGAAATAAGTCTGATGTTTAATCCTTCAGAAAAAGCTTACTGCTTGGCCCTGTTAGCGTTGAAGCGTAAAGATTATCGGACAGCGTCCGACCACTTTGACAGAGCGGCTTCCGGTTTCAAAACAGATCGGGAGTTCAATCTGTATCGTGAGACGACGAGGTTGCTTCTGGCGGTTAAGCGGGAAATAGCCGTTTTAGAGAAAGAGGATAAACTGGAAATCGAGGAGGCATTCCCGAATGGCCAAGAAACAGAGCTTCGCTGATAAAGCCAGCAAAAGATCTTTTACCAAGACGTGTCCTGTCTGCGGCAGCGAACTACATTATGTTAAGCACGTTAAGGCAGTAAAGAGTGAGAACGGCTGGAAGTACCGCTCGCTTAATGTTGGTGTTTGCAAGTGCAACGAGAAGGAAATCTACGGATAAGCTTCTTTTACACAGATGTTCATTAAAAACCCTCCCTTTGTTCTTCGGAGGGTTTTTTGTTAAGTAAAATGCAGGATGAAGCAACGAAAAAAAACGGCGGTTTGGACATAACCGCCGTATCACTTCATCTGATCACTTTTCTCCGTATGATCAGATAATATTCCCCTCTCTTCAATTGACTTTTACCTGTCACCAAGTTAGACATCAAGGCATACAGCACCGATGAACAACCAAAATAGTATTCCCCCACTGTCAATGATCTAACTAAACATAGCTAGTTTCATTTACTCTAACAGACTTTGTTGGGCGGGACACCACACAACTCACTATTATCAAGCACAAGGTTGAAAAATTTGTACCTAACTGACATTATTTATAATCAAATCACATGCCAAAAGAATTTTGTAAAGTGGATAGACTTAAGTGTTTGATAGGCCTTGCATTAACTATTGTTGCTATTGATGCGGCAGCTCGACAGGGTATTTTATACCACATATTATAGTAAGTCTAACGGGGTATAATATACCTCACGTTGGCTTTTGTCTAATGAAGTACTGGGATTTTTGGTGTGGTAATTTTGCTAAACAGATTAGTAGGCCTGCCATTGGCAGACCTACTAATTTTACAATCACATTTAATCAAACAAATTTTGGATTATCAGCACTCTGGCATAGGACCATCCAGAAAGAGATATGCAACAAGGAAAGAAAGATCAGCCACATCGATTTTCCCGCTTAAATTAACATCTGCAGCTTCCATCATTGGGGGTGGGGGACCACCGGTAAACATGAATGCCACAAAGTAGGTCATATCTTGAACGTCCGGTCCACTTCCATCACCATTAATATCACCACATATGTAAGCCGGAGCGATTATGATAGAAAGCGGTTCTTCAGAGTAATCCCCAACCTCATCTTCAACTCGAACAGTAAATGATATCGTACCAGTGTCTGTTGGAGTTCCGCTTAACAGTCCAGCTGCATCAATAGCCAACCCCCAACTGGCAAAGTCACCATTTTTATCACTAAATGATAAAGTCCCAGTACCCCCCGTTGCGGTAAGTTGAACGCTGTAAGCTTCACCCTCGGTACCGTCAGGCAAAGATTCTGTCGTGATTGATACAGCAGGATTGATGTTGATAGTGAGCGGGGCTTCGTCGTTTGAACCAACAGCATCACTTGCCTCTGCCGTGAAACTTATTAGTCCAGAGCTAAGAGGGGTACCTGTCAATTGGCCATCAGTAGATAGAAAAAGACCGGCTGCATCAAGATTGCCATTCTTGTCTGACCAGCTTAGTGTGCCAGTACCGCCAGTTGCTGTCAACTGCTGGGAGTATGGTACACCTGTTGTCCATTCAGGAAGTGATATTGTAGTTATCGAAACAGCGGGATTGATTTCAAAAGAAATCAGTTGAATATCAGTCTCTAAAGCTTCATCCGTCACTTCAGCAGTGAAAGAAATAGCGCCAACTCCGCCGGGAGTGCCGGATAGTATGCCAACTGATGATAGCGTCAAACCTGTTCCAGTAAGGTCATCATACTTATCACTCCACGTAAATATGCCGGTACCACCGGTTGCGAAGAGTTGCTCTGAGTATGGAACACCGCTTGTCCAGTCTGGAACATCAACAGTAGTGATTGTTGGCGCACTACTTCCGCAAGTGTAACCGATCACGTTAAGATCATCGATATTCCAGCCGCAGTAACGCCATCCGCTGTCGGTGCTCCCCATAGTGAAACGAACATATACAGTTGGTTCACCGTCGGCTATTGCAGAAATATCTAATGTTATTTCAGTCCAGGAGACATCGGAAATTACGGAAGTGTTCTGCCAGACAGTGGTCCATGTCGACCCGTTATTGCTAACACGAACGTAAGCGTGATCGTAGCTCGGTTGTTCAACTCCGAGCCAGCGCCAGAAATTGAGTGTCGTTCCGAACATACTGGAGCAATCAATCGCTGGACTGGTCAGGTGTCGCTCTGACATATTGTTCTCATAGTCGCCGCTCAGGTTGTAGCCGAAGACACTGGCACTGCCGTCATGGCCGCTGGAAGGATCAGGACCGCCGTATTCGCCACCGCCGCCTGTCGGTGTACCGCGAGACCAGGAACCACCCGATATCGACCAGCCTTTATCAGTCTCGAAATCATCTTCGAAAACAGCGGTGGTACTGCTGGCAACGATTACAGAATGAGGTTCACTCGGGTCGGGATTATATACCCTCCCATTGAGAATCTCTTCTGCGCTAACATAGAATTCAAGTTCATCTCCGCAAGACAAAGCTGGTAGTGTAGCCTCGTATTCGTTGGGTGCAACCTGTAACATCATATCGGTCTGGACTGGGCCACCGTTGATGATATAGTGAAGTCGACCTGTTCCATTAACTGGTTCGCCATCTCCAACACCGGAGACAATCACATCAAAGGTCGTGGTCTGAGAAGGAGGAACTACATCAGGAATTCCGGATGGATAGCTGAAAGTTATACTTCGGACTCCCCTGATAGACACGGTTGGGTCGCCGAAAAGGGTAACTTCATAGTAACACCAACGCATACAGCTCTCGTTAACACGGTAGAGGTTATCCTCCTTGGAGTCATGATTAGCGGGTCCAATCTGGGGTTTTCCTTCAGCCGGATTGAACACCGCATCCCAGAACTCACGGTTGTATCGCTGATTGGGTCCGTCAGTGCTGTTGTTTGAACCCCACCCATATCGCGCATTCATAATGACGCCAAAAGCTCCGGCATCAGTCTTGATATTCATGTACTCCGCCCAACAATCGGTGCCATCGAAATGACCCGCCAAGCACGTTTGGGAATAGACAAAGCAGTGATCGGTGTTGGTTAGTGTGCTGAGGACATCGCTATTATATAGTTTCATCGCGTAGTCAGGGCTACCATGCCCTAAGTGGTTGATAATATGCACACCGCTATTGATGCGGCTGGTCAGATCAGACTGTGGCCAAGTGTAATCCTGCTCGTATAGCCCATCTACATCATAAACATCAGAGGGAATTCCAACAGTTGTGTAGCCATCAGCGCTGGACCCATCCACATTCTGTAACATCGCAGGTTTAGCGTAATCTGATACTCCACCAAATCCCAGGTATTCACCCACCATAAGTACGTTCTGAAGATGGGTACTGGAGGTTGTGAGATACTGAACGGTTTTATCCACAAACCGATCCGCTTCGGTGGTATTGTCTACCGAAGCACGGCCTACATATACTTCGGCGATCAAATCGACATCGCCGCCACCATCGCCATCGGTTGGCTCGCCCCAGTAAGAGTCGCCGTCGTAATTGTAAGTTCCATCCAGGCAAGCAAAGTAAACATCCGACGGCATATTGTACTCTATCTCCGCACCGGAGCCTTCCCATGATTTAACATACAAATCTACGGCTGGAATGATGTCATCATCAGCCCCGATGATCACATACTGGATGCCATCGGCAAGATAGCGGTCGCGGATATAATTGCGAACATCTTCTGGGTTACTGGAGCCAATATCAGCCGTAGTATGTATTTCTGTCATAACGCCGTTGGTGTCGTGGTAGTTCTTGAGAGGTTGAAAAGACGCCGCTAGATCTGTAGTAGTGATAATCAACAGATCGTAGCTCTTATCGCCGAGTTTTCCGGTTGCTGTGTAGGTGTCTGCCAACTGTGGGTTGTCAACCTTGGAAAGAACTTGCTTATAGTCATCCTCGAAACCGCGATACAATATTGCTTCTTTTCCGGCATCAACCGTGTTTACGATTACTGTAAGCTCAGGATAGTAAGAAAGTTCGCCAGTCGTTGGGATATAGTCCGTAGGCTGTAATTTCAGTGTCAGAATCTGGTAGCCCCGGAAGCGCTGAATACCTATGTTCTGAAATCTCTCGTTTGGAAAAGGCTGATCAGATTCATAAATTGATGGATCAGGCTCAGCTGGACTGGTTGTACCGGGCGCCGATGACAGCTTAATTGGTCTTGTTACCGGTTCAATGAAGTAATTATTGCCCAGAGATATCTTTTCACCCAATTCAATATCAATGCTTTCTACTTCAGAGCCTAAAGGCAGAAGGATACTGGCTCCCATCGCCGGAAGCGCCGGTTGACCGATATCTCCACAATTAGGGGTGTTATCCATGATAACTCGGTCATAGCTTACACCTTCTATCTGGACTTTCTCAATTTCCGGTCGGTCAAAAGAATACCCTATAACCAATTCTTCTGCTGTAGTTGGTATCGAAAACAGCGCAACCAAAAGCAGCGCTAACAAACCGACACCACACATATTGGTTATTTTCGATTCTCTTTGGATTTTACTCATCGTCTTACTCTCCCGGGTTTATTAAATAGTAATTATTTTCGGGGTTATTGAATTTCACTGGATATTTTTACATAACCTTGCAAGGTAACAGTGTTTTTGCTTAAACTAAGAAGTAATCGAACTTTTTCATTCAGAATATAATTGACTACTGGACATGGAGGACTTACTCTCACACATTCTCCTTGCAAAATAGAAGACGCTGTAAATATCTGGCGGCAAGTATAGTAGACTGCCGTATGACATGTTCCGATACGCAAAATATAATTAGTTATTATATTTTGTCAACTACCAATTCCCCTTGGGTTTGCGTTCCTAAAGCACCACCCTGAATGCTGGTTAACCCCTTATTCTTTTTTACAAGACACTATTGCATGGGATATATCATCAACACTCACACTTGCACGATTCCCCATCCGGCACTATAATACATCTATGGAATCAAAGAAAATAGCAGACTTTGCCATAGGCGATAGCGTAGTTGCCTTCTTCAGCGTGCGCCGACGAGAGGTTCGTGAATTCACTCGAGGAAAGTTTATCTCACTTGAACTTGGCGATGCCAGTGGTCGTATTCCCGCTGTGGTATGGGAACCCGACCATTTCTGCCTGACCGATCTCGAGGCCGGCATGGTGGTAAAAGTTCGCGGCACAGTCAACGAATACCAGAACCGCAAGCAACTTACAGTCTCCCGCATCCGCCTGGCTCTTGATGATGAATATGACCTTGAGAATATACTGCCGCATTCTTCACAGACACCGGAACAGCGTCAAAACAGAATTTTCAAACTAACCGAGCAAATCGAAAATACGTATATCCGCACTTTGGTTGAATCGTTTTGGGAGGACGAACAATTCCTTGAGCGTTTTCTCAACGCTGCCGCCGGGAAGTTATGGCACCATGCGTATATCGGGGGTCTTTCAGAACATTCCGCCAATGTTGCCGAGCTGGCCCTGAGGGTTGCGGTCGGATATGATTCTCTCAACAATGATTATCTTATCTTCGGTGGGCTGTTACACGACATTGGTAAGGTCGATTCCTATGCCACCACTACGGCTATTAACTACACGGATCAGGGTCGTCTGGTGGGGCATATCTGTATCGCCGACACGTGGATATATGAGCGAGCTGCTCGTATTGAATCTTTCCCGCCGGCGTTGTTGACTAAACTCCGCCATCTTATCCTGTCGCATCAGGGTGAATTTGATACGCCGGTCAGGCCGATGATGCCCGAAGCATTCGTAATCTACTACTGCGATGAGATAGATTCCAAGATAGGCGCACTTGACCGCATTCGAAAGAAAACCGAGACACCAGGATGGTCGGAGTGGGTAAAACTTCTTGAACGCTATATATACTTCGATTCTATCGAAACCGAAGACAAGTGAACTCGTCATCAATAATAGTCGAAGCTCGTTCTTTATCTCGTGTCGTAGGTGAGACCAGCATTATAAAAGATTTCACTTTCGCTTTTGAAAGCCGCAACATTTACTCTATCATTGGTCCGTCCGGAGCAGGCAAATCATCGTTGTTGCGATTGTTAAACCGTCTCGATGAGCCCACTTCCGGTGAGGTGTTTTTTAGTGCTGTACCCGCAACCGATTACTCGCCCTGCGAATTAAGATGTAAGGTAGGGTACCTATTCCAGACGCCGCATCTCTTCTCAGATACTGTACGTGACAATTTCCACTATGCAAAACCGGACCTCACTGATACGGACATCAACCGATTACTGCAACAGGTGCAAGTGAACAATGATCTGCTTGACCATAAGGTTCAGACCCTGTCTGTGGGACAGAGTCAGCGGGTTGCGCTTGGTCGATTGTTGGCTGTCGAGCCAGAAGTATTATTGCTCGATGAGCCAACATCGGCGCTCGATCCGGCATATACTGAAGCAATAGAGAAAACGATTATGGCTCTTGTGGAAAAGAATGGTTTGACCGTGATTGTTGTTACTCATCATCCAGATCAGGCGCTGCGACTTGGGGGGACAACACTGCTATTGGACGGGGGAAGATTAGTTGAATTCGGTTCCTCTGAACAGATTATTAACAATCCACAAACTGAGTCGGGTAGAAAATATCAGGCGCGACAATTGCAATGAATGAAATAACGTATATACATGTATTAAAATCACTACTGCTGGTAGTAGTGGCTGTAGTTGTCAGTAGATGTTGGAAGGTACGCGCCGAGAAGGATATGGTGATTGGAACAGTGCGTTCCTTTGTGCAACTACTGGCAGTTGGATATGCGCTCAAGTACATTTTTGAACCCGACTTGTTGATACTTAACATCTTGGTGGTTTTGGTAATGGTCACAGTGGCTGGTTACACAGCATCGTCAAGGATTCATCACCTTAGCCGACCGTTTCCGCTGTGCATGATAGCCCTTGCTGTGGGGGCGATGGGTACGCTGTTTTCTCTGATGATAATTAATCCTGACTGGTTAACAGCACGGTATATAATTCCTCTCGGAGGAATGATTATCAGTAATTCTATGAATGCTACTACCCTGAGTGTGTCGCGACTGGTGTCTGACATTAGGAGCAATCGTTTGGAAATTGAAACATCTCTTTCGCTCGGGAAAAGCTGGCATATAGCTACGAAAAACTACCGACGCGAAGCTACAGTCACTGGTATGATTTCTATTCTTAACTTTATGAAAACAGTCGGCCTGGTAGCTTTGCCGGGAGCGATGACCGGTATGATTCTCGGTGGTGCGGAACCGCTTGAAGCGGTTTTACTGCAATTGGTGGTAGCCTATATGCTCTTAGCAGCGACAGCAGTTACATCCGTTGTGGCAGTAGAATTGACCGTGCGTAAGTTTTTCACCACACACCATCAGTTGGTTATAGAAGAGTAATTTCCGGCCGTGACAACCCCGTTTTGCTTGTGGTTATTTTTCCCCTTGTCTTTTGCATGAATTCATGTACTTTACTTTCGACCTGATTGGATGTCGGGGACATATCTATTGATTACCGGAGAGGTGGCCGAGCGGTTGAAGGCGCACGCCTGGAAAGCGTGTATAGGTAACCCCTATCCAGGGTTCGAATCCCTGCCTCTCCGCTTTATTTTTTTCTAACCCATATTTCTCTTATTTAGGGTTTGGTGAATAAAGTTTAAGTCTTTATCTGTTAATAGATATGTTTGTATTGTATAGTTCATGGTGAACGGGTTTTATTGTAAATGGTTCCAAAAGCTTGCGCCTGGAAGACAATAATGTATCGCACAGATAAGTCAAATCAGTTGAAGTTCGAGGATTTTTATCTGCCTTTCGCAGGCAAACT
>Ga0164318_10005228_pt1 | contig 12541 bp, 12 predicted proteins | sample GuaBasSedimGuay9_FD_113734 | JGI IMG/M metagenome (GOLD analysis project Ga0164318, IMG submission 113734) | Subseafloor sediment microbial communities from Guaymas Basin, Gulf of California, Mexico - Guay9, Core 4571-4, 0-3 cm | ecosystem: Environmental > Aquatic > Marine > Hydrothermal vents... | reverse complement strand
TTGGTGTTTTTAAAACCCCAAATTTGGGTACTTCTAATGCGGGGTTTACCGCTTTACTTTCCGCTATCCATCGCTAATTCATGCAATTCACTTCGTTTTTGCATGAATAAAGCGGGTTAATTTTACAGCATAGTCAATAAAATTACTAAGCAATATTTCAAAATTATCCTCTTTTTTATGAGTATAAATAATTACACTAGAACTTCTAATATAATCAATGACAATTTTTGACTATTTTTGTAATGATTTGTAAATCAATCCGACGACTCTGTCTGAAGCACCTGATTTACCCATCTTATTTTTTAATGTTTTATAATTATCAAGCATCTTTTGTCTATATTCTTTGTCAAATAAGATGTTATCTAATTCAATTTTTAGATTTTTAATATTTAAGTTATGTTGAATTAATTCTTTTATTACTTCATCGTTCATAATCAAATTTACAAGTGATATATATTTCACTTTTAATAAACTCATACCCAAAAGAAAAGCATACTTACCTCCTTTAAATTTATAACAAACTACCTGAGGAGTAGAAAGTAAAGCTGTTTCGAGTGTTGCAGTACCCGAAGTAACCAAAGCTGCATCCGACTGTTGCACAATTTGATAAGTCTGATCGAAAATTATTTTTACATTTCTATCATTAATAAACTGCTGATAAAATTCTTCTTCGATTGAGGGTGCCGCAGCTATCACAAACTGATAATCTTTATAAAAATCAATTATTTTAAGCATTTCGGGTAATATCATTTTAATCTCCTGCTTTCTGCTACCAGCCAAAAGAGAAATTATCGGTTTGTCTTCAAGATTATTTTTTAAAATAAATTCCGAAAAAGATTCATTTTTACCTTCCCTGTTTTCTAAAGCATCAATCAAAGGATTACCCTGAAAATCAACGCTATAGTTAAACTTATTATAAAATTCTTTCTCAAATGGAAATATCACATACATCTTATCTATAAATTTTTTAATCTTTTTTATACGTGATTGTTTCCATGCCCAAATTTTTGGAGATATATAATAATAAACCTTAAATCCTGAATTATGTGCAAACTTTGCTATTCTCAGATTAAAACCAGGATAATCAATTAAAATAATTACATCAGGTTTAAACTCTTTTATGTCGTTTTTACAAAATTTTATGTTGTTGAGTATTGTCTTTAGATGAAGTAAAACCGTGAGAAATCCCATAAAAGCAAGCTCGTTATAATGTTTTATTAGAGTACCTCCCTGAGCCTTCATTAAATCACCGCCCCAAAAACGTATCTCTGCATTTTTATCTTTTAACTTTAATGATTTAATTAAATTTGAACCATGCAAATCACCCGAAGCTTCACCTGCTATTATATAATATTTCATGAGTTTATTTAATTACGAATTAAGAATTATCAATATTTTAACTTTTATTAAATAAGACTTCTAATTTTTAAAATTCATATATATTTATTCTATTTCAATATTATAATCATCTAATAGTCCAACAACTCCTGATAGTGAAAATTTAGCCTTTTCTATTCTATTATTTTCAGGATTAATTGAAAAATTATATGATGTTCTAAAATCAACATTTTCGAGTACACTATTTTTAAATATGGCTCCTGCTAAATCACAATTTAAAAAACTTGCGCCGGAAAGATTAGCTTCTGTAAAATCGACTTCATGAATAAGACAATCAATAAACTTCACCTTTTTTAAATTCCGCTTATAAAAAGACGACAAATTTAACTGACAAGCTTTAAAATTGACAGAGAACAAAAAATCGTTACAATCTTCAAAATGCACACCTAATAGTTTACATTCTTTAAATTTGATGTTTCTAAAAGCAGTGTTAATGCTTTTTACCATACTTAAATCACAATTATTAAATTCACAATCAATAAAATCTGTTCCCGATAAATCCGAATTAGAGAAAACACAATTATTAAAAATACAATTTTCATAATCGGCTTTAATTAATTTATTCTTTAAAAAGTCTGTGCCTTTAAAAGACTTATCGTGATAATAATTTTTGTCCATGAATTTTTTTTCAAATGTTGAGACTACTCCGAAAACTAAAGTTATCAATTTATAGCCGCTTAGCGGATTTATAACAAATTGACATACAGATTAATAGCTTTCGGTCTTTTTGTAAAGTTAACCGCTTAGCAGCTTTTCGGAGTGGATTCAATGTTCAGTAATTAACTATAAAAAAATTAATTACATTCAACTTTCAACACTGTCAGGAGCTTCGCACTCTGACAGGTTTTCTAAACCTTAAACTTTCACTTACACAAAGAACTTCAAAACAATAATTATTAAACCATAAATCATTGTTGCTAAAACTACACCTCTGGCTGAAGAGAGAAAATTCTTTTTAATAAATAAATAAAAAACTGCCATATTTGGTAATACACTTAAACTAACAATATGTGATGTTAAGTGAAATAACACAAAATGTTTATAGAAATTCTCAAACGAACCAAAACGATTTTGATTTAATAAATAAAAAATAAAAATTGCGATAATTGGAACGATTAAACCCGAAATAAGACCTATTTTTTGTTTATTATACTTTGATTTTACATTTTTATCCATACTAATTAACTTTTATAAGTGATTTTTCAAATCCCTTTTCTTTCATTTCTTCAATTGTTCCATACGAAGTAAAATCAACTTTTATTGGCACAATTGAGGCATAATTATTTCTTAAAGCCCATTCGTCTGTATCTTCGGCATCGGGTTCAAAATTATTAAAATTACCTGTAAGCCAATAATAATCTTTGTTATTTGGATCAACACGCTTATCAAATTCTTCTTTCCAAACACCTTGGGCTTGTCGACAAACTTTAAAACCTTCTAACTCATCAATATCAATAACAGGGAAATTAACGTTCAAGCAAATGCCCTTAGGCAATCCTTTTTCCATAACCTTTTCGAATATTTGCTGTGAATATTTCTTGGCAAGAGCAAAATCAGCATCTAATGAATGAGATAAAATTGAAAAACCAATTGACTGTATTCCATTTAAACAGCCTTCAATTGCGGCTCCCATTGTACCTGAATAAATAACACTTATTGATGCGTTTGATCCGTGGTTAATTCCTGAAACAAGATAATCAGGCTTGCGGTCAACAACCTGATTTAAAGCCAATTTTACACAATCAGCAGGAGTTCCTGAGCAACTATAAATCTTAACATTATCATATTCTTCAACTTTATTTAAGCGAATCGGATTTTTAAAAGAAATTGCATGAGACATTCCCGATTTGGCTGTTTCGGGTGCTACAACTACAATGTCACCATAAGGCTTAACTACTTCAATCAAATTTTTTAACCCTTTTGCACTTACTCCATCGTCGTTTGATACAAGAATTAAAGGTCTTTTGTTTGCTTTCAATATTAAAAATTTTTAATTATTTATAAAAATACAAATATATTTAAAGTATTAATGAATTAAACCATAATACTAAAAAATTTTATAAGAAGCTGTTAGTGAAATCAATAATGAAATTATTTAAAAAGTTATAAAGTCGAGTTCTCTCCGAAAAGACCTGACATGTTTGTAGCAATAAAAAACAGTATAGTAAAATACTGATAATCTGAATAATAAGAAACATCTCAGTTCTTGGTAATTTAAAATTTAAACTTTCCCGAGTGGAATCAAAGTTAAGAGTTATTAAGTTATAAGTAGTGCCAGCACAAAAATCCGTAAATTCTTAGTTGTGCTGTCATTTCGAACGTAGTGAGAAATCTCATTCAACTTATATATACTGTGTTATGAGATTTCTCACTTTTAGGCGAAATGACAATATGGGCGTTTTCGTGCAAACACAAAGTAGTATTCGTTTATTTTTTTAATGAGATAAATCAAATTCGTCAGAAGGAGAAATAAAATATAATTTTTTTACTATTTTTGTTGTTCTAAAATTTTATAAAAAAGATGAAGATATCATACAATTGGATAAAACAATACATTGATACAGATTTAAGTTATCAAGAAGTTTCTGAAATATTGACAAACACAGGTCTTGAAGTTGAAGGAATAGAAAAATTTCAATCAATAAAAGGTGGATTAGAAGGATTAGTTATTGGTGAGGTAAAAACATGCGAAGCACATCCCAACTCAGACCATTTAAGTATAACAACTGTTGATGTTGGCGGAAATGATTTATTACCTATTGTTTGTGGTGCTCCTAACGTAAGAGCCGGACAGAAAGTTGTTGTTGCTACAGTTGGCACAATACTTTATGATGGTGACGAAAGTTTCAAAATAAAAAAAGCAAAGATGCGAGGCGAGCCATCAATGGGAATGATTTGTGCTGAAGATGAAATTGGCATTGGTACTTCTCATGACGGAATAATGGTGCTCGATAATGATGTTGAAGTTGGAACTCAGGCAAAAGATTATTTTAATATTGAGAATGATATTATTTTCGAAATCGGACTTACTCCAAACAGAATTGACGGTGCTTCACACTATGGTGTAGCACGCGATTTGGCTGCTTATCTTAATCAATATCAAAAAGTTGCTTTAAAAAAACCTGTTGTTGATAATTTTAAAATTGATAATAATGATAATTTTATTGATGTTGAGATTGAAAACAAGAATGCATGTCATCGTTACACAGGAATTACATTGTCAGAATTAGAGATTAAAGAGTCTCCTGCTTGGCTACAAAATCGCTTAAAATCAATTGGCTTAAAACCTATTAATAATGTTGTTGATGCTACAAACTTTGTGCTTCACGAAACAGGTCAGCCTTTACATGCTTTTGATGCGGATAAAATTAAAGGCAAAAAAATTATTGTTAAAACACTAAAAGAAGGAACAAAATTTACCACACTTGATAAAGTTGAACGCAAATTATCGTCAAACGATTTAATGATTTGTAACGAAGAGGAAGGAATGTGTATAGCCGGTGTTTTTGGTGGAATAGAATCAGGTGTTACTGAAAATACAAAAAATATTTTTCTTGAAAGTGCTTGTTTCGATTCTGTTTTTATTCGCAAAACATCGAGACGTCATTTATTACAAACCGATGCTTCTTTTCGCTTTGAAAGAGGTGCAGACCCAAACATTACCGTTTATGCTTTAAAACGTGCGGCTCTGCTTATTAATGAATTAGCCGGTGGTAAAATTAGTTCTAATATTGTTGATGTTTATCCTAAACCTATTGAAGATTATAATGTTATTGTTAGTTACAACAATATTGATAGATTAATTGGAAAAAAAATCGAAAAAGAAGCTATTAAAAATATTTTAGCATCTCTCGACATAAAAATTGTAGCTGAAGATGAAAAAACACTTAATCTAGAAGTGCCTACTTACAGAGTTGATGTTAGACGTGAAGCCGATGTAATTGAAGAAATTTTAAGAATCTACGGATATAATAATATTGAAATTTCAGGACAAGTTAAATCGACAATCTCTTATTCAGAAAAACCTGATAAAAATACAGTTACAAATCTCACTTCCAATCTACTCTCAAGCATTGGATTTAATGAGATTATGTCAAACTCACTTACAAAATCATCATATTATGAGAACTTGAAATCTTATGATAAAGATGAGCTTGTTTCAATATTAAATCCTTTGAGTTCAGACCTCAACTGTATGCGTCAAACATTATTGTTTGGTGGTTTAGAAGCTATTGCATTTAATATTAACAGAAAAAATCCTGATTTAAAATTTTATGAATTTGGAAATTGTTATTCAATAAATAAAAAAAATCAGGATGAAAATCCAATAAAAAAATACAATGAAGGTTTTCACTTATCATTATTTGTAACAGGATTAAAACAACAAGCTAATTGGATTATAAAAGCTGAGCCTTCAAATTTCTATTTGCTAAAATCTTATGTTGAAAATATAATGCATCGTCTGGGCATAGATATAAATTCTGTTGATATTAACGAACTAAATTCTGATATTCTCAATTATGGCTTACACTACACTCACAATCAAAACAATAATAAAACACCATTTGTGTCTTTTGGTAGTGTTAACAAAAAAATATTAAAAGCATTTGATATAAAAACAGATGTTTTTTACGCTGATTTTGATTGGGATGCTGTTTTGAAAATATTAAAAACAAAAAAAGTATCATATACTGAAATTGCAAAATACCCGGAGGTAAAACGTGATTTAGCTTTATTATTAGATAAAAAAATACGTTTTGAGCAAATTAAAACTCTAGCTTTTAATACTGAAAAGAAACTATTAAAAAAAATTTCATTATTTGATGTATATGAAGGCAATAAAATAGGAGAAGATAAAAAATCTTATGCCATTAGTTTTATCTTGCAAGACCCATTCAAAACTCTTACCGACAAGCAAATTGATAAGATAATGAATAAATTTATAAAAGTATTTGATAACGAATTAGGAGCAAAAATCAGATAAGAAACACGTTTAGAAAAGCAAAAATTAAAAGTTGAATCCACACCGAAAAGTGTTTTTCGTCATTGCTTCTCCGCCAGCTGGCGGAGAAGCAATCTCAACATGCTGAATTACAAAGCTATAGATTGCTTCGTTCCTCGCAATGACGTACTCTTTCTACTTTTCGGAGTAGCCTCAAAGTGAAAAAGTTAAAAGAAAAATCACTAACTTTACAAACTTAAATCTCTGTAATGGAACGATTAGAAATCTATAAAGGTGATATAACAAAACTCAAAGTTGATGCTATTGTTAATGCCGCCAATAAGACGCTACTAGGAGGTGGTGGTGTTGATGGAGCCATTCACAGAGAAGCAGGCAAAGAACTATTAGCTGAATGTCACACTTTAAATGGCTGTGAAACAGGCGAGGCAAAAATTACCAAAGCCTACAAACTGCCATGCAACTTTGTTATTCACACAGTTGGTCCTGTTTGGTATGGAGGGAAAAATTTTGAAGAAGAATTATTAGCATCCTGCTATAAAAAAAGTTTAGAACTGGCTGTAAACAATAATATTAAAACAATTGCTTTCCCAAATATCAGTACAGGAGTTTACCGCTTTCCGAAAGATAAGGCAGCAAAGATTGCAATATCAGAGGTGAAAAAATTTCTATCTGCCAATAAATCAATAAGTAAAGTGATTTTTGTAACTTTCGACGAAGAAAACTTTAAAATTTATAAACATAATTTGGTTTGATAATAAAAATATGCTTAATTTTAACTTTTAAAACTTTAAAAAATTGAATGTATTAAAAATAGACTCAACCGACGACAGTCCAAGTATATATTTAGATGCTGAAAATTTGGTGTTTAAAATTCATGGTGTTTCAATTCCTGAAAACGCAAATGCTACTTTTTTGCCCGTAATTGAATGGATAGACAATTATTGCAATGATATTGACACATTAAAATGTGAGTTCTTTTTTCAATATCTAAGCTCTTCAACACATACAGTTTTATTTCATCTTTTACAAAAACTTGAAGATTTATATAAAAAAGGCAAAAATTATTCAATCTTGTGGTGTTACGAAAAACCCGATGAAGATATGTTAAAAACAGGAATTAATTTTTCCGGTATTTTAGATATTCCTTTCGAATTTGAACCAAAAGATTAATTTAATATTCCTTTATAATTGATGACTCTAATAATAATTATAATTACAAGTTTACTCTCATTTGCTGCTTTTAATAGAAAAGAGCTTTTTTACAAATATAATTTTAACGCTTTCCAAATTTACCATAGAAAACAATGGTATAGAATGTTTTCATATGCATTTCTTCATGCTAATTATATGCATCTAATAATTAACATGATAGTTCTATATTCATTTGGAACTTCTCTTGAACGTTACTTTTATTACTATTTTGGATCAAAATCAAATTTATTTTTCATTTGTTTATATGCAGGAGGAATTGTTATCTCAACAACATATTCCTTATTCAAAAACCGTGAAAATTACAACTACAATGCAGTAGGTGCATCGGGTGCTGTATCAGCCGTTGTATTTGCCTCAATTTTTTTCGACCCTCTTAGCAAAGTCTGGTTTTTTGGCATTATTCCTATTCCGGGAATTATTTTTGCTTTCGCTTATTTAATTTATTCATATTATATGAGCAAAAAAAATATTGATGATGTTGGTCACGATGCTCACTTTTGGGGTGCTGTTTTTGGTTTGATCTACCCAATTATTTTGAAACCCGAGCTGTTTCAGGTTTTTATAAATCGCTTGCTTAATTTTTAATAATTTAGCTGTAAAAATTATCATAAACATTAATCCATCATTTAAAATATTCTTTAAATAAAATAAACAAATCCCCCCCCCTTTTGTTAATTATCTATTGTTTCTTTAAGTTTGTAAAAAATATCATTTCAAATGAATAAAGCAATATTTCTAGACCGCGACGGTGTAATTAACAGTGATAAAGGTCATTATTATATCTATAAAGTTGAAGATTTTAAAATTAATGAAGGAATAGTTGAAAGCCTGCAAAAATTTCAGGAAAACAACTTTTTATTAATAATAATATCAAACCAAGGCGGTGTCTCAAAAGGAATATATAGCATAAAAGACGTTGAAAAAGTTCACGAGTATTTAAAAAGCAATTTAAAAAAATATAACATTGAATTAACAGAAATTTATTATTGTCCTCATCACTCCAGCAATGAAAAATGTTTATGTCGAAAGCCAAACACATTAATGCTCGAAAAAGCAATTGCCCGTTTTAATATTAATGTTTCCGAATCGTTTCTTATTGGTGATGGTGAAAGAGATATTGAGGCAGGGAAAAAAGTTGGTTTGCATACAATTAAAATTGATGCTAATGAAAACATCTCAAAATACTGTAAGCTAATTATTAATGATTAATTATTAATTGTTAATTCGTAATTCGTAATTGTTAAATGATAAAGTCAAAATATATATGTAATAACGGGGATTTTGTTCTGAGCGATTTGCCTGTGTTAACAACACAAAACAGGGCGTTTCGTTATGGTGATGGTCTTTTTGAAACAATGCATGCAAATGGCACAAAAGTTCAATTTCTTGACGAGCATTTTATAAGACTTACATATGGGCTTGAAAAATTAAAAATGAACATCCCTGATTATTTTACTCTAGAATATATAAACAACCTGATTATTAAGCTTCTCAACAAAAATAAATTATATCAAGGCGCAAAAGTACGCTTATCTGTTTTTCGTTGCGATGGTGGTTTATACACACCATTATCAAGAAATATTTCGTTTATTATTGAAACCGAAGAACTCGGACATGCAAAATACACACTAAACAATAAAGGATTGGTAATTGATATTTATGATGAGATTAAAAAAAGTATAAATTATTTTTCAGATTTAAAATCATCAAATGCTTTACTGTTTGTTCTTGCCGGAATATTTAAAAAAGAAAACAACATTGACGATTGTATTATTCTTAATCAAGAAAATAAAATTGTGGAAGCAGTGAGCTCAAATATTTTTATTGTCAAAAATAATCAACTCTACACACCTGCATTAACAGATGGTTGCATTCCGGGTATTATGAGAACTCAAATTATTAAAACTGCAATATCGCTTAACTACACTGTTTTTGACGAGTGCAATATTAATCCAAACGATTTATTATCGGCTGACGAAGTTTTTTTAACAAATGCGATTTCTGGTATCAGGTGGGTTGTTGCTTATAAAAAAAGACGCTACTTTAACAAAACATCAAAAATAATGGTTAACAAACTTAACAAAAATGTTTTTACAAGTTAATTCATGCTTGGATTTTTAGGTGAGTTTGCCCAAATTTTAAATTTTTCCCCAAGACTATCAAGAATATTTTTCCAATAATCTTTTTTCACATCCATTATCTTGTCTGCTGAAATTTGAGAAACAATCCAATTTTTTTTTGACAACTCTTCATTTAATTGTTGAGGCTCCCAACCGGAATAACCAATAAAAAAACGCAATTGTTTCTCAGTAACAGAACCTTTTTTTACCAAATTTCTCAAAACATCAAAATCACCACCCCAAAAAATATTTTCGCAAACATGAATACTTTCTGGTATTTTATCACCTAAAGTGTGTAAATAATATACAGCATCTTGATTAACAGGACCACCAATTGAAACGTTAAAATCAAGATTAGATATATCTTTTAATATTTCACTTGATTTAACACTAACCGGTTTGTTTAATATAAAACCAAACGAACCATCATCATTATGCTCGGTTAAGAGAACAATAGAGCGATAAAAATAATTATCTTGAGCAAATGGTTCGGATATTAGAATTTTACCCTTACCTACCTGCCCTAGATTATGTTCAACATCAAATATATTAAGGTCTAAATTCATATTACTAAATTAAATAAAAAATTTTATGAATACTAAAAAATGTTTTATTTTTACTAAAAATAATTCCTCAAAAATATTCTTTTATAAATAAAAAAGGACTAAGATAATGAGGGTCATAATCCTTTTAAAATCAATTTTTAATTATGAAAAAAAATAGTTTATTAATTATTGGTATAGTAATTATTACTTTTTTTAGTTCATGTAACCAGGCAAAAAAAGAGATGAAAGCTACAAAAGTGCCATTAAAAGATTTTTTCAGAAATCCTGAAAAATCATCATTCCAGATTTCTCCTGACGGGAAATATTATTCATTCAAAGCTCCTTACAAGAAAAGGATGAATATTTTTGTACAAGAAATTGGAAAAGATTCTATAATTCAATTAACTAAAGACACAACAAGAAGTATTTCAGGATATTTCTGGGCAAACAACAACAGAATTTTATACCTGCGAGACACCGGCGGAGACGAAAACTATAAGCTTTATGGTGTAAATATTGATGGTAGCAATTTAATTTGTTTAACCGATTTTGATGGAGTAAGAACTCAAATTATTGACGATTTAGAAGACATCCCCGATGAAGTAATTATTGGATTAAACAAAAGAAACCCTCAAATTTTTGACCCTTATCGTTTAAATATTGTTACAGGCGAAATGAAAATGATTGCCGAAAATCCGGGAAACATTATGGGTTGGATGACTGATCATGCAGGGAAATTAAGAGTTGCTTTTGTTCTTAACGGTCTTGAAACAAGTATTCTTTATCGTGATACCGAAGACCAAGACTTTAAAGTTGTGTTAACTACTGATTATAAAGAAGGTGTTGACCCGTTATTTTTCGATTTTGACAACAAAAATGTTTATGCTTCTTCAAACCTCGGTAGAGATAAAAAAGAAATTGTTTTATTTGATATTGCCAATGGTAAAGAAATTAAGACTATTTATAAAAACGATGAAGTTGATGTTTCTCGCTTAAGCTATTCGAAAAAACGTAAAGTTGTTACCTCTGTTTCTTACGTTACCGACAAACGACACAGACATTTTTTTGACAAAGAAACCGAAGATTTATTTACAAGATTGAAAAAAGATCTTGGACAATATGAAATTGCAATCACAAGTGAAACTAAAAACGAAGATAAATTTATTGTAAGAACATATAGCGACCGTTCTTTAGGTGCTTACTATTTATATGATACAAATACTGATAAATTAGAAAAAATTATTGATGCAGCTCCATGGATTGACGAAAACAATATGGCTATAGAAAAACCTATTGAATATAAATCACGCGATGGTTTAACTATTCATGGCTATTTAACATTACCAAAAGGTGTTGAAGCTAAAAACTTACCTGTTGTAATAAATCCTCACGGCGGACCATGGGCAAGAGATTATTGGGGTTTCAACCCTGAAGTTCAATATCTTGCAAACAAAGGCTATGCTGTTTTACAAATGAATTTTAGAGGCTCTACAGGTTATGGTCGTAAATTTTTAGAATCAAGTTACAAACAATGGGGTTTAACAATGCAAGACGACATTTCTGATGGTGTTAAATGGTTAATCGACCAGGGTATTGCAGACCCAAAACGTGTTGCGATTTATGGTGCAAGTTATGGCGGTTATGCAACACTTGCAGGCTTAACATTCACTCCTGAATTATATGCCTGTGGTGTAGATTATGTTGGCGTTGCAAACTTATTTACTTTTATGAAATCTATTCCTCCTTACTGGAAACCTATGTTAGAAATGATGTATAATCAAGTTGGAGACCCTGTAAAAGACAGTGCCCTACTCGCTGCTGCTTCTCCTGTTTTACATGCAGATAAAATTGTGGTTCCATTATTTATTGCTCAAGGTGCTAACGACCCACGTGTAAATAAAAACGAATCAGACCAAATGGTTGCTGCTATGAAAGCTCGTGGTATTGAAGTTGAATATATGGTTAAAGATAACGAAGGACACGGTTTTCATAACGAAGAAAACAGAATGGATTTTTATCGTGCTATGGGCGATTTCTTAGATCAACATATTGGAGATAGACCTAAAGTTGAAACTGATACTGAAGTTAAAGAAGAAGTTGAAAAATAATTTCTTTTTAAATCTATAAATTAAACAAATTTGACTTAACCCGGAAAATTCATTAATTTTCTACGATTAAGCAATACCAACAAATTTGGGAATTTCATTAACCCCAAATTTGGGTATTACTAAATCGGGGTTTCCCGCTTTGCACCCCACTATCTATCACACATTCATACAATTCACTTCGTTTTTGTATGAATA
>Ga0164318_10005227_pt1 | contig 12543 bp, 6 predicted proteins | sample GuaBasSedimGuay9_FD_113734 | JGI IMG/M metagenome (GOLD analysis project Ga0164318, IMG submission 113734) | Subseafloor sediment microbial communities from Guaymas Basin, Gulf of California, Mexico - Guay9, Core 4571-4, 0-3 cm | ecosystem: Environmental > Aquatic > Marine > Hydrothermal vents >... | reverse complement strand
TTAGGCATAATGGTTTGAACAGGCACAGTAGCCTCTTGCCCCGGCCCACAAAGAAAAATAGATTGTATCTTTTTTAAAATAATGGGCTTGTTTACGATTTTTACCTGTGTTGATGACTCGTTAAGGCAGCGATCGTTAACCGTTACCGGAACATAATCGGGGCTCGCATTTATGGTGTATGAATAAACAGGCTCGGGTGGAATGTGACCATCGGGCCAGATGTAATATAGCGGCTTTACCCCCCCGTGCGTTAAGGCATCACTCCCGGAGCTGTCCACTCTTAAGTCGATAGTCTCTTTGCAATAGGCTTCGTACTGTTTATAGCCGGGTGAGGGTTCAAAATCGAACACGATGGGGCTGTTGTCGATAAGCTCTAAATTAATTCTTCCGGAATAAGCGCCACCAAACGGGTTATTATACTCACATGGGTTGGCAGGATAAGAAAATTTGCAATTTTTGATTTGCTCAAATGAAAGGTCGTGTGCCACGAGGCGAATGGTTTTTAACGTTTCAGTAGGGCCGAAATAGAGTGTGTCGATGGTTAAGGTATCGTTGTTATGGGTGGTGTCAATTACATAAATCAAATCTCTGGAATTGTTGTCGATGGTAAACGGAATGGGGTAAATAGTGTCGGTTCCACCCGGAGGAAAGTCAAGTTGATAAGTAAGAAACAACTCGTTACACCCCGTGGTTGACCCTTGTGTAGGCTCAATTAGTTTTCCTTCGAGACCCAGTCCCTTCCACTCTTTTTTAATCAGTTTCCATCCGGGCATCGACCGGCCTCCTCTAAGTGCTCCTTTTTTTAAAAAAACGGTGGAGTTAATATAAAAGCCAGGGTCTTCATTAGGAAAATGATATAAATAGTCTTCGATGGCAATTTTTATTGTTTTTCGCGAGCAGCGGGTAACTTTCTTATAAATTTTAAGGGTTCGCAGTTCTCTTGGATTTTTACCTGGTGGCGGTGGCGAAGCGTTGGGGGAAACAGAAGTATAACCGTCAAACTCGAAACCCGAACCAGCTCCCAACGGGGGCGGATTAGGGTGAAAAAACGTGTTGTTATTGTCTTTGTTAAGGGTAGCAGCGCACAAGGGTAAATTTATCGAATTTCCCTGTGGTGTAACAAAGGGTATGGTGTTAAGAGGAATCATGTTTTGAGGTTGCGTTCCGATACCTGCAATGAAAATACCAAAAAAATCATTCATATTATCAATCGACCATTGTTTAACATCGGTGATATTGGCATCGTACTGCGGATTGGCAAACGGGTATTCATCGGAAGCAAAAACGAATTCAATGGAGATTATTGTGTCGTAAGGCTGATAATCAAACTCAATGTAAGCCGCATCACCGGTGTGAATGCTCATGGTAGGCACCGTATCGAAATTCGGAGGCTTAAAAATCCGTTTGTACATTTCAAACAGTGACGTGTCGCCGGGAGTGCCAAATTCAACCTGATCAGCATATCCCGAAGTGTTTTGGGGTGTTTCGAGCAGTTTCAAATTACCTGTTGATAATCCTAAGCCGGTATTCCATCCCAGTTCCGACCAGTTATCTTCACCATTCCAAAAGCGGCAAAAAGCCCGTGGGTCACCAACAAACTTGATACTGTTAGTATCAACCATTCCGCCGCCATAATGCAATATATTTAACACCCAGCTTCTAACGCTATCGATATCAGCTGCCGGAGGATCACCTCCATCATTAGGAATTGTTTTATATTTTAAATAATCTCTATTTTGGGCAGAAACAAAAAAGGTTGCTAATAAAAATGATATTAAAATAAAAAACTTTTTTTGCCTCATGGTAATAATTTGAAAATGTCTGGCTAAAATAAACAATATTATCACAGCGTAAACCGTCAGGTTTTAGACAGCACAAAGGCAAAATACGTTGTCATAGAAATAAAAAAAGCCCCGTTTGAAATTCAAACGGGGCTTTTTCAGATTTTTTGTAGCTTAGTAACGGTTCTCTCTTGGACGGGCTTCGTTAACCCTAAGATTTCTACCATTATACTCTTTGCCTTCCAAGGCTTCGATAGCTTGACGACCTTCGTCATCGTTTGTCATTTCAACAAAACCAAAACCTTTTGAACGGTTTGTTGCTCTGTCAATAATAATTCTAGCGCTTGATACTTCACCAAATTCGCCAAATAATTGCTCTAAATCGTGGTCATCCATCGAGTAAGCAATGTTTCCAATGTAAATGTTCATTTCTATAAAAAATTAAATAACTAAAAAATCCGGGAAAAAAGTAAAAACGAACCAGGGTTAAAAACGCGAGGGATAGAAAATACAATTTACAACCGGTGCTATTTACCCTTATCATAAGCTGGAAATGTCTTACAATAAATCGAATAACGCTGCAAATAAAGTTAAAAAACTGTTACAAAAAACATTAAACCAAAAAATTAACGCTTATTTATGAAAAAATATGATAAAATTGGTGAAAAATGCCTATTTCTTTTTCTTTTGGGGTGAAGTCTTGTGATTGAAGGGATTAAATTTCCATGTTTCTTCAAGCTCCCAGTTTGCTCTTACATTAACAAGTTTGCCATAATAGGTTACCGACTCAGGTTCTGTTTTTTTCAGATAGTTTCCTGCATCCCAACGGCGATTATTGTTTTTATCATTGATGATTTTTAAGAGATAGTTGCCGGGATCAAGATAAGATAACAACACGGTGGTGTCGCCGGTAAAATGATATTGCTTTATTACTTCTTCCTGAGCGTTTAAAAACTGAAAAAGGTAATTGTCTTGTTGTTCGGGCGAAAGGTTAACGGTTAAAGTGCCATACGCTTTAAGGGCTTTGGTTGAAAACACAATGTTTTTTTGTTTGTTAAAATAGCCGTTCCAATCGATAAAACATGAATCGGGTAAAAACAAGCGATATTTGGTGTCTTCGGTTAGTTTGACAGGAAACATGTATTTTAAATGGAGGGAGTCCACGGGAATAAACTGTGGTGAATAAACCGAATCATCGCCGGCAACAAATAAAACGGAATCAGTAATAATATTGGTAATCGGTTGACTAAACCCGAGGTATAACATCGATACAGGCTTGATTCCTCTTTTCATGTTGGTAACAAACGTGAGTAAGTTCCGTTTTTTTTTGGCGACCTCCCGGTTTTTCTTTTTACGCGCTACTCTAATGGTTTTTTCACGTAGTTTGGTAGGAATAAAAACCTGCTCAACCGTATCATTATTTTTCATCATCAACAGGTTAAGTGTGTCAACCGTTAATGCCGATTCGTTAAGATACCACCATAAAGTATCTTTGTCATTCGACCACCGACTGAGATGCCAAAGGGTTCTTTGAGGGTAGTTGACAGCGTTGATGGAGACATCGCCGGCAGGAATTGAAAAAATAAACCGAATGGTGTTTAATCCAATCAGCTTGGCTTCCATAACCCGTTGTTTGGTATCTTCCTGCTGAAACATAAACATCAGCAACGGCTTGTTGTTTTTGTCTTTCGCTTCGAGTGTGTCAACTTTAATGCTGTCGGAAACATGGGTTGCTATCATGTCAAGCTCAATTTCTGTAGTATCCTGTCTGATGATGGTATCTACTTTAGGAGGTGCAATAAAAACGGGGTGAACCAGCGAGTCGATAAAAGCAATCTCTTCGGAAGGTTGATCATAAAAATAATTACTGTTTAAATCTTTGAGAGCAAAAACCATGTAATCATCATTGGCCAAACCGTTAAACTGAAAATTTCCGCTTTTATCGGTTTTACTTAAATAGTAGGGCGGAACGCGCAAGGGCAACGAGTCGAAAGGAATCGTGTCGTTACCATGACGATAAAGCATCACCATTGCCTTCTCGGCGGGCTGAAGGTCAAAAGCGTTTAGCACTTTTCCGCTTAAACTCAACGAGTCAACATGGTCGCCCGTAGAAAAAATATAGCTGAAGCTGTGCAACGGATTGCCTTCGGTTAAATCTATTATAGCATCGCCAAAGTAAACTGAATACGTAGTATTGGGTTTAAGGGCTTCTTTAAATTTAACAATTAGTTTTTTTCCTTTTAAATGAAAATCGGGTTTCTCCTTTACCGTAGGGGATATTAAGAGTTGCTCGTTTATTTTATCAAGCACCACGAACTCGCTAAACTTTAGTTCGAATTTATTTCCGGTAAAACCCGGTGATCCGTTAGGCGGTATCGACTCAACCACCGTAGGTGGTGTAACATCTTTTTTACCTCCACCGGGTGTTGCTTCCTGCGCACACGAAAAGGTCAAAAAGGCTATGAGGGTTACAAAAGTTGTTTTATAAAGATATTTTAAGATCATCAAATCCGGTTACGATTAATAATTTACAAAGATGGAAATTTATTCGGATACCGAAGATTAAAAAAACTGAAAAGTTAGTAACCCTTCGACAATCATAGGAAACCGAACAAAATAGTTTTTGCCCCGTGCTAAAGGACGGGGAAACGATCAATTTAAATTTCAACGGCTTTAGCCGGTAATAGTAAGTGAAGAGCATGCCAAGTAATTTACCGTAGCGATAGCAGAGGTAAATTGTATCAAGGTATGGTGGGTGAGTTAGGAGTATTTGATTCAGAGTTTTTTAACAGACAGTATTTGAAGTAGCTTACGGTTGCAAACCGTAAGCTAAATTCAGGTTGTAACCGTGACTATTCCAACTATCTCAATCAAATTAACCCTCGTTTGTAACGAGGTTAGTTATTTCGGAATCAACCCGATTTAACAGGTTGCCACAACACAAGCCCGTCAAGACCTTGTTAGGACGGGTTTGCTAATTCATTAATTCACCATTTTGCCATACTTCTAAAATGTCAAATCTCCAATCTGACATCTTAAATCTACAGTCCCATACTCATGCTTACCAGCTCGGCGATATCGTAGTTTTTCACCTCTTCTTCTTTATTGGTGTATTTAATACCGTCGGTCATCATGGTCATACAGAACGGGCAGGCGGTACAGATAATATCGGCACCGGTTTCGAGGGCTTCTTCGGTACGTTCGATAAATATTTCTTTGTCGCCTTTTTCGGCCTCTTTAAACATTTGTCCACCACCAGCACCACAACAAAGTGCAAAGCTTTTGTTGCGCTCCATTTCAACAATCATGGCAGGGATGGCTTTCAGCACATCACGCGGAGCATCGTATTCACCGTTGGCACGGCCAAGATAACATGGATCATGATACGTAATTTTCTTTCCTTTTAATTCACCACCGTCAATATGAATTTCTCCGGAAGCAATTTTTTGTTGCAGGAACTGGGTATGATGCTGCACCTGATAGTTTCCTCCCAGGTCAGAATATTCGTTTTTCAAAGTGTTAAAGTCGTGTGGATCGCAGGTTACAATTTTATCTACTTCATAACCATTTAATACTTCAATGTTGGTAAGAGCCTGCATCTGGAACAGCATTTCGTTACCGGCACGGCGGGCTACATCACCACTGTCTGACTCTTCCACACCTAAAACGGCGTAATCTACTTTCAGGTGGTTTAATATTTTAACAAACTCGCGCATTACTTTTTTGTAGCGGTCGTCGAAAGCTCCGGCTGAGCCAACCCAAAGCAGGTATTCGGGCTTTTTACCTTCGGCCACCACGTCAGCTATTACCGGAACCTTAAGTCCTTCGGCCCATAATAATCGGTCTTCGGGAGAAAACTGCCAGGGTGCACCGTTGTTTTCGATGTTGGAGAAAACAGTATTCAAACCTGATGGTGCTTTGGCTTCCTCCATCACGAGATAGCGACGGATTCCCAAAATAATAGAAGGCTGGTTGATGTTAACAGGGCACTCTTGGGCACAAGCATTACAAAGGGTGCATGCCCAAAGTTCCTCTTCAGTTAGGTAGTTGCCAAGCAGTGCTTTACTGTCGTCAAAGTTGCGGCCATTTTTAATCATCTCAGGACCTTTTTCTTTCATTCGCTTACGTGTATCCATCATCACCTTACGAGGGGAAAGCAGTTTCCCGGTAATGTTTGCAGGACAAACAGAAGTACACCTTCCGCACTGGGTACAAGCTAGTGAGTTCATATAATTTATCCAGTTTACATCTTCAATATCTTTGATACCAAAACGTTCAACAGCTTCTTCTTCACCTTCGGCAGGCTCCTCAAAAGCAGCGTTAGGGTCAAGCATCATTTTAACTTCTTTGGTGATGTTTTCCATATTTTCAACGTAGCCCAAAGGTTCAAGTCGTCCCACAAAAGTGTTGGGAACGGAAACGAAAACATGAAAGTGTTTGGAATAGGGTAAGATATTGGCAAACAGAAATATTAATGTTATATGTGTCCACCAGTTAAACTGATACCAAAACCAGGCGGTTTCGCTTGAAACATTACTGAACAAGTTAGTAAGATGGCTGCTAACAGGATATGAACCTAAAATTTCGTTGCCTGTTTGTTTAGCCCATATCAGATAAAATGTATTCATTCCCAGCAAGGAAATCATCAGTACTAAAATAATAGTAAGCGCAATGTTGGCGTCCATTTTATCCACTTTGCGCATCTCGGGGCCATAAAATCGCTTGATATGCATAAAGAGTCTTCTGACCAAAAAAGCGATCACGGCGAAGGCGATGATAAGGGCAAAAATATCGTCCAAAGCCATCATGAAGTTGTAAAACCAACCCAATCCTGAAAAGGCTTTTTCAGTACCAAACAAACCGTCGATGACCATTTCGGCACTTCCAAAAAGGATAAGCAGAAAGCCCCACCATACCAGCGCATGCATGGTTCCAACCCATTTTCGGCGGAGTATTTTTTTCTGAAGAAACGCAATGTTTACCATCATCATAAAGCGTTTACCCCAGTCGCCAATTTTTTTAGGTTTGACAAGCCTGAAAAACTGTACATACCGGTAAATTGAAAAAGAAAAAATGCCCAGCGTGATGAGCAATACAATTAGGAATACAATTTGCTTTTCCATGGGTTATCTGTTTTAATATATTTTTCACCGCTAAGGCGCAAAGACGCCAAAGGTGATTGTTTAACTATTTTTTTTCACCGCTAAGACGCTAAGACGCCAAGGGTGATTGTTTTATTATTGTTAACAGTTACAAACTGTTTTTGGTTTTAGGTTGCTCATTGCTCACGGTTGCAAACCGTGAGCTGGGATCGTTTCTCACAGTTGCAAACCGTGAGATAGTGTAAAGGAAAAAATAACTACAAACCATGCGTTAAGGAGTGAGGAAGAAACGAAATTTCTCTCTTAGCATCTTTGTATCTTTGCAGTTTATTTTTCCTCTCGTCCATTCACTACTCTTTGCTTTTTATCACTAAATGTCCCGGGTTATCAGAATAGCCATAAAGATAATCTAATTTCTTTTTATAAAGTTTTTTTAAATAACGTCGTTTCAGCTTTAACGTTGGTGAAAGTTCGCCGGTATCGGTTATCCACGGGCGACAGGTGAGGGCAAACTTTTTAATTTGACGATGCCGGCTTAGCATTGCATTAATTCGATCAACTTCTTTTTGAATGCGGGCAATAACCTTTGGATGATCAATTAAATCAACATTATCGCGGTAAGTGACCTTGTTATTGGTTGCCCATTTATGCAGCACTTCAAAATCGGGACTGATAATAGCTGCTGCAAATTTTTCTCCTTCTCCCACCACCATTAACTGATCGATAAATGGAGACTCTTTGAATTTGTTTTCCACCAGTTGCGGGGCAACATATTTTCCGGTAGTTAGTTTAAAGATTTCTTTTTTTCGATCGGTAATTTTAAGAATGTTGTATTCGCCCAATTCGCCAATATCACCCGTATGGAACCATCCGTCTTTATCAATAGCCTCTTTGGTTTTTTCCGGGTCTTTATAATATCCTTTCATCAGGTTCGGCCCTTTCATCAGGATTTCACCATCTTCGGCAATTTTAACTTCTACATTATCCAATACAGGGCCAACAGTTCCAAATTTTATGTAAGGATATTCGGGGTGGTTTACCGAAATTACCGGAGAAGTTTCCGTTAGCCCATACCCTTCGTTAATGGGAATACCGGCTGCATAGAAAATACGTGCCAGCCTGGGTTGAAGGGCTGCTCCACCCGATACGATTACTCTGATGTTGCCACCGAGGGCTTCGCGCCATTTGCTAAAAATGAGCTTATTGGCCAGTTTTAATTGTTGTTCGTACCACCATCCGTTGGCACCATTTAGTTCGTAGCGAAGGCCTAAATCTACTGCCCAAAAAAAGAGTTTTCGTTTAACGCCGGTAAGTTCTTTGCCAGACAACATAATTTTATCATACAATTTTTCGATAACCCGTGGAACAGTAGTAAATCCATGAGGTTTAACCTCTTTAAGGTTTTCGCCAATAGAGTCAATATTTTCAGCATAATAAACGCCAATTCCTTTAAATTGATGGAGGTAATTTACTTCACGTTCGAGCACATGACAAAGAGGAAGGAAACTCAACGACCGTTGACCTTTGCCAATCGGTAAAATATCTTTGGTTGCTTTTACATTACTTAAAAAGTTAGTGTGCGAAAGCATTACCCCTTTTGACAATCCTGTGGTGCCGGAAGTATAAATAATGGAAAGAAGGCCATCGGGATTTACTTTATCGCGTATCGAAACTAATTGGTCAAAATATTCATCTTTATTCTTTTTTCCCAATTCGATAATTTCGTTAAAATTACTTACTCCTTCAACGGGGTCGATAGTCCAAACCTTTTCGATGTTTTCGGTATTGTTGGCAATTTTAATCGCACGCTCGTATAGCTCTTTTGACGAAACAATTAGGCTACGCGCTTCCGAATGGGAAAAAATATGCTTTAGCTCCCGCTCGCTATTGTTTGAATAGATGGGTACATGAACTACGCCCACCTGCGCCATTCCCATATCCATAAAATTCCATTCGGGACGGTTGTTCGACATGGTTACAATTTTATCACCGGTTTTAAAACCCATGGACAAAAGTCCCAAACTAAAATAATCAACATTATTTTTGTATTCTTGAGTAGAAAATTTTTCCCACCGATCGTTACGTTTTACCGCCAGGGCATCTTCGCGTTGGTATTTTTCGAGAAGCTGATCAACGATATCAAAAGTTCTGGTTACTTCCATGATAATTGTTTTTAGGGTTTATACTTTTTTTGGTTTAAATGTCCAGGTAAACTGAAAGGTAGCTACCACATCGCCTTGCGTATCGTAGCCTGTTGATGTTACATCTACTGTTTTGCCTTCGCCTGTTTCCAGACTTTCGGCAATGGCATTTGCAATTTTATTACCGTCGTTGCATACAAAACGAATACGGGTACGTGCTTTTTTTGTGAAAGATGCCTGCATTTTAAACACAAGCATCGACATGGGTTTGGGTGTTTCGTCCACTAAGGCAATGGCTTGTACTCCGGATGAGAGTTCAGCGGCCATGCTCATCACGGCAAAATACATTGACCGGAACGGGTTTATGTTTAAATGCTTGTAAGGAACCGTTACCACCGCATGCTTATCGTCAAACTCTACCACTCGTAATCCTGCAAACGTTCCCATGGGCATGTTTTTTAGCATGAACAAGATCAGCCTAAAGGGGCTTATGGCCATTTTTCTTATTTTATTTTCTTTAAGCATAGATGTTTAGGGTTCGTTAATAAGTTCTAAATAACAAGTATCAAAAACCAAATAATTTCAAAATTCAAATGGGTTAAATTCAAAACAAACGTCTAATTTTTGTTTGGGTCATTTATTGTTTTGAATTTTGAGATTATTTGGTGCTTGGTTTTTGGTGCTTGTTATTTCTAAAAGTTATACCGATTATCTTCAATCAGTTTATCGGCAATCATGCGGCGGGCATCTTTAACATTTACCGGGTTAACTTTGGTAAATCGTTTCATTCCCATCAGCATAGCCTGGCGCTCGTCGCCATCAGCAAACGAGTTAACGGCATCAACGCCAATTTTGTTTATTCTGCTGGCAGTATCATAGATAAATACATCCAATATGTTTTTGTACAATTTGATTTTTTCTTCATCGTACATATCGTTGAGCTTTTCAATTCTAAGCATCATTGATTCGGCAGCGTAGGTGTACATCAACATATCGGAAACGTTCATTAATATTTCCTGCTCATTTTGAACCTTATCGGTGAATTTTTGTAAGGCAGCACCGGCAACCATCAAAATAGATTTTTTGAAGTTGGTGATTACTTTATGATATCCTTCAAAATAATCCATGGTTGTACTACCAAATTCAGGAATACCCATTAGCTCTTTGGCCACTTCTTTGGCAGGGGTAAGTAGGTCGATTTCACCTTTCATGCCACGTTTCAGCATTTCGCCAATGGTAACCATGCGGTTAATTTCGTTGGTTCCCTCAAAAATACGGTTAATCCGCGAATCGCGATAAGCTCGTTCTACCATCATTTCGGCTGAATATCCCATACCGCCGTGAATTTGTACTCCTTCATCAACAACATAATCGAGGGCTTCCGAACCAAAAACTTTGGCTATAGAAGCTTCGATGGCGTACTGGCGTAGACCTTCCACCATGGCGCGGCCTTTATCCATACCATCTGCAACTAAAGCATCAATGGCATCGTCGATGTTTTGGCTGGCGCGATAGGTTAACGATTCATTGGCAAAGGTACGGATTACCATTTCGGCCAATTTGTATTTAATAGCCCCAAAGTTGGTAATGGTAGTTCCAAACTGTTTCCGTTCGTTGGCGTACTGAACCGAAATATCAATGGTAGATTTTGCGGCTCCTGCACAAGCTCCGGCTAACTTAATACGTCCAAGATTTAATATGTATAAAGCAATTTTAAACCCGCCATTTTGATCTCCCAACAAATTTTCAGCAGGTATTTTAGCATTGTCAAAAAAGATTTGAGTGGTAGAAGAACCACGGATTCCCATTTTATCTTCTTCCTCACCAATGGTAAAACCGGGTGTGTTACGTTCAACAATAAAAGCACTAAGATTTTTATCGCCTTCAATTTTAGCAAACACAATAAACAGATCAGCTACCCCGGCATTGGTAATCCACATTTTGTCGCCATTGAGGACATATTGCTTTCCGTCGTCAGTTAAAACAGCTTTTGTTTTACCGTTGTTAGGATCAGAACCGGCACCTGGTTCGGTAAGGGCATAAGCACCTATGTATTCACCTGTTGCTAATTTCGGTAAGTATTTTTTCTTTTGTTCTTCGGTTCCGAAGTAGTAAATTGGCAGGGTGCCGATACCGGTATGAGCCGAATAGGCAACAGCAAAACTGAACCCTTTTCCCATTTCTTCAACGGTGAGCATGGAAGTAACAAAATTTTGGCCAAAGCCTTCATATTCCTCAGGGAGAGAAACGCCTAAAAGCCCCATTTCACCAGCTTCTTTTAATAATCTGGTTAATGTTTCATAATCATGATGCTCCAGTTTATCCATCACGGGCAAAACCTGTGTTTCGGTAAAATCGCGACAGGTTTGCGCCATCATTTGTTGTTCTTCGCTAAATTCTTCAGGAATAAAAATATCCTGGGCTTTGGTTTCCTTGATAAGAAATTCACCACCTTTTAATGTTTTGTTTTCTGACATTTTCTTTATTTTTTTTAATTAATACTTTTGTTAACCATGTTTTGGTTTCATACAAAGAGCCTCTTGAATAATAGCTGAAATGTTTTGCTTCTTTGTAATGGTATCTTCCGAAACCCTCACTTATGTTAGCTGCAACAGAATCAACAGCTTTTATCAATTGTTTACCAACAGTATCCCTTGCAAAAAAGTCTCATTTTATAACAATATTCCAGACTTTTTCTCCAATCTCCATTGATAATTGATAAACCTGTAATTCTTCTAATTTCATCTTATTATTCATAAATTATTTCAACAACAATGCCCGAAGGGCAAATGACTATTGTATAACGGCGAAGCCCAATGATAGCCCTGAGCTTGTCGAAGGGCTGAATAACGCCGACCAACGGGAGGCAGTTTTCCTTTACAGCATCTCATAAATCCCTGCAGCGCCTTGTCCGGTTCCGATACACATGGTAACCATACCGTACTTTTTGTTGCGGCGTTTCAGCTCGTTGAGGATTTGAACGGTGAGTTTGGCACCGGTAGCACCCAACGGGTGGCCGAGTGCTATGGCACCACCATTCACATTTACTACCTCCGTATTCAACCCCAACTCTCGAATTACAACCAAACTTTGTGTTGCAAAAGCTTCGTTCAGTTCAATCAAATCCATATCATCCAGTTTCATTCCGGCGTGTTTTAACACTTTTGGAATGGCTTTCATGGGACCAACCCCCATTTTGTAAGGTTCAACGCCAGCTACCTGATAATCAATCAGGCGGGCAATAGGGGTTAAGTTGTAACGTTTAAGCGCAGCTTCGGAAACTACCAAAACAAAACCTGCTCCATCCGACATTTGAGATGAGTTACCGGCGGTGGAAACACCATCAGCGGCAAAGGCAGGCCTTAATCTTGACAAACCTTCAAGCGTTGTTCCGCGGCGAGGGCCTTCGTCGGTATCAAAAATCTTTTCGCGGGTTTTCATTTTTTTCCCGTCGAAATAATTTTCGGTTACCGTGATAGGCACAATCTGGTCTTTAAAATAGCCTTGATCGATGGCGTT
>Ga0164318_10005226_pt1 | contig 12544 bp, 10 predicted proteins | sample GuaBasSedimGuay9_FD_113734 | JGI IMG/M metagenome (GOLD analysis project Ga0164318, IMG submission 113734) | Subseafloor sediment microbial communities from Guaymas Basin, Gulf of California, Mexico - Guay9, Core 4571-4, 0-3 cm | ecosystem: Environmental > Aquatic > Marine > Hydrothermal vents... | reverse complement strand
TCTCTAAAATATGAAATATTGATGAGTATAATCTCTCATAAGGAAATTAATGAAACCATTCAATCTTTACTATATGAGTATACAAAGGAGATGATAAGAGCATTTGAGGGCGATAAACAAATAAGAGATTTTTTACTTAAAAAACTTCGAGAGGCTGTTGAGAAAGAAGAGGAGGAAGAAAAAACAAAAAAATATAATGAACTGTCACAGCAGTTTGATGAAATTGCTACTACATATCAGGATTTGAAAGATAAGATAAGAGATTTTTTGAAACATTATTGCTGATTTATATTATTCCACCTTCTTCTCCATTACCTTCTTAAGGAGTATCTCTGTTATTTCTTTGGCTATTTCGGGATCTTGGAGAATCTGGGCAACATTTATGCCGAGTTGCTTTTCCTTCTCATCTGTTTCCATGGCTGCCTTTACATCCAGAGCCATTCCACAGTAAAAGCAGAATCTGGCTCCAGGAGAGTTGTTTTGATGACATCTCGGGCATTTTACAGCCACTAACTTTTCATCTTCCTCTTCTTCTTTCTCCAATAAACCATACATGCCTAAAATCGCCTTATCAGTATCTCTTTGACTTAAATGCACATAAGTAGCTGCTTGCTTTGATCCTTGGACCCATCCCATTATTTGACAGAGTTGAGCTTCTGTTAGATGTTTTGCTAGCTCCGTTGCTCTGCTATGCCTGAATAAATGAGGATGTATTTTCTTTTTTATACCTACTTTTTTAGAAAGATTATTCAGTAATTTTATTAATCCAAGATAGGAGAGTCTTTCTCCTTTATTTGTATTAGAAATCCCACACCAAAGCCAAGCTTCTTTATCCTCTTTATATGGATGGACATTGATCCATGCTGAAAGGGCTGGTACACTAGCAACCAATCTTATCCTTCGCATACCTGTCTTCCCTTTAAGCATAACAAGTGCACCATATTTATCAAAGACAACGTGCTTAATTTTCATTGATAAAAGCTCCCCAGCTCTTGCCCCAGACTCATATAAAGTTAAAACCAAAGCTTTATCTCTTAAATTGTTGGCTGCTTCAGTCATTGCCTTTACTTCATCTACGGTTATTAACTCCTCTGGAAGTTTATTGCTATTTACTTTCTTTCCCGTTTTTATCCATTCCACTTTTTCCGGGACTTTCCTTCCATTTCCATCATGCCATTTGTAAAATTTTTTCAGCGCGATCTTAAAATCTCTCTTTGTCCAATCTGTATATTCATTGCTCATTTCTATTTTCCTTATTAATTCTCTCAGGTCTTCCTCTGTTGCTTTATCAAAATCTTTTTCTAATTTTTCTGCAAGTTTTGCCAATGTATAAATATATTTTACAACCCTTAACTTTCCAATTCCCTCGGACAAACAATGATTAGCAAACTTTCCAATTAATTTTTTATTTTTCTCGGAAATTTCCTTATTTTCCAAAGTTTTAATCGCGTATTCCATTCTTTTAGAAGCATTATGAACGTCCTTTACTTCCTTGTCAAACCTACTCATTAATAAGTAAATGCGGAGGGGGATTTAAAACCGATAGATGGAGTGCTCCCGCCGGGATTTGAACCCGGGTCTTCGGCTCGAGAGGCCGAGATGATTGGCCGGACTACACCACGGGAGCTTAGGGAAGTATATGCAAACTGATTTTTAACTATTTTGTTTCTGCTGTGGGAAATCAAAAACAGATTGGCCGTATATGCACAATCAAATTCCCAAAACAATTATATGATGGAAATATTTTAGATGCATGAAGATCCATCCTGCCGCCATATCCCTCCTGATAATACTTTCCATTCTTTCTACATCCTCTCTCTCCTTCAACAGATCAGCCCTTTACCTGAACATCGACTGCTCTCTTACAGAGGGAAAAATAAAATATTTCTCCGAAATAAATTCCGGGCCATTGCCCATTCACTATATTAAAGATGGCGTGGATATAACAGAGCAGTATAAACAGATAGGTATAAATTTTGTGAGGACCCATGATTTTTATGGCCCCACGGATATAAGCACCATTTTTCCCAACTGGAGTGCAGATGTAAACAACCCAGCAAGCTACAATTTCACCTCAAGCGATGAGGTTATTGAGTCAATAGTAAATGCGGGCTGCCATGTATTTTATCGCCTCGGCGAAAGCGCCAGTGATAATGAAAAACTACGACAACCTCCCGAAAATTTCACTAAATGGGCGGAGATATGCAAGCACATAGTGATGCACTATAACGATGGATGGGCAAATGGATACCACTACAACATAACCTACTGGGAGATATGGAATGAACCCGATTTAAGTGGATTCTGGAACGGAACGGCGGAGCAATATTATGAATTGTACAGAATAACAGCAACAACATTGAAAAACTACAATGCCTCCATCAAGGTGGGCGGCCCATGCACCTCCTCCGTGACCAACAAGAATTTCACCACAGGTTTTCTCGATTATGTCACAGAAAATGACATCCCTCTGGATTTCTTTTCCTGGCATATGTATTCCTCCCATCCATATGAACTTCAAATGGCATCCCTCTATATCAGAAATCTTCTCGATGTCTATGGATTAAAAGATTGCGAGAACATAAATACCGAATGGAATGTAAACATACTCTCCCCCCAGCGTGATAAAGACAATGCCAAAAATGCCGCCTTCACCGCCTGCACCATGATGGCATGGCAAAGGGCGGGCATGGACTATGCTTTCCGTTACAGAGGCACTCAGGACAACAACTGGCTTGCCAGATTGCTGGGCTTCGATTTATCCCTCTTCGCCTACGATGGCACATATAAAAGACCTGCTTTAACATATCTTGCCATGAATTATATGGTGAAAGATACGCCCCTCATGATTCAAACGCCCCCCTTTAATGTCTCCCAGGGGATTGCATACCTTGCGGGAATTGACGAGAAGAGAAGCAACATATCCATTCTGGTAAGCAACTACGACTCGCCGGATAAAACCTTCACCATAAATCTCACCAATCTTCCATGGGAGAAGAGCAGCATAATTCATTACCTCATAGATGAAAAACATCATCTTCAGATAGTGGAGGAGAGGAATATCAACGGAACATCATCCAATATAACCATCCCTCTGAACAAAAACAGCGTACATTTTATTCGCATTACATCCTCGCCTGTAATTCCTGCAGAGGGGCCGGAGGTGGCACCAATACCTCTATGGATGAAACTTCGCTTTCTTGACCCTGTGACAAAACTTCTCGGAATCCTTTTGCTGATGCTTGTCTTCGGATGATTATATTATGCTCCTCTCAAGGAGATGAACAATATCCACAACCTCCCCATACTCCTTCAGATGGCCATAGCAGTGGGGCGATGCTGTGACAATGGTGGCATTCTTTTCCCTTGCCTCCTTTATTAAATGCATTGCCATCTCCTCCGCCTCCTGAGGAAATGCTCTTCTGAACTCTATCTCTCCTCCGCATTGTCTTGCCCTCTCCCTGCTTTCATCAAATTCCACGAGGTTGGCAACTCTTCCAATCAACTCCCTCGGCTCGTCATATATGCCAAGATATCTTCCCAGAAAGGAGGAATCGTGGTATATATATCTCTTTTCCTCTCTCTTCATTTCAGGGTTTAGCGAAAGGACAAACTGGGTTATGTGCATAGGATTGAATTCTCTTAAAGCAAGCATTCCGTTGGGGCATGAAAACACCACTTTTTCTATTTCCTTCTCCCTCAACTTTTTTCCCATATCTGTCTCAACCTTTCTCCCCATTTTCTCAATCGGATGACCACAACATCCGCCTACAATGGTGACATCAACACCCAGTTTATCAAAAAGAGAGATGACAACATCCTTCATTTCCTTTTTCACCATGCATCCCATGATAAAGGCTATTCTGCCACCATCTCTCTCAAAGTTTTCCTCCCCAAGAATGTTGTTTGTTCTCCTGAAGTTATCCACAAGGATTTCATGCTCCGGTAACAGCGTGCTTAATTCAAAGCGGGCCGCCTTTATTATATCCGTTATTTTTATCAGAGAGGGACAGTCCACCTCACATCTCTTACAGAGGGTGCATTTCTGCAAAGCCCTCACCATCTCTATGTTCTCTTCCAGTTCTTTGGTGTATAATCCATAGGCAAGCATTATTTTCCCCTTGGGATAATCGCTTTCCTTTTGAGGAAATGCATAGACAGCATAGGATTTCTTGCAGAAGGCGCAACCGGTGCAGCTCAACATCTCATCATGATACTTCTCCAGCATCTTCATCACCTATACCTCAAATGGGAAATTATGCTTCCTTTCCACTGTGTCATCTTCCCGGGATTCATTATATTATTTGGATCTATGGCCTTCTTTATCATCTCCATCGTCTCCACATCTCCATTTATCCACGGCGCCTTGCTTATACCTATCCCATGTTCGCCGCTTGCTATTCCTCCAAGCCTTTCCACCGCTTTATATATTTCGGCCACCGCCTTTTCAGCCCTCTTCCATTCATCCTCCTCCTTGGGATTTATCAATACCTTGGTATGGAGATTGCCATCCCCCGCATGGCCATATGTGCCTATAATTATGTTGTATTTCTTTGCGATTTCCTGAAATTCCTTTATGGCATATGGTATTTTGGATATGGGCACACACATGTCATCGGCAAGGCTTACCGATACCCTGTCTTCACCATATCTTGAAAGAGAGGGAAGCACTCCTTTCCTTCCCTTCCACAGATTGGCCATTTCCTCATCATCATAGGTGAACTCTATATTTTTCGCCCTTCCCTTCAATATCTCCGCCACCTTTTTTATATTCTCTCTCACCTCCCCCTCTTTCCCATCCGCCTCTATGAGCAATATGGCTTCCACATCCGGCAGCCCTACACCCATAGCGTTGTTGACGGCCTGTATGCATACATGATCCATTATCTCAAGGGCAGATGGAATTAAACCGCTTCCAATTATGGCTGCCACTCCCTCCCCCGCCTTAACCACATCATCGAAGGAGGCGAGGGCGACGCCTCTCTTTTCAGGCAGAGGAGAAACGCGTAGCGTTGCCTCCGTAATTATGCCCAGCGTTCCCTCACTGCCCACCATGAGGCGCTCAATTTGATAGCCCGCAGAATTTTTCAGCGTTCTGCTTCCAAATCTCACCCTGCCATGGGGAAAAACCACCTCCATCCCCAGAATATAATCGCGGGTCGCTCCATATTTTATGGCCCTCATGCCAGAGGCATTGGCGGCTATCATTCCCCCTATGGTGCACACATCCCCGCTTCCAGGCGAGGGAGGGAAAAAGAAGCCATACTCTGCCAGCGCTTCGTTGAGTTTGGCGTATATAACGCCGGGCTCCACCACGCAGTAGAGATCTTCGATATGAATCTCCTTTATTCTGTTCATGGATGTCATGTCAAGAAGTATGCCGCCTTCAATGGGCACCGCCTGCCCCGATAGCCCTGTGCCGGCTCCCCTCGCCACAACTGGAATGAGATACTGGTTTGCTATGCCCACTATTTTTTCCACCTCTTCCGCATTTTTTACCCTTACAACAACATCCGGCATGGCATGGTGAATGGAAGCATCAAACCCGTAGGCATACAAATCTGATTTATCAGTGAGAACCCTGCTTTCATCCACGATTTTTCTTATCTCATCCACGATTTTCTGTTCCATAATGGAAAAGCGATTGTTATTTATTTTTTGTTGCATGATGAAGATTCTTAATGCATATCTCCCACGGACTCTATTGCCTCCTTCCCGAGTTTGAAGGCCATCGCATTTGCCTCCGCATACCTTTCATGAAAACTCTCCCTTATTGTTTCCAGCAGGGTTTCTTCCTCTATCGGAAATATACCCAAGGCATGAAATGCGCCCAGCATTACAATGTTCTTTGTCAGTATGCTCCCCGCCTTTCTCGCCAGTTCATCCGCATTTATTTTTATCAGGGTGCAGTGTTCCTCAATTTCCTCAAAGATTTTCTCCACGGGAGGATAATCGCCAATTCCAAGGGATATGAGCGGAGGTATTATGGGGTTTACGTCTGTAAGAACCACCCCATCCCTCTTAACCTTATGCAGGTTCCTCAGTGCCTCCAGGGGTTCGAAGGAAATTATAGCCTCCACACTCTCTCTCCTCACCATGGGAGAGTACACATTACCTATCCTCACATTGCATTCCACATTGCCCCCGCGCTGCGCCATGCCGTGCAGCTCGGATGTAACAACGTTATGCCCTGCCTTGAGAGATGCCCTGGCCAGTATGTTTGCCGCCGTTATAACGCCCTGCCCTCCAACGCCTGCTATAATAACGCTCTTCTTCATTTTTTCACCTCTATGGCATCAAAGGGACATATCTGCGGGCATACCCCGCAACCCGTGCAAAGCGCCTCATTTATCCTCACATTTCCCTCCTCATCATGATAGAAGGCGGGGCATGCAAATCTCGTTATACAAACATCGCATTTCCTGCATTTCTCCTGATTTATCTGATATATTTCCCTCTCCTTCTTTGTCTTACTTTTCAGGAGTATGCATGGTGCTCTTGAGATAACCACAGACAGACCCTCAAAATCCATGGCCCTTCTCATCGCTTCCATTGTTTCTTGGAGATTTCTTGGATCAACGACTTCCACATGCTTTACTCCTATCCCCCTCACCACCTTCTCTATGTCCATGGGTACTGCCTCATACCCCATTCCATCGAGCAGCGTGCCGGGATGCGGCTGATGGCCTGTCATGGCGGTGGTGGAGTTATCAAGGATGACAACAACAAAATTATGGTTATGATGCACCGCATTAACCAAGGCAGGCAGGCCAGCATGATAGAAAGTGGAATCACCTATGAATGCCACAACTTTTTGCTCTGTTGAATAAGCAAATCCGCATCCGCTTCCTATGCTGGAGCCCATGCAGAGAAGGAAGTCGGCTGTTTTATATGGAGGAAGCAGCCCAAGGGTATAGCACCCTATGTCAGTGGGATATATAGTATCCTTAGGTGCAACCTTCTTTACCGCATAGTATGTCGCCCTGTGGGGGCATCCCGGGCATAAAACGGGGGGACGGGGGGCTGCCTCTCTAACATCCCCTTCATATTTCCATTCCAGATTGAAAAACTCTGCAAGGGTTGCATAAACTATGTCAGGGGTATACTCATAATACCTTTCCAGTTTTCCAAATCCCTTTCCATATATCTCAACGCCTATATCATTTCTCTGAGCGATCTCCCTTATTTCCCTCTCCATTATTGGCTCCAGTTCTTCAAGTATTATCACCCTTCTGCACTCCTTCAGAAAATCGATTATTTTTTTCTCCGGCAGCGGGTAACTCATGCCTATTTTGAAAATTCTGCATTTCAGCCCCATATCATCCACTGCTTCTCTGGCATAGTTGTAGGCTGCACCGGATGCTATTATTCCATCCTCTCCTCCAAAATCCTCGATGAAATTGAATCTGCTTTCATTGGAGATTTCCCTTGCCCTCTCCATTTTTTCAAGTAGCAGGGGATGCAACTTTCTTGCCACCTCTGGCACAGTGACGGTAAGCCCTCCCTTCTCAAATTTTCCCTTCTTGGAAGTCATCTTCAGGGGCTTCAGCTCCACAACCCCTCTCGCATGGGAGATTCTTGTTGTTGTTCTTAGCAGCACGGGCAGCTCCAGTTTCTCCGAGATTTCAAAGGCCTCGATGGTCATCTCCTTTGCCTCCTGGGGGCTGCTGGGTTCAAGCATCGGAAGGGAGGCAAATCTTGCATAATATCTGTTGTCCTGCTCATTCTGGCTGGAGTGGCAGCTGGGATCATCGGCCGTCACTATGACATGCCCTCCTTTGCAGCCTATGTAGGCATAGGTCATCAAGGCATCGCTTGCCACATTCACCCCAACATGCTTCATGCATGTCAGAGCGCGCAATCCAGAATGGGAGGCGGCGGCTGCAAACTCAAGGGCAACCTTTTCATTCACCGAATATTGAAAATAAAAGGGTGCCTCTCCCTTTTCCCCCATTTTTCTCGCAACAGCAGAAAGGCTATCTGCTATTTCTGAAGAGGGTGTTCCGGGGTAAGTAGTGGCCACGTCCACATCCGCCTCCAGCGCACCCCTTGCAATCGCCTCATTTCCCAGCAGGACCTTTTTTCCCTCACCCAACAATTCCATTTTTATTCCTCCATAATTATTTTTGCATCCACCGCCTTTATTCCGCTTTCGGAAACTATCACGGGGTTCAGATCCATCTGCTTTATTCTCATCTCCTCTGCCATTCTTGCCATCTTCATGAGCATGTTTATGACGTCGTCCCTGTTGAGATTCATTCTGTAGCCAGAGAAGATTTTTCCTGCTTTAAGTTCCGCAAGCATCTCCTCCGCATCTTCTTCATTTATGGGAATCATGCGAAATGCCACATCTCTATATATCTCAGTGAAAATGCCACCCATTCCCACCATTATGCATTTTCCGAAGGCATCGTCGTCGATAATACCTGCTATGATTTCCACACCTCTTGTCTCCATCTCCTCCACCATGAACTTCTCGTCAGGAAATTTTTCCTTCAGGGAGCGAAAGGAGGAGAGGAGCATTTCTTTGCTTGTGATGTTGAGGATAACTCCTCCCACATCCGTTTTATGGAGAATATTGGGCGATGAAACCTTCAGGACGAGAGGATATCTCAGGTCAATATTTTCCAGATCCTCCTCTCTCTCAACCACTCTGAACCTGGGAACATCTATTCCATAACGGGAAACAAGGGTTTTTGCCTCATGCTCGGCAAGCACTTTCACGATTTGTTATGCATCCACACTTTTTATTTTTATGGGGTAGTGTTTTGCAATGGCAAAGCGCAACAATATTTATATCTCAATTTAAATCATGAACATGGACATGGAAACAAAAGTCCTGGACAGAAATGCCGAATGGTTTGGAGTAAGCACAGAAACATTAATGGAAAACGCCGGCAGGGCAGTGGCGGAGGAGGCAAAAAAATTGCCATACAAAAAATGGCTTGTTCTATGCGGCACGGGCAACAATGGAGGGGACGGCTATGTGGCCGCCCGATACATAAAGAATGCCGTGATTATATATGCGGGAAAGCCCAAAACAACTCTGGCAAGAAAAAATTACAGGAGAGCAAGGGCCATGGGAATACCGCTTCTCCCTTACAATAAGGAAATATTGGAGGAGGAAATAAAAAAATGCGATGGCATAATCGACGCCCTTCTTGGCGTAGGGGTGAAGGGGGAGCTGAGGGAGCCATACAGGGAGATGGTGGAGGTGGTCAACAACGCATCCAAATATGTCATCTCTGTGGATGTTCCATCCGGCATGGGAGGAAATCTGTTCGTAAAGGCGGATAAAATAGTAACATTTCATTTCGTGAAAAAAGGCATGGAGGAGATATGCAACGACATAGTGGTGGCCGACATAGGCATCCCGGAGGAGGCGGAGAAATATGTGGGTGCAGGGGATATGCTTTATTATCCAAGACCAAAAAGGGATGCACATAAGGGAGATAACGGAATCGTCGCTATCATAGGCGGTGGGCCCTACACCGGCGCCCCAGCCATGGCCGCCATGGCTGCCCTGCGCAGCGGCTGCGATCTCGTGTATGTGTGCGTCCCCTCCAGAGTGTGGAGTGTTGTTGCCTCCTTTGCCCCCGAACTCATAGTTAAAGAAATGGATGGAGATCATTTCTCTCCTCGCAACATTGAGGAGATTGAAGATATTGTGGAGAGGGCTGACACCATACTGGTGGGTCCGGGAATGGGAAAAAATGAGGAAAGCATGGAGGCATGCCGAATGCTGATTAAAAAATACATGGACAGGAAATATTTTGTGATAGATGCGGATGCCATTTCAGCAGTGAAGGATATGGAATTCAATGAAAATGTTATAATAACGCCCCATGCGGGAGAATTCAGAAAACTCACTGGTATATCCCTCCCCGAAGATGTGGAAGGGAGAAAGGAGATTCTCATGGAGGAGGCAAAAAGGAGGAATGCCACCATACTCCTGAAGGGACCAACGGACATAATAAGTGATGGAGAAAGGGTGAAGATGAACATTGTGCATAACGAGGCCATGACGGTGGGGGGCACAGGAGATGTGCTTGCGGGGATAGCATCATGCATGCTTTCCAAAAAAATAGCACCCTTCCATTCCGCCTGCATGGCCGCCTTCGTCAATGGGATGGCAGGAAATATGGCATATGAGGACTATGGCCATGGAATGGTGGCAGGAGACATAATAGATTACATACCTGATGTCATAGAAAGCTATGCTCCTTAATCAGTAGGGAGTTGCCCAGCTCTCATCATCTTTATAGAACTCCTCGTTTATCTCCACATCCCCCCTTACCAGAGGTTCTGGCAGTCTCACCGCCTCGATGCGATAGAGGGCAGACCTGTACCAGTTGTAATCCACCCTGCATCCGAGTTTTTTCACTATCGGGAGTTTTTCCTGAAAGGAAAAGAAATTTCTTCCATCGTCCGGATACACCTGAAATCTTCGCCTTATATCTGTGATAACAAATCCCATTTCATGGAGCATCTGCTGTATTTCATACCATTTCCTTCTGGATGCCTCCAGTGTTGTCAACCCGAAATACCCGGAGGAGCCAACTCCTTTAAGAGAGAGAGCAGCTCGGGACAAAAACAATCTTATTCCGGGAATGGTTTCCACAGGGTCGGTAACAAAAACATCGAATTTTCCTCTAAAGGTATCATTTTCCCTTCTCACATCCTGAATGTATGCCTCCACGGGAAGAGAATACTCGGAGGCAACCTCATTTATGTAGTTTATTATCCTCTCGTCTATATCAACGGCCACCACTTTTTTTGGTTTTCCAGTGAGGGCAAGGGCTATGCTGAATAAGTCATCATCTCCAACAACAAATATGCTTCCACTGGCATCCCCCCTTTCCAGTATGAACGCCAGTTTTCGCAGAACTGTCTCCGTCCCTATATATCCTTGGTCAAAGGTCTCCACCGGGAGGGGGCGGTGCTCCACTATTTTCATGAAATCCTCCCTCACCTCCTCTGCTATTCCATAGCCGGTGGAATCGCAGTGGGGGCAACGATATTCCTGGAATGCAATCTCCTCCGCGATTTTTTCACCTTTATCCGTAAGAGTTACCACACCATCCCTTACCCTTACAATCCCGTCCCTCTCCATTTTTTCCATTATGCCAAAAAATTCTGGAAGGGAGGCATCCTGAAAATCTATGAGGCGCCATATGGATGAGGGACCGCGGAAAAGAAGGGATAATATCTGTCTCTCAATCCTGTCCATTTTAGCCTCTGTCGAGCACGTAGTGCCTGTACGATTCTGGAGCGAAATATTTAAGGAATGACTGAAATGCCACCTCGGCCTGATGGGGATCGCCGCATGTGAAAACATCGAGATTGACAAGGCCATATTCGGGCCAGGTGTGAAGGGAGATGTGTGACTCTGATATTAGAACAACACAGGTAACACCATGGGGTTCGAATTGTTTGTATATTGAGCCCACCGCCTCTATCTTTGCATCCTCTATGACCTTATCAACAATCTCCTTCACCTTCTCCTCCCTGGAGATAAGGTCACCCGAAACACCGTACAATTCCGCTATTATGTGTTTTCCCAATACTTTCATTGCGACCACCTCCAGCGGGGGTGATTCGCTGCAATACCAGAATTATCTCTGTTCCAGAACCCCCGATTTTTTGTAAATGCTTCCTCTTTTTAAAATTTTCGGAGTGGCATATTGCATGTTGAGTACGGAGATTTTTTCGCCTATTTATCTTTGCATTCGTCAGTTTCGCCATGCTGTCTGGTGGAACAGCAAAGCGAAATAATTTCCGTACTCTACAGAGTGAAAAATTTTCAAAAAAGTTTTTATTTTGGTTTCCATTTATACACGTGGATCTGACAAATTATGAAAAAAAGGTATTATACGGCATAACAAAATTTCCAAATGACAATGACCGCCAGATTGCGGAGAAATTCGGCATGAAACAGTCCACAGTGGCAGCGATAAGAAAAAGATTGAAGGAAGAGGGCTATTACAGGGTGTATGCCATCCCCATGCTGCAGAATTTCGGAGCGGAGTTAATGGCCGTCATCCACACCAACTTCAATCCCGTTATTCCCCTCACCAAGAGAATATCCATCACTGAGGAAAAGATAGAGGCAGCGGAGGAAATATTTTTCTCCATGGGAGAAGATGATAAGGGCTTTTCCCTCAGCTTCTCAAAAAATTACACATCCATAGGAAATCTCAACGATATAAGGACAAAAACCTTTGGGGCGCTGGGGCTCCTGGAAAATGAATATCCAAAGGAGATAATATTTCCATTCTCCATAAGCAAGGTATATCGCTTCTTCGATTTCTCCCATCTCCTTGCAAAAATTTTCAGAATAAAGGAGGAGAAGGGAAAGGTGGAGGAGTTCTTTACCCTGAAGAATATCTCCCTTTCCAAAAGAGAGAGGGATGTGCTTTGTGCCATGGTGGAAAATCCGGAGATGCCCTCCAAGGAAATGGCCGAAATGCTCGGGATAACAAGGCATACAGTGGGGAGGATGAAGAAAAAATTTATGGAAGAGGGTTACATAAAAACCATAGTC
>Ga0164318_10005222_pt1 | contig 12547 bp, 11 predicted proteins | sample GuaBasSedimGuay9_FD_113734 | JGI IMG/M metagenome (GOLD analysis project Ga0164318, IMG submission 113734) | Subseafloor sediment microbial communities from Guaymas Basin, Gulf of California, Mexico - Guay9, Core 4571-4, 0-3 cm | ecosystem: Environmental > Aquatic > Marine > Hydrothermal vents... | reverse complement strand
TATCAATGCTTCTGTTATTTTTTTACGGGCAGAACCCAAGACCCGCTGAAAAGTGCTCTGAGAAATGTTCATCTTTTCAGCGGCCTTTACCTGATCCAGACCCTCTAAATCATACAACCTGATTGCCTCTAACTCATCTACAGATAAATCTACCTCTTCTAACGCAGAAAGAGGGACTGCCCGCGGTTTAAAATAAACTACCTTGGGGTTAAATGAAATTTTTCTGGGCTTTATTGGTCTAGGCATAGATTAATATTTTATTAAAAAAACATCAAATCCTACAACCTTTATTTCACAAAAAACACTTGTCTTTTTTAGTCCTTTCTTTTTTATCTTGTTTTTTGAAACCTAAAATTATTCTCAGTTTATTATAGACATCCTTAATTTCTTTTCCCGCTTTTAGTTTTGTTTCTAAAATTGGAACTAAATTAGAAATGGCTTTAAAAATTTTTTCATCATAAGATATTTTACCCATAAAGCGATGTTCTGCCCAGCTTTCCATTTTATTGCTCAAATCCGGATTTATATCCCATTTATTAATCACTATCCCATATGGAATTTTAAAGTGACCAACTACCTCTAAGACCCTTTTTAAATCAGTAAACCCTGAAGGGCTGGGCTCTGTAATTAAAAGACAAAAATCAGCGTCTTTTAGTGCCGCTATTACAGGACAGCCCGTGCCAGGAGATGAATCAATAATCATAAGAATTTCTCCTGCCTTTATCATATTCTGGGCAACAAAAGATGCCCTGCTTTTTATCTCCTCTACAATCTTGCCTGAACCTGTCTCTCCTGGAAAAAGCTGCCCAGAAATCAAAGGAAAACCGTATCTTGTTTGTTTAACTCTTATTTCTCCATTTTGAACCGGTTTTAACTTAATAGCTCCTTTTGGGCAAACGAGCTCGCAGACACCGCACCCTTCGCAAACAAAAGGATTTAATACAGGTCTGGATTTTATCATTTTTAAAGCATAAAAGCGACAATTTTTAACACATAAACCGCAACCATCACACTTGTTTAAATCAATCTTTGGTTTTGCAGAAGTAACAACCGGAAAAATTTTATCCCTTTGTCCACCTAGACGCAGACGGACATCTCCGCCCAGCCAAAGAGCTAGATTGGGAGCGTCAACATCGCAATCTACCGCTATAATTTTCTGCTCCTTAGCAAAAAGCATTGCCAATGTAGAGCTCAACATTGACTTACCTACTCCTCCTTTGCCACTGCTGATTACAAGCTTTCTTATTCTTATGTTTTTCATTCTTGTATAAAATTTAATAACCTGCCCTTTGTATAGGCCTTAACAATTTCTTTAGAATAAGGTATTTCTTTTTCAACATCTACGCCAAATTTTTCGGCAACAGAATAAATTTTGTCTTTATCTCCCAAATCGGACTGATTTAAAATCACCTTAGTTGGCACCTTTAATTTTTTACATAAATCCAAAATTAGGCCTAAATCCCTTGCTCCCATTGGTGTGGGTTCAGTAATGCAATAGGCAAAATCAACATTCAATAAAGCATGAATTACCGGACAATGGGTGCCGGCTGCTGTATCAACTAAAATATAATCTGCTTTTATTTTTTTAGCAAAATCCAAAGCAAATTTTTTTGTCTGAGCAACTACTGGCCCTGTTTCTTCAAGTCCCGCTTTCGCCATACCAGTAATTAAATAAAAGGTTTTGAATTTGGAATTTTGAATTTCTGATTTGTTTCGGATTTCATTAAGGTATATTTGACCAATCTCCTCTTTCTTGCGCTCAATAGCCCCATGGGGGCAGATAGTCCAGCAGGCACCGCATCCTGAACACAGATCCTTAATAAACACAGGATATTGACCTGGCGCCTGAAACACAGCATTACTCCGGCAGGATTTAACACATAAACCACACTTTTTGCATTTTGCCTTATTTAATTTTGGAAATTCTGCAAAAACCCTTTTTTGCGGGCTCTTTAATCTTTGCCCAAGTAGTAAATAATCATTGGGGCACTCTACATCACAGTCGCAAAGAACAACCTTCTTGTTTTCTGCTAAAAACCTGTTTGCCAATAATACAGCAACAGTGGATTTGCCTGTACCGCCCTTTCCCCCTGTAATGCCGATAGTTTTCATAAGCTATTTTCTTTTAATCCTTGTAAAATAGAGGCAAGGTCCTTGCGTGAGGTTATTTCAACCTCAATGCCAAAATTTTTTAAACCCTGCCTGGCATTAGGCCCTATGTTTTTGGCAATCACCTTATCAGCACGAACTGCCTTGGCAAACCTTGTTCCATGAGGCGAATCTTTTTTAAAATAAGGATTTTCTAAAATCCTTTTTAATAAAATCCTGCCCTGTTTCCTGTCAATTATCAGATATCTCCTTGAACCAAACTGAGGTGCAATCTCTTGTTTTTCAACAGGAATAATCACCCTCTCCCCTACCTTTTTAGGGCCAATCCTTTCAAAGCCCTTCAGCTCTCCTATCCTTTTCCCAAATTTAGGCAGAACAACCGTCCGTGCCATATCATATGCCATAATAGAAATAACTATCTGTTTCAGCTCTGGGATATTGCTTAGTAATCTATGCTCTAATGTTTCACTTATTTTCTGAACCTGTTCCACCTTTAATTTTGGTGGAAGCTTAATTTTAATTTCAGCAAAATTAAAAGAACCAATCATTCTGGTCCTTAACTCAGCAATCTCTATGTGAGAAGCGGAGCAGATTTTTCTAATTCTTTGTTCTACATCTTTGTTAGCCACATCCAATAATGAATCAGTAATTTCCTTTCCCACCTGCCAGGACTCAAAAAGAATATACAGTCCAATACCAAAAGCTACTACAACATCAGCCAAACTAAAATAAGGTACCAAAAGAAGTCCGATTAAAACGCCTAATGAAGATAAAGCATCAGCTCTTGAATGTTCGGCATCAGCCATTAGAGCCAGGTTTTTAAACCTTCCGCTATAATAGAATTTCAATCTAGCCAAGCCCTCAGTAACCAAAACAGAAACAACTACTACAGGTATTGCTTCAAAACCAAGCTCAGCTGTTTCTTGTTTTAAAATTCTAAGCACTGACTCATACAAAATCCACATACCGGAAACTGCCAAAAGTATGGCTACAAAAAAACCAGCCAAGCTCTCTGCCTTGAAGTATCCATAAGGATGTTTTTCGTCAATAGGTTTTTTGGCTGTTTTTATGCCTAAAAAGGTTATAAAAGAAGAAAAAACATCTAAACTAGAATGTATTCCATCAGCAACCAAAGCCATACTGCCGGTTAAAAAACCAAAAAACAACTTGGCAACACCCAAGCCAAGATTTACAAAAATGCTAATAATTGAAATAGATTGAGGGCTCATATTCTTCTGCCAAAACCACAGCCCTGACCCCTGCCAAAACCAGGACGATATGCAGATTCACTTATCTCTTGAAGTTTTCCTTCTTGATATTCTTTAAAAGCATCTGCAACCTTTATTCCTGGACTGGCGATAAAAATTTTTACTCCAGAACTATTCAAAACCCTAACGGCATTAGGACCGACATTGCCTGTAATTACTGCCTCAACCTTTTGGTCAACCACAATCTGTGCAGCTGTTATACCAGCTCCTCTTATCGCTTCTATTCCAGGATTCTTAATGGCCTTAATCAGTTTCCCCTTGTTATTAATGAATAGAAAATACACAGCTCGGCCAAAACGCGGATCTAAAAACGCATCCAAATTTTTACCTTGGGCAGTAATGCAAATTTTCTTCTTGTTTTCCATTACCTTTTTCTGGTCAGCGGTTGGCCGCACTCAGGGCACTTCATTTGATAACAAGGCACTCCTCTCTGATGAGGAAGTGTTTTGCCACAACGCGGGCACCAGCACTCTCCACCTGGCCCCAAGCCAAAACCCCCGGGCTGACGGCCACGACCGCCTCTTCCAGACATTCCAAATCTTCCTCTAGGAAAAGTTGGATTATTCTCGTTATTGTTTGTCATATTATCTTCCTGCTAAATAACTCCGCTTTTTTGAAGGGCCAAATTCTCTAAAGCGGGATTTGACAGGATAAATTAGAAATGTGTTTTGACCTATTATGAATATATACCCATTATAATATCTTGTCAACCCCCACACCAAACGAGGACAGGGCACCGAAGGTGCCAAAATTAACGAAGTTAGTCCTCGTTCTGGTGTGGGGGTTGACCCCCACCAAAATATTTTTTTCCAAAACAATTTTTTCATTCTTAATTTTTTTAACAGCTCTTTAACTCTATTTCCGAACCCAACATGAATAATTAAACTAAAATAATTAAACAAAAACTCCTGTGGCAGGAGTTTTTTAGGCATGTCAAAACATCTCTGGCCAGAAACATCCATTGCATTAATCCTTAACCTTAATTTTTATCTTCTTCTCTCCTGTCTTTGCCTTTACCTTGGGCATAACAATTTTCAGCACACCCTTTTCATAAGTGGCATTAATTTTATCTTCTTTAACCTCACAGGGTAATCTTACTGCTCTTTCAAATGAACCCTTGCGGATTTCTTTGCGCCAATAACCTTTCTTCTTCTCTTCGGTCTTTTCCTCTGAAGATCCGCTTACCCGCAGAACCTGGTCTTTTACTGTAATATCAATTTTTTTAGGATCAATTCCAGGCAGGTTTACTTCAGCGATTACCTCCTTGTCTGTTTCATATACATCCATTGCAGGTCCAGCTGAAAATCTGGGGAAAACGGGCAAAAACCAATCTTCGTCAAAGAAGAAACGGTCAAGTTCATCAAATGGTTTCCAAGGAATGATTGCCATATTTTTTATGTATTTTTATATAGATTACTTATATCCCAAACCGACCTTTAAGATATGGGCAAAAACCCGTTTGGGATATTTTACAAGTCCTTTGGTGCTTTTTCAAGTATTACCTTTACTTGCTTTTCTTTGCCTTTGCTTAAAACCTTAAGCCAAATCTCATCCCCGATTTTCTTTTGCCGAATTAAAAGAGCCAGCGATTTTTTGCCGTCAAGCTTAACTCCGTCAACCTCAAGAATAATGTCATTTTCCACAAGGCCCGCCTTGTCAGCCGGCGAACCAGGTATAACCGCCAAATCTTCTGGTGTCTCTCCGCGCACAATAAGCGCGCCATAATCAACGGGTAAATGGTTTTTCTCTTTAAGCGTTTTAGTTATCTGAATATACCGCACTCCCAAATATGGCTTAACGATTTCACCATACTGTTTAACAGAATCAACGATGCTTTTTACAGTGTTAGATGGTAAAGCAAAGCCAATATTTTCAGCGCCTCTTTGAACCGCCACATTTATTCCAATAACATGACCTGTTAAATCCAAGAGCGGACCACCAGAATTGCCTGGGTTAATGGCTGCATCGGTTTGAATCACACCTTCTAATAATTCTGACCTGCCAGAAAGGTCTCCCGCAACAATTGAACGAGAAAGACCTGATACAACGCCAACTGAAACAGAATTGCGAAATTCTCCTAAGGCATTACCAATAGCAATAACTGTCTGGCCCGGCTTTAAAAGATCAGAATCGCCAAATTCAAGGTATGGAAAACCCTTGCCTTTAACTTTAAGTACAGCCACATCTAGGACTGAATCCTTTGCCAAAACCTCTGCCTCGTATTTTGTGCCGTCATTGGTAAGCACTGTATAATCAGCTTCACTGTCATCTACTACATGGCGATTGGTAACCACATATCCGTCTGAAGACACGAAAAATCCAGAACCACCGCCCACTTCTTTTTTCTCGGTTCCTTTTTCTCTATACCGGGGAATGCGAAAACCAAATCCATTACCAAAGAAATCATTAAAGAAATCGTCGCCAAAGGGATTAAAATTTTCATAATATCGCTCAATAATAGGAACATCTTTGGTAATAACTATTGAAACAACTGCTGGATTTACCTTTTCAACAATGTCAACAATTTGGGATTCCTCTTTAACAACATTGCGGGTTGTGGTCTCATTCTGCCTGTTGTTGTTTATCGTCTGGTGTGTATTGAAAAACCCTGCCAGATTGCTTTGTATAAAATCTTTATTTGTAACGATAAAAAATCCCAAAACAGCAAGCAAGACAATAAAACTAATCACGCTAGTTAAAACGCTTACCGCAACAACATTTTTATTTTTTTGAATAACTATCTTTAGGTCTTTAAACATATTTTGCTAAAATATAATACTAAAAATTTTTGTTTTATTGTCAACCTTTTTAACCTGCCAATCTAATGCGTTGGATAGCTCTTCGTTTTTCAGAAAAAGGAATTTTCATTTTTTGAATAAGCTTTTGGAAAAAATCAATAGTAGTGTCATAGGTTGCACGGTCAACAAAATAAGGAGTGCCATCTTTCCCGCCGTGCGCAAAAGAATAACGGGCAGGATCTTCGTATGAGGGCTTGGCTCCATAAATTACTTCTGAAACCAAGCTCAATGCTCTGATTGTTTTTGGACCCACTCCCTTCAAGGACAATAACTCTTCATAGCTCTTGGGTTTTTGCTGGCAAACCTGAAACAAAATTTTATCCAAATACCTGCTTTTTGAAAAATCTTCTGACAAAACAGGGTGCCAGAAAAACTCTTTATTTTCTAAATGAAGAAAGGTAAATCTCTTTTGTTTGAATTTTAAAGCAAGCACGCGAGACAACTCTGAGGAATGTTTTCTTAAAATTTGGATATCTCTTATCAGGCCTGAATAACTGCCTTGAACCAATTCTGTACTTATTTCTCGGGTTGTTTTGCTTTGCCTTGCAGTTAGATTTAAGGTAGGGGTTTTTACTTGGCTTGCAATTCCTGAATGCGGTTCGCAGACCAAGTCACTAATTTTTTTAGAATACCAGTGATAACGCCGAGCTGTCTGATTATTAACATTCATACCTTGTTGAACTACGGCCCATGCTCCGCTTTTAATAAAGAAAAAACTGTGGTGATAAATCTGAAATCCATCTTGCACCAACGCACTGTCTATCTTGGCAGCCATTTTAGAATTATAAACCAAGGCATTGGTCTTTTTATCATCTATGCCTGCGCGCCAACCCCAATCTTGAATCTCATCAGGGGTTTTCTTTGAGGTCTTTCCTTTGCCTCCGCAGATAAAAATACCCAAACTCCTCTCATTGCCTCTTATCGCTTCTTTTAATGCCGCAGTAAGAATGGTGGTCAAACCACTGGAGTTCCAGTCAAAGGCAAGAACAGTACCCAAGGACTGAAACCACACCGGATCAGCGATTCTCTTGATAAATTCCTCTGGCCCATATTCTTCAGCAATTATCTCTACAACCTCTCTGCCCAAGGTCACCATCCTCTCAAACAGCCATTTAGGGCACCTTCCGTAGTCCAAGCCAAATGTGGCAATACCTCTCTCAATCATATGCTCTTTTATTATATCAAAAAACTGCCTCTGTGGACAGCCCGAATAATAATCAAATAAACAGCTCTAATCCATCATAAGCCACCGTTATTTTTATTTTGTTTTCCTTTGCCAATTTATTTAACTTGCGTCGCGCTTCTTTAATATCCTTATAAAACCAATTACCAAAATGCAAAAGCGCAATATGAGAAGTAAACCTCTTAAACAAATTTATCAGGTTTGGAATGCCTGTATGCCCATATATCTTTCCGGTCTTTTTGTCTCTTCTGACCATTCCGCCTTTGCGATAAAAACTTCCTTCTGTGATAACTAAATCTAAGTCCTTAAAATAATGATGATATCTTTTTTCAATCCAAACTACATCCCCGGTATAAAGAATCCTTTTATTCTCTTTCTCTACTAAATAACCAAAGGACTTTACCTTTATGCTATGAATAGTAGGAATAGGTGTAATTTTATATGAATCAATCTTCACAGGCCTTTCTGGTTTTAAATTTTCTGGACTATATATAGAGACCTTGATTTTTGTTCTCTTCTCCGGCTCCCTTACAAAAAAAGCATGGTCTGGATGAAAGTGAGTGATAAATATATATTCAGGTGTATATCTTAAAAATCTTTCTTCGCCTATATCTAAAAGAATTTTTTTATCCAAAAGTATCCCAGAATGACTGGAGTGATAAGGAGCAGATGCTTCGATCTCTCCCCTAGTTCCTAAAACTTTAATTTTCATAACCTTATTGTTTTCAAAAATTGAGAATTACAATATAAAATTAATAAACTTAAATGCACTGCTTCTCTCTTCCTTCTTCTTTTCCCTTTCCCACCACTTTTCGCAGAAAAGTAGTGGAGGCAAGACCCTGCCAAAGTAGTCAACGGTTACAGATTAATAAAATTATTTTTTACAAGGCGCCTTCCTTTTTTAACAAAGCAATTTTCTTTTCTATGCCTTGATTGTACCCGCCGGGCTTACCATCGGCTTTGATCACTCTGTGACAGGGAATATCAGGATTTTTATTTTTGTGTAAAGCATTGCCCACTGCCCGCCAGGCATTGGGAAAACCAGCCCTTTCAGCTACTTCTTTATAACTCATTGTCTTGCCAGCAGGAATACTTTTAACCACTTGATAAACCTTTTCTTGAAACACACTCATATTGATGGGTCAGCTCTAAATAAATCTCAATTTAAATAATTTATAAGATTTTTCTTTTCTAAGCGTTCCCGAAAATTGCAACTAACAAGTTTAAACATGCTTTTGAAGGTTTGCTTAAACCCCCACACCATAACGAGCACAAATTTCATTTTTTGCGCGAAGCGCAGTGCTCGTTTGGTGTGGGGGTAAGCCCCCACACCATATCAAGCACTCGTCGCCTTTGGCGACAATTAAGCAAAGCTTTGTGCTTGATTGGTGTGGGGGTAAACCCCCGCACCAAAATTAAAAATTTCTGCTATGAAGCCCCTGCCCAAATTTTGCTTTGGTGTATAGATAAACTTTTTTATTTATCTCCAGACCAATAATTTGTGCGGGATAAATAAGTCAAATATATTTATTGCCTCATAGAGATTCTATTATCATCTCAAGACCATGATACCTGCATTCAGCGCCTTCAAAAGATGGAAGCTCTCCTGCTTTCACTGTCTCCAGCCATTTCACCAGGTCCTCGTTTCTAAAAAGACAAACCTCTTCTGCTCCCTCTATAAATGGCCTGAGGGTTTCTTTTTCCTTTTCTGCCTCCTCTGGCGATAATCCCTCTTTTTCCAACTTAATCAATTTTTCTGCTTGGACATAAAAAACACACCTTCCTTGTTCTTTACCCCTTATCTCGCCCACAAATAAAATGGTAGGATAATAATCACCTACTTTAACCGAAATAACCTCGCGGGATTTTGCCGGAGTACAGTTCTTTGCTTTTTCAATAAGACAATCTATATCATCTTGACAGTCAACATATGAGAGCTGGATCTCTTTTTTCTCTTTCTCTTCTGCTATTGTGGTTGTTGTCGACGTTGTAGTGGTCGCTGCCTGGTTTTGTTCAAGAAGCTTCTTGTTCTTTTCAATCTCATTCTGAATTTCCTCTCTTTTAAAACCAAAATATCTTACTAAAAAGTTATCCTCTAACTTCTTTAATTTTTCTATGGCCTCGTTGTAATTTCCTTCTTCTTCTAAACCTTGAACTTCTGCTACTGCCTTAGAAATTTTTTCTTTAGTTTTTATAATATTCAGGCCCACACCGCCCAAAAGCAAAATAAAAATTATTCCCAATATTAAAGGGACAGGAATAAAACCTTTTTGGTTTTTATTCCTTTCTTCCATATATTCAAACTTAGGTGTTTAACATTGATTAGGTTAACTATTTAATGGTGCTCTAACTTATCAGCTCGCTCTAAAAAGGTTTATCAGAAAGAATCTGTTTGCCCTTGTCGAATAAACCAAGAACAAAACAAATACTTTATGGTGAACCCGGCCGGATTCGAACCGGCGACCTCCCCCCCCCACTTTTTCTTTTTGGACCGAAAGGGTCTCGAACCCTTAACCTCTGGTATGCAAAACCAGTGCTCTTCCAATTGAGCTATCGGCCCATAAAAGTGGAAAGCGATGTTCTAACCAACTGAACTACGGGCCCAACTTTTTTAAACTTTGAATTACAAAACAGCTTTTCAAGTAACATTTGGCTCACCTTCTGGTTCAAAGTAATTATAGTATAATTTTTTTTAACATGCAAATAGCAAATTTGACTGAGCTTGTTTTAAAAATAAGGGCTGTTTATAACTTTAAAATAGATAAAACTTTAAATTTTTGATAAAATAACAATAATGAAACAAATTTTATGGCACAACCTATCTTGGCAAGAAGTAGTCAAAAAATTAAATTCAGATTTTAGAAAGGGATTAAGCAGAAAAGAAGTAGAAACTCGCCAAAAAAAACTTGGCAAAAATTTAATTCCTGAAGAACCATCTTTTTCCTCATTGAAAATATTTTTAGACCAATTCAAGAGCCCTCTAATTTATATTTTAATAATAGCCGGCATTGTTACTTTGGCTTTAAAGGCCTTCACAGATTCCATTGTTATTTTTCTGGCAATTTTTATTAATGCTCTTTTTGGCTTTTGGGAAGAAAAGAAGACCTCAAAAATTTTGGAGAAGTTGAAAAAGGTTTTAAAAACCAAAGCAATTGTTTTAAGGGATGGCCAAAAAATTGAGATTTTTAAAGAAGAACTTGTTCCCGGAGATATAATTTATCTTAAAGCCGGAGACAAGGTTCCAGCTGATGGAAGATTAATTGAGGTTGAAAATTTAAAAATTTCAGAAGCAGTTTTGACTGGAGAATGGATCCCCAGCCAAAAAACAACCAAAACCTTACCAAAAGAAACACCTCTGGCTGACAGAGAAAATATGGTTTATATGGGCTCTTTGGTAGAAACAGGCCTTGGAAAAGCAATCTGTACTGAGACAGGAACAAGAACTGAAGCAGGAAAAATTGCCCTTTTAGTGAAAGAAACAAAGGAAGAGAAAACTCCCTTGCAAAAAAAATTAACAGGATTTGGAAAGATAATTGGAATTTTAATTGGAACAATTTGCTTTTTTATTTTTGTTGGAGGCATTTTAAGAGAAGGCAATGCTTTAGAGATGTTTGAGGCCTCAGTTGCTATAGCGGTCGGAGGAATACCCGAGGCCCTACCGGTAGTGATGACAGTAATATTAACTGTGGGCACAGAGAGAATCTTAAGAAAGAAAGGTTTGGTCAGAAAATTATCTTCGGTTGAAACCTTGGGTTCAACCCAGATTATTTGTTTTGATAAAACAAAAACCCTAACCCAAGGCAAGATGGAATTGGATAGGATAGAATCTGAAAATAAAAATTTGGCTTTAAAAATTGCTGTCTTGTGTAGTGAAGGTTTTATTGAAAATCCGAAAGATTCAAAAGAAAATTGGAAGATTCGGGGCTCTCCTACGGATAAGGCCTTGTTAAAAGCAGGAATTGAAAGAGGGCTTTTAAAGCCAGAATTAGAAAAAAAATCTTTAGAAGTTAATTTTCTTCCTTTTGACTCTTCCAATAAATATTTACTTTCTTTAAGGAAAGAAGGAGGAAAATACTTCCTTTATGTTTCCGGGGCTCCAGAAAGGATATTAGAAAAATCTTTAAATAAGAAGGACTGGTTAGAAAAACTGGAAAAACTTACTGAAAAAGGATTAAGGGTAATTGGAGTAGGATATAAAGAAATCTCAAATCTCAAATCTCAAATCTCAAATCTGAATGAGTTGGCAAATGATTTCAATTTTGTGGGTTTGATTGCTCTAAAGGATCCCTTGAGGCCAGAAGTGAAAGAAGCGATCAAGGTTTGTAAACAAGCCGGCATGAAACCGATTTTAGTAACCGGAGATCACAAATTGACAGCAATTGCTATAGCCAAAGAGGCCGGCTTTAAACTAAAAGAAGAAAGTGTTTTAGAAGGCAAAGATTTAGATAAACTTTCTGACAAAGATTTTGGAAAAATTTTAGAAAAAATTCAAATTTATGCCAGAGTAGAGCCAAAACATAAAATGCGAATTATCAAGGCCTGGCAAGAAAAAGGAAAAGTAGTAGCAATGACCGGAGATGGAGTAAACGATGCCCCAGCCCTAAAAAAAGCAGACATTGGAATTGCTTTGGGTTCTGGAACAGAAGTTGCTAAAGAAAGTTCAGATTTGGTTTTATTGAATGATAGTTTTTCAATTATTATTAAAGCAATTGAGCAAGGAAGGGTAATTTTGGATAATTTAAGAAAATCAATTTCTTATATCTTGGCTGATTCTTTTACTTCGGTTATCTTAATCGGATTTGCCAAGATTATTTTCGGCTGGCCTTTACCCATTTTGCCAGTTCAAATTTTATGGAATAATTTTGTTGAGGATACCCTACCAGATATTGCTTATGCCTTTGAGCCAAAAGAAAAAGGGATAATGAAAAGAAAACCAGTCCCAGCTAGAGCTCCTCTTTTGACCAAAGAGATGAAAATTTTGATATTTTCTACCGGCCTAATTGATGAATTTTTAATGCTTATTTTATTCTGGTATTTATGGGCGCATTTAGGATTAAATTTAGATTATGTCAGGACAGTTATCTTTGGAGCAATTTGTATTGACACTGCTTTTGTTATCTATTGTTATAAAAGCTTAAGGAAGAACATCTGGCAGATTAATCCTTTTTCCAATAAATGGTTAGTTATTT
>Ga0164318_10005221_pt1 | contig 12548 bp, 11 predicted proteins | sample GuaBasSedimGuay9_FD_113734 | JGI IMG/M metagenome (GOLD analysis project Ga0164318, IMG submission 113734) | Subseafloor sediment microbial communities from Guaymas Basin, Gulf of California, Mexico - Guay9, Core 4571-4, 0-3 cm | ecosystem: Environmental > Aquatic > Marine > Hydrothermal vents... | reverse complement strand
TATTTACTGAGCTAAAAGCAAAAGCTTCACTAGCAAAACAATGCAACACAAACGCTTGCTCATAAAAAAACCTCAAACAAAATACATTGCCTGAGGTTTTCCATATTTTATTAAAAACTATTTCACCAACACCTTACCCGTCATTGCTTCAGGAATATCAATTCCCATAATAGAAAGCATGGTAGGTGCAATATCAGATAAGCGACCATCTTTCATTTTACAATAATCCGAATTAATGATAAAAATCGGTACTTTATTAAGGCTATGAGCTGTATTTGGGCTTCCGTCTTCATTAATTGCATTATCAGAATTTCCATGATCGGCAGTTAATAATACTGAATAATCATGTGCTTTTGCAGCAGCAATAACCTCCCCTACACTTTTGTCTACAGTCTCTATAGCTTTCTGAATGGCAGAGTAGATACCTGTATGGCCAACCATATCGCTATTGGCAAAGTTCAGGCAAATAAAGTCGAATTTTTCAGAATTTATTGCTGCAACCACTTTCTCTGTAACCTCAGGGGCCGACATCTCAGGCTGAAGGTCGTAAGTGGCAACTTTTGGAGAACTCACCATTATTCTTTCCTCGCCATCAAAGGGAATATCTGTTCCTCCAGAAAAGAAAAATCCCACATGAGGATATTTCTCTGTTTCGGCAATACGAAGTTGTTTCAATCCATTATTAGCAATTACAGCGCCCATAGTATCTGCCAAATTTGCCTTATCATAAATAATATTCACGTTCTTGAAATTATCATCATAACGAGTCATTGTATAATATTCCAAAGGAATAGTTTTCATTCCTTGCTCAGGCATATCTTGCTGTGTAAGAACCGTTGTTATTTCACGCAAACGATCAGTACGAAAGTTAAAACAAATAACAACATCTCCCTCGGAAATAGTTGCCAATGGTTCATTAGTGTTTTTATTTAATATAACCGATGGCTTAATAAATTCATCAGTAATATCATTCTTATATGATTCTTCAATAGCGGCTATTGCAGAGTCATAACTATCGCCTATAGCATTAACCATAAGGTCGTAGCCCAGTTTTACTCTTTCCCAACGCTTATCTCTATCCATGGTATAATATCTACCACAAACAGTTGCTATTTTAGCTGTTTTATCTGAAATATAGCTATCGATATTACTTATAAAATTCACGCCACTTTTGGGATCAGTATCTCTTCCGTCCATAAGAGCATGAATAAATACTTCTTGCAAATTATTATTATCAGCCAAGTCAACTAATTTCTTTAGATGCTCCATTGACGAATGTACTCCGCCATCAGAAACTAAGCCCAAAAAGTGAAGCTTTTTTCCATTTTCTTTTGCATATTTAAATGCTTTCAATAATTCTTTGTTTTCTGAAATACTATTATCTTCAACAGCTTTATTAATACGACCAAGATCTTGGTAAACAACTCTTCCTGCACCAATATTCATATGCCCAACTTCCGAATTACCCATTTGCCCACCGGGCAAACCAACTTCTTCTCCAGAGGCATCAAGAAGCCCCTTTGCTACTTTAGGGTCATTATATAACTTATCAATATTTGGGGTGTTTGTATTGTATATAGCATCGGCTTTATTGTGTTTACCTTCGCCCCAACCATCCATTATTATTAGTATCGATTTCTTAGTATTTCGCATATCGTTTCTTTTAATATATCTTCTGCAAAAATATTACATTATTGCGTTTATAATATATAATTATTCCATTTTATAACATCTGTTTAATAATAAAACACCTGGCCTTAGTATAAATTATTGTGAAATATTTATTGAATTATTAATTATTGATGGTTAGAATTACACCATCGAAATATGTATAATATCGTTTTAGAGGAATAGTAGCGGGTCCTTTAATAATGCTACCATCAAGAATACCAAACTGTGAGTCACAAGAGGTGGTATCAGAACAAGTAATTCCTGTATTATCCATTGTAATACGAGCGGTTTGTTCAAAAGGATCGAAAGGACACGCTCTATCATAAGCCACAAAATCGTCAACAGAAACTCTATAAACTAAAATACCTTTATAGCCACCAGTAAGATATACCCATCCGCCAATGGTATTTAGTTCAATATACATTGTAGAAGTAATATCAATATTTAAATTCACGGCTACTTCAGGAATTGCATCATGTGGCTCCTTTTCCTTACATCCAGTATTAATAATTACAAACGCAATTATAAATGTTGCTAAAACTATTTTTGTTGACTTTATCATAATTATATATTAATGTTGCAAAAGTAATATTATTGTGTTTTGGCTAAAATTAAAGTTTATTAAAACTATCGTTTTTAGTTATTTTTTAATGAATTCCATAGTGAAAACAAAAGACAATTTTATAATTTAAGATTTAAATTTGTCAAAATCTGAAATAATAATGGGTTTTATATATATAATATTTGTATTTTTACGAGTTCAATAACTTAAGCTATTATAACACTAATGTATCGTATATTACTAATTAGCCTTATTCTATTTACTAGTTTCTTTGCATATTCACAGCAAAGTACTGGTCTTATTCCCATCGAGAAGTTTAACTCTGACGACCTTGGCGTACAGCCCCATTGTTTTGATTTTGCACAAGACTCACGAGACGCTATTTATGTTGGTAATAAAGATGGACTACTTGTTTATACAGGTGTTTGGAGGCGTTTTTTAACAAATAACGCAACCGAAATTAGAGCTCTTGCTATTGGCCCTAATGGCGATATATTTATCGGAAATCAGAAAGGCTTTGGTTATTTTACTCCCAACGATACTGGTATATTTGTATATTATCCGTTGGACACTTTACTCCCTAAAGAGCAACAGGAAAAAGTTAATAATACTCAACTTGTACTTTGCAAAGATTCTGCTGTATACTTTGTTTCTGGGAAATATTTATATAAATACTATAATAAACAGCTTAACATAATTGACCTTGAGGGCGAAGTTAGTATGTTATCTATTGTGAATGACCGGCTTTTAATTATTATTAAATCAAAGGGTTTGTTTGAGATTATTGATAATAAATTAACCCCCCTATTTACTAGTGATAAGTATTTCTACAAAAAAGACTCCACAAGAATATTTAAAATTGCTTCTTTTCAAGGATTTGGGGAAAATAAAATAATATATTTAACATCTAATCCTCTAAAAAAAGAATTAAGAATTCTTGATTTAAAAACTGGGGAGAACTCAGTTTTCCGTACTCAATTAGATAGTATTATTTATAGGGTTAAAATAAAGAGTTTTATAAATATAAACAACTCTATTCTTGCGCTAAGATTAGAGAATAAAGGAATAATTATAATTGATAAGGATGGTAAATTCATAAGAAAGATTGATAAATCAAGTGGTTTACAAAGTGATGTTATCGAGAGTATTTTTGTTGATAAAAGCAATATATTATGGGTTGCTCACAAAACTGGAATTAGTAGAGTCGATATATTCTCTAACTACGAATATTTACCCATTGAGAAGCTAGGAATTAAAAACACAATAGAAGCTATAAAATTATTTAATGACACACTGTTTTTTGCTGTTCAAAACCAATTATCTTATCTTGCAGCTAGTACATATGATCAAAAGCGCACCCTTACTCTTGAGGAAATAGACGATTTGAGTAATCCTAAAATATTGCCTATTGATAGTAAGCTTACCAGAGGACAAGGGTGCTATGGCTTACTAAATTTTGATCTTAATAATTATAGAAGCCTTCTTATTATAACAAATAACAATATAGTAGAGAAAACGGAAAGTGGTAAGACAAGGATTGTCTTTTCTGAATCGGGTCGTAAACTATTCCAAGATAAAAAGAATCCCAACAGAGTGTGGGTTTCCATTTATCCTAAAGGGTTGGCAAGTATTTATTATAATAATGGAGAATGGATAAATGAGGGAAAAATAGAAAACACTTCTTACAATATTTTTGATATTAATTCTGATAAAGACAATAATATTTGGATGGGAGCTTATGGTTTACTAAAGCTAGAAACTCCTGTGTTTATTAATCATAAAATTACTAATCCAAATATAATAACATTTGACACTACCAATGGCTTATCTGCTAATGATACTTATATTGTTCATAGTGATAATGGAAATGTGTTTTTTGCCTCTGCTGATGGCTTATACGAATACAATACTAAAACAAACCACTTTACCAAAAGTAACTACTACGGTAATTGGATAAAAAACCATTTCTCACTACGCTTTTATAAAGACAAATTTGGGAAAACTTGGACGGTAAGTTACCCTGATGATAAATCTAAGATTTACATTAAAAGTTTTACTCCTAACTCCGAAGGAACTTTCTTTATGAATACTGAGTTTTCGAAACAGATTAAAGCTCAAAAGTTTTTTGCTATATGTCCATATAAAGGACGTTTACTGGCAGGAGGGACATTTAGTATTGTTTATCTGAAAAACTCTGTTGATACCAACAGTAGTAATAAGGTAAATGTTTTTATCAATATTATTGAAAAAACTAATAAGAAAACATTATTTGGAGGTACTTACACTAACTCTTCTGGGAATATTGTTTCCTCCCAAAGCAAGGCATCCGTTCCTATTTTAGATTATAAAGATCATAACCTTGTTTTTAAATTTTCTGGAATAAGTAATAAGGTTTCCAGCAATTTAGAATACCGGTGGTGGCTAGAGGGTTATGATAATGATTGGGAGGTTTGGAATAAAAAAACCGAAGTAAGGTTTACAAATCTTCATGAAGGGGAATACACCTTTTGGGTTCAAACAAGGGATATTTACGGAAACGAAAGTTCAAAGTTAAGTTATTCATTTACCATCATACCACCATGGAATAGAACAATTTGGGCATATATTTCTTACTTTATTCTCTTTATAGCATTTGTGTGGGGAGCAATTCAGTATTCTACCCGCAAACTAAAACTCATAATTACCCAAGCAACTGCAGAAATTCAAAAACAAAAAACTGATATTGAAACCAAAAATGAGGAAATAGTTAGTAGTATTCGTTATGCGCAGCGCATACAAGAGGCTGTTATTCCAAATAAAATACAAATGGGAAAAGCCTTCCCTGATCATTTTGTTTTATGGAAACCTAGGGATATAGTAAGTGGTGATTACTATTGGATGATGGAAAAAGACGGGAAATTGATTTTAGCGGCTGCCGATTGTACTGGACACGGGGTTCCTGGTGCATTTATGAGTATTATGGGAATCTCCTTCTTAAATGAAATTGCTCATAATCCTAAAGTACAAAGTGCTGCTGCTGCACTTGATATGTTACGACAAAATGTAATAACATCACTAAATCAAGAGGGCTCAAAAACCAATACCAAAGACGGTATGGATATGTCGATATGTGTATACGATTTCGATAATATGATTATGGAATTTGCCGGAGCGTATAATCCTATGTATATGATTCGTGATGGTGAACTAAGCACTATTAAAGCCGATAGAATGCCTATTGGTATTCATGAACGCGATAATAATTCCTTTACAAATATTAAATTTAATATGCATAAGGGAGACGTTTTCTATATTTTAAGCGATGGTTATATTGATCAATTTGGTGGAGAAAAGGGCAAGAAATTTATGACAAAGAGATTTAAGAAATTATTACTAGAAATTTATACTAAACCCATGGCTGATCAAAAAGAGATTCTTTGGCAAACATTATTAAGCTGGCGTGGTGATATAGAACAACTTGATGATATAATTGTAATTGGAGTAAGAGTATGATAGAGCATATTGACAGTGGTTTACAGGCTTTGACAACAGATACAGTACTGTCAAAACTACTTCCTGATACAGTAGATATTATTTCACTTTTTAATAACCACTTACTCCAAGCGGACTCTATTAATCCATCGCCAATTGTTCATAGCTCTTTCAATACGTTTTTTTATTGGCTTTTGTCTATTAGTATTCTTATTGTTTTTGCAAAAGTAACGTACTACAAACAATTTAGTATGAGCTTTCTTTCCAATTTTAGTCAGCGTAACTATTCACTACTACAGCAATTGGGAGATACTATTAGACATCCTTTAAACCTAATATTACTTATTGTTTATATAATATCTGGAGCATTATTTTTAAGTATAATTTCATACGATTACATCAATCAAGAAACATATACCATTAATAGTCTTGTTTTTCAAAATATTATTATAATTAGCGGGGTGGTATTATCAACAATTATTATTGCCGAATTTTTTAGATATCTATTCCAAATAGATATACTAATTAGCACATATTACGAAAGCACTGTACAGTCTTATAACCTTTCATCACTGATATTAACCTTAGGAATATGGTTTATTATTTTCTCAGGAATAGAAATTGCAACAATAATAATTCTAGGACTATTAACTATGCAGTATTTATACAGAATCTATAACTTATTAATACACATTAGAATAAAAAATAAATATAGTTTGTTTCATTATATTATTTACATTTGCACGGTCGAAATTCTACCTTTAATTATAGCTACAAAGCTATATTTTGTAATGGTTTTGCAATAATTGTAACTATTAGACACACCTAATATTTTACTTGATTAGGGTGAATTTTGAAAATAAAAAGTATTATAAAATTAAAAACTATAGTTTTGAAAATAAAAAGTATTCTTATTTCTCAACCAAAACCTACAGATTTAGAAAAATCTCCTTACACAAAACTTGCTGAAAAACACAAAATTCAGGTTGATTATTTTAAATTTATTAAGATAGAAGGCGTTTCCTCTAAAGAATTTAGGAAAGCACGTACTAATATAGCCACCTATTCTGCGGTAATTTTTACATCACGTCAGGCTGTTGATCATTTTTTCAGAATAGCTAAAGAGCTTCGTATTGAAGTTTCGGAAGAGCTGAAATATTTTTGCATGTCAGAATCAACAGCATATTATCTACAAAACTACGTACAATACCGCAAAAGAAAGATTTTTCATGGTGAGCGTACTTTTATGGATTTAATGACTATCATTAAAAAACATCCGGAAGACAACTTTCTTTTCCCTTGTTCAGAAACTCATAAACAAGATCTTCCTGATGCTTTAACGGCAGAAAAAATTGATTATACAAAAGCTGTTATTTATAAAACTGTTGCCTGTAATTTATCTAAAATAGAGGTTATAGATTATGATATGCTTGTGTTTTTTAGCCCTTCGGGAGTTAAATCATTACTTAAAAACTATCCTGACTATAAACAAGAAGGTCAAGTTATTGCAACATTTGGCAAAACAACCACTGACACTGCTAGGGATTTAGGACTTGAAGTAAGTATTGCTGCTCCAACACCTAAAGCCCCATCTATGTCAATGGCAATAGAGAATTACGTGAAAGAAGCAAATAAAAGAAAAAGATAAATATATAATACAAGATTATATAATCAACCATCTTACTTAAAGAAGTAAGATGGTTTTTTTAATTAATAATAGCATAAATAATTACCTTAAAAGTACTAATCGTTATAGAGTATTTTATAAATTGATTCTAAATAGAGTTAAAAAACTAACTACATATTAAGATAATTAGTAATTTTGTCACATTATGCAAATAGAAGTTTTAAAATCGAAAATTCATAAAGTTAAAGTCACACAAGCTGACTTAAACTATATTGGCAGTATTACTATTGATCAAGATTTGATGGATTCTGTTGATATTATAGAAAACGAGCGAGTACATATATATAATATTACCAATGGCGAACGCTTTGACACATACGTGATAAAGGGAGAAAGAGGTAGTGGGGTAATTGGCGTTAATGGAGCCGCGGCTCGCAAAGTACAAGTTAACGATTTACTAATCATTGTATCGTATGCTCGTATGGACTTTGAAGAGGCAAAATCGCATCAACCCGCAATTATATTTCCTACTGACGATAATAAACCAGCTTAATAACTTGAAAAAGAAAATTATAACTACGCTAAAATTAGTTATTGCCTTTGGTATTGGAATTGGTATTATATACCTTTCACTCAGAGACTTAACCCCCAAAGCTAAAGATGATATTATCTCAAGTTTTTTACTTGCTGACTATAGTTGGGTAGTATTCTCATTGTTTTTTGGAATATTAAGTCACCTTATTCGTGCTCAAAGATGGAGAATGCTCCTACAACCAATGGGCTATACTACTACTTTAAAAAACAGCTTTCTTGCAGTTATGATTGGCTATTTTGCTAATTTAGGTATTCCTCGCTCTGGGGAGCTAGCGCGATGTACTATCCTTTATAAAGAAGACAAAATTCCTGTAGACAAAAGCTTTGGAACGGTTATTATAGAACGAACAATTGATATGATAATATTTTTTTCCTTATTCTTTCTAACCTTTATCGTACAATTTAAAAGACTAAATGCTTATATTGAAGAAAATATTTTTCCAGCACTAGAAAATAAATTTGGCTTTATTAATAATGGTGACTTATTCTTTAAGGAAGTATTGGGTGGAGTTATTATTGTGTTTCTAATTACTTATTTTGTTTTCAGAAAAAAACTTCTACAATTAGCTTTTGTTCAGAAAATACTTAAATTATTTAGTGGTATTTGGGAAGGATTGAAATCAATTGTAAATATAAAGCAGCCACTATTATTTATTCTATATTCGCTGCTAATATGGCTTAACTATTACCTTATGATTCATATGGGCCTACAGGCTATTCCGCAAACTAGTGGCTTAGGGCTTGGGGCTACTCTCTCGGTATTAGTTTTGGGCTCAATAGGAATTATGCTTACTCCTGGTGGCATAGGCTTATATCCAGTAATTGTAGCTCAAACACTAGTATTATATGGGATATCTGCCGACTCGGGATATGGCGACGCAATAGGCTGGTTAACCTGGAGTTCACAAACAATAATGATAATCGTTTTAGGCTCAATCTCAGTATTACTAATAAGCCTTAAAAGTAAAAATAAACTAAGTAATTAGTTCTGTCTTTAATAATAAAATTTAAACTTATGAATAATTACAGCCAAGTGAAATACAAGATTACTCAACAAGAGCAACTTGATAGTTTGATAAACTTATGGAAATCAAATAAAGAGAAAATTGTATTTACAAATGGCTGTTTCGATATTATTCATCAAGGACATATCGATTATTTGGCAAAAGCATCTAATCTAGGAACAAAACTAATTATTGGAGTAAATACCGATAGGTCCGTAAGCGCAATTAAGGGAGAGCATCGACCTATTCAAGATGAATACTCTCGTCAGGTGATCCTTGCAGCTATGCAGTTTGTTGATGCGGTAATACTTTTTGACGATGATACGCCAATCAATCTAATTAGCAAAATTATTCCTTCGGTATTGGTGAAAGGAAGTGATTATAATGCAAAAGATATTGTTGGTTATGATGTAGTTATCAATAATGGTGGTTCAGTAGAAACAATAGATTTCTTAGAGGGCTTTTCAACCTCAGGTATTGAGCGAAAAATTATTGAATCCAACTAAGATATCTATATTACTCCACTTTTTTTCATTCTATAAATTGTGGATTTTCCTATATTTAAAGCCTTGGCAACAGCTGTTATATTTCCTTCATATTTCTTTATATAACTATTTATTATTTTAGAATTATATTCTTCCAATGTTAGATCAAAAGACAAAACATCAGTTAAGGTATTTATATTTCTAAAGCTAATATCATCTTCTTGAATAATATTATTTTCAGACAAAACAGAAGCTAGTTCAATAACAGCTTTTAATTCACGGACGTTTCCAGGAAAAGAATAGTTTAATATTTTAGCTTGCGCCCCCGTGGACATTGCAATCATTTTTTGACTATTTTCCTTACAATAAACTTTAATAAAATATTTAGATAATAACATTTTGTCATTTCCTCTATTTCGCAATGGTGGAAGTTCTATTGGTAATCCTAATAATCTATAGTATAAATCCTCTCTAAATAATTTCTTTCCAACCTCTTCGTGTAGATCTTTATTCGTAGCAATAATTATTCTAACATCAATATTGATGGTTTCGTTCCCTCCTACTCTATTAAGCTCTCGCTCTTGTATAACCCTTAATAATTTTGCTTGCATTGCAAGGCTCATCTCCCCAATCTCATCAAGAAATAAAGTACCCCCTTCTGCTAATTCAAACTTACCAATCCTCTTTTTATCAGCTCCAGTAAAAGCACCTTTTTCATGACCAAACATCTCACTTTCTATAAGATCCTCAGGAATTGCAGAAACATTTACAACAACGAATGGCTTCTTCGATCGTTTAGAATTATAGTGTATTGCTTTAGCCACCACCTCTTTACCTGTACCCGTTTCGCCACTTATTGAAACAGTAATATTACTTTTAATGGCCTTTTCCATTATTGCAAAAACTTTCTTCATAACAGAGCTAGAGCCTATTATTCCTTTAGAAATAGAAAACTTTTTTCCAATTTCTTCTCGCAAAATTGCAACTTCTTCCTTAAGATCGTGCTGCTCGCGAGCGTTCTTTACGGCATTCCATAATCTAGTAATAGTATCGTCGTCCTTTACTATATAATCGTAAGCGCCTAGTTTTAATAATCCGATAGCAGTAGGTATGTCGCTCTGACCAGAAATTATAATCACAGGTAAATCTGAATTGAATTCTTTAAACTTTTGTAATAACTCCTTTCCCGTACCGTCTGGTAAAAAATAATCTAGAGTTATTAAATCTGGAGATCTATGAAGGTTTTTTATGCAGGATTTTATATCAGCATATATTTCTACATCATAATCAGGATTTTTTGTTAATTGATAACTGATAAGCTTAGCATATATGGGGTCGTCATCAACAACAAAAATTTTATATTGTTTCATCTATTTAATAGTATTAGTTTTAGTGAGCAATTATTAATCTGAAAAACTTAGTAATTATCAAATTAATATCATTACAAATATAATACAATTATTTAAATTACCAAAATTGGAATTATTCCTAAAATGAGAATTATTTTTTTCTAAAATAAATTTAGAGCTTATTATATAAGTATTTTTATCATTTAATAGTAATTTCTTTGAATTCATCTAAATATAATAGTAATTTATCTATTTTAAGACTTGTATTTTTTATTATATATGTATTTTTATATATTAACATACTATTTAATAACTATTATCTATATTTACTTATAATATTAATCAACTGTAAGAATAATTAAATAGCTTTTCAATTATTAAGCATAATTCAATATCTTTGTTGAAATAAAAATACAATTACTCAATATGAAAATTTTAGTAACAGGAGGCTTAGGCTATATTGGATCACATACGGTTGTTGAATTACAAAACGCTGGAATAGATGTAATTATAGTGGATAACTTATCCAATTCTGAGATTAGTGTACTCAATAGTATCACTAATATTACTAGCACAGAACCCGAATACCACAATTTTGATTTAGCAGATAAGGAGGCTTGTAACATTTTTTTTAATAACAACTCTGATTTAGATGGAATAATTCATTTTGCTGCATATAAAGCCGTTGGTGAATCGGTAAATAACCCACTAATGTATTATCGTAATAATCTAGAATCATTAATGAATATTATGGATAATATGAATACAAGGGGTTTGTCTAACCTTGTATTCTCAAGCTCTTGCACGGTTTATGGCCAACCCGATGTGCTTCCCGTTACAGAAGACTCTCCTCGAAAAGAAGCTGAATCACCTTATGGAAACACAAAGAAAATGGCTGAGGATATTATTAGGGATACAATTTATGCCACTGACCTAAAAGGTATAGCTCTTCGCTATTTTAATCCTGTAGGAGCTCATCCAACAGCATTAATAGGTGAACTTCCACTAGGTGTTCCTAATAATCTTATGCCATTTATAACACAAACTGCTGCCGGAATTAGGGAGCAATTAAGTGTTTTTGGCGATGATTATAATACTCCTGATGGCACAGCAATTCGTGATTATATTCACGTTGTAGATTTGGCAAAGGCTCATGTTATTGCTGTTAAAAGATTATTTGAAAATAAAAATAAACGCAATTTTGAGATTTTTAACCTTGGAACTGGAAATGGATACTCAGTGTTAGAGGTGGTTAAGTCGTTTGAAAGAGTAACTGATACCAAACTCAATTATAAGATTGTAGGCCGTCGCGAAGGAGATATTGAAAAGGTATGGGCAAATACTGATTTTGCAAATAAAGAACTAGGATGGAAAGCAGAGCAAGATATTGACGATATGACTGCTAGCGCTTGGAAATTTCAATTAGCATTAAAAAAATAATATGAAACATATGAAAACTATATTAATTACAGGAGGCGCCGGATTTATTGGATCGCACCTAATTAGGTTATTTGTAAATAAATACCCTGACTATAGAATTATAAATCTAGATAAGCTTACCTATGCAGGAAATCTAGAGAATTTAATAGACATTGAAAATGCTTCAAATTACGAATTTGTAAAAGCTGATATTGTTGATGCTAATGTGATTTTTGAGGTATTTGAAAAATATCAGCCCGATGGAGTTATTCACTTAGCTGCCGAATCGCATGTGGATAGAAGTATTGCAAACCCAAATGAGTTTATTTTTACAAACATTGTAGGAACAGCTAATTTATTGAATGC
>Ga0164318_10005220_pt1 | contig 12550 bp, 18 predicted proteins | sample GuaBasSedimGuay9_FD_113734 | JGI IMG/M metagenome (GOLD analysis project Ga0164318, IMG submission 113734) | Subseafloor sediment microbial communities from Guaymas Basin, Gulf of California, Mexico - Guay9, Core 4571-4, 0-3 cm | ecosystem: Environmental > Aquatic > Marine > Hydrothermal vents... | reverse complement strand
GATAAGAGATGGACATACCAATCGCGCATTTAGGGATATACATCTCAAGCAAGAACAAAGACCTTGAAACAAGGTTAAGGGTAGCAGATAAGGTATCTGAGCATTTTGGAGCAGACAAAGCTCTACTAAGATTATTCTCACTGTATAACTACCCCAAAGACTACATAGAAAAAGCAGAAGAACTTCTTGACGAGGAGTACAAGGTAGTAATCATTCATTACTCACAAAGCATATAAATAAGGATCACTTCACCTAGCAACATGAAGATGCTCGTGATAGGAGATCCTCACGGTATGGTTAAATACAGAGAGGTTAAAACGTTGTCTAACAAGTACTTATCAAAAGGTGACTGGATTATATTCACAGGTGATTACTATGAATCACCGTGGGAAGAATACAGAATGTATTCTAAACGTATTCTATTCCCTGAAAAAAGATACTTTAGAGAGCTGTATAGAAAGTACAAAATATTCTTAGTCCAGGGGAACGAAGATGTAAGGTCAGTAATATTTAAATTAGACAAGAAAAGATCCAGATTAAAGAACATAATAACAGTTGAGAGAGATTATGGCATGTATAAAGACATAGGGATAATAAACGGTAGTAATGCGAGGCCTGCGAATTGCCCATTTGGGATGACATATACCCAGGATTTTAAAACAGTTAATTTGAACAATCCAACGATTATACTCAGCCACACACCACCTTTAACAAAAGAGCTATTTAGATCAAGGTATGTGGGCACGCCCCCAGACCTAGCCTTATACAGAGTAATAAAAAAAGGAAATATACGCTACATAAGTCCAGCAAGATCCAAGAGAAATGCAAAGCAAAAAAATGTTGGAAATAAACAACTACGCAAGCTAGTAAAAAAGTACAAACCAAAGCTAGTCATATGTGGACACATACATGAAGCAAGTGGTATTGGATTCATAAAGAAAACTATTGTAGTTAACCCAGGGTCAAGAGTAGCTTATGTTAACAGAAAGAAAGTTCTACCCTATGCTCTAATTGAAACGAAGGGTATGTCAAAGTTCAAGATCACTATAAAAAATTGGAATGGAACTATTGAATATGATTAATTTCACAACATTGTAAAACGATCCTAAAAATGCCTAAAAATCAAGGGGGAGGGTAGTTCACTACGTAGCTACTATTCGAGGATTTGCGCCGTGAAATATTGATTATACAGTGAAAGACGAGAAAACATATACAATCCAATACAACGTAATAAAATATAGCCTGCCTCTTGAATGATTCAAGAGGCAGGTGAGTTTCTATTGTCTGAGGGGTTGGTTGAAGCCCTTAACACAGGGGTTGTCCCTGTGAAAACTGCCTATTTTTCAGTCATTTTTTGGGTGGGAACCTGGGGTGGTTCCCAACAAATTTGTGGGTAGGGGTGAGGGTTGGTGTGTGTAGCCTGACAGGTACACCCTGACCCGGCCTGTCAAGCAACATGATTTGCTTAAAAATATTTAATTATTGATTAAAAGTTTTTAACACAAACTTTATGGTTTTTCCTTGCACAATCTTATCCAATAAACCTGCGGTATAAAGTTTATTAAGTCGTAAGGATGCTGTTCCTCTTGTTAGCTTCAGATGCTCAGCAACCTCTTGAGCTGTTAAAGGTCCTTGTTTACTCAACAGCTCTATAACCTGCCTATCTTTTATTGTTAAATTCTTAACAGCAACTATGGCTTTTTCCACATCCTCACTTACTCCTCGCTCTTTTAACATGTCTATAATCATGTCTAACTTCTCAAGATGATCTAATTTGGAATTAATATGCCTTAAAATCTCGTTTAACTCACTTAGAAGCTGCTCATTTATCATTTTAGCCTGTGTAAGTGGATGTTTTCTTATCATCTCAAGTTGGGCTTGCCACTCCCTTAACAAATCAACCTCTTTAGTTAGCTGCTCAACAAGCCTTTTCTGTCTTGTTTTTTGCAAAGTGGCGGTCCTCCCTGACCTTGTTCTGTTGGATCTAGTCGTTCTTGACTTAGTCTTTTTCGTTTTAGTTGACCTGCTCTTAGAAGTCTTCTTAGCCTTAGTTTTCTTTACTGATCTTTTCCTTTTTGGCTTCTGCTTAGATGTTTTTGGCATGTTAACCACTTCAACACATTCAAAAATTTATTCAACACATTCAACACCAAATTAAACATACTCATCACATATAAAACTTTTGCTTCAACACGTTGCGCAAGGAGTTGAAGTGTTTATCACATCAAGTGAGAGTTCAGATCGCAGTCACATAAAGACAAAACATACTTTACAAGATATATAACAAATTGCAAGTTAAAGAACACATACATTATTAAATATATAAAACTCAGCACAGTTGAACAGAAGTATATATTATACATAAAATATGTTACAAAACATCTAACAAGAAAGATATTTTACAACAGATAATAAGTGAGTTGACCATGAACAAGTAAGTGAGAATTATAGTGAGAGAAAAATCGAGAGATTAAAGAGGGATAAAAGCATGGATAACAGGCAAACAAGTGCTTTTCCAGAAAAAAGTGAGAGTTTAAATCAAAGCCACAAGCTCAGGGCGCAACTTACTTGGCACTTCGTTTAGAATATCTGCCAAAGATCGAGGCTCAGGCCCGGTAAAGAATGCCATGTAATCGTTAAGAACCTTAACCTTTGAACAAAATATACTATCTTTATTAATAATGTCAGCAACAGTGGAGTCTTTATCTTGGTAAGCATGGAAAGCCCACGCAGACAAGCCTGTTTCAACAACGTTCCTTTCATCGTTAGAGAAAGGATTCTCCCCTGGTGATATTACATAAGTTTTCTTTTTTAGTATGTCCTTGTAAGATATACTCTCATCAAGAAAGATAAGAGCGTAGTAACTTGGATCACCACTTGCTTTGAGGTCACTACCAACCTTATAAACAGGCATAAACAATGCTGGAACTAGATCATAACTCCTACGAATCTTCTCTTTATTCATCCTCATTACATTTAGTCCTGACTGTGAAACAGAAAGACCATATGCTTTAATGTCTTTTGTCATAAATATACTGCAACTTTCAGTTTTAAAAATTTTTCACTCACACACCAAAAACGTGTCAAACGTAGAATCCTTATGAAGCGCTACCCCAATTGGTCTTCTAAGTAAATCAACAAACCTACCAACCTCATTAATTATTGGTAGGCCCTGAGCCTTCTTCTTCGAATTAAGTTCAAACATCTTGAACAAAACTGCACGAGCAAACGTATCTACCACATCGTTAGGTGGTCTAGATTTAAGATAGTTAACCAAATGAATCAAATCATCATACTCTATATTATATTGCATGTATATCCTATAAGCATTAGGAGGAGGAAACTGATCAGTCTCACGCATATCATAAAACAACCCAGCAAGTATAATTCCATGATCTCCGTCACTTTCTGGCTCACGAAGAGAACTATAGAACTCTAACTTAGCCTCTAAATCTCTATCTTCAACAGGTAAGATAAATGGACGACTTTCTCCTTTCAGCACAATATAATTCATGAATAAAAAAAGAAATTTCAGCTTTAAATCTTTGCTGTTAACGTATCAGCAGGGAACATCCCCATAACAACATCAAATACATAGCGTTTCCTGTGCAGCAGATAAGCCTGCGCTAGCATCTTCGCAGCGCCATGAACTGTTAACGGTGTCCTATCTGACAGACGAGAATGCAAACCCTTGCTATCATACACATCCATTATAGACTTTACCTCATCAGCAGACATACTCCTATCCACGTAAACAGGAATCTTACAGTTATCCACTTTAACCCAGCCAGCAAGAGAATAACCCCCCAACATGAAGTCTGGAACACCAAATAAGATGTGTGGCTGTGCCTTGTTTCCTTCCAATCCTTTACCAACAAAATAGGCCTGTGCCATCCCAACCACCTAATAACTACTAATCAGTAGTAATATATAAACCTTTCTATACCAACTTTTCTCCACCACGAAGAAATATAAGCATTATAATAAAGATCACAACAAGTACTCCAATAATGTAATACCAATTGAATCCAGAAGTCTTCTCACAATCAGATGGACAAGTCTTGTACGTCTCACCATAGTTGCACTTTAAATCACCACATGTGTTAAAAGCGATGTCTAACTGTACTACCTTACCTTGCTTGCATATCTCAGTAGGATTTTCTGCTACTATTCCATCCCAGTAAAAATGAACTCTGTCCCCATCACTACAGTTAGTAGTTAGGTTATACATACCCTTATTATTAGTTATTAAATCAACTTGGTAGTAACCACTGCTAGTTTTAATGTCAGCGTAAAACGTCCAGTTCTTCATTAGTTTACCATTAAAGAACACATGACCATACCACGTAGACGCATAACTAACACTCATTAAAATCACAACAAACAAAACCAAAACCCATCTCATAAAAAAAGAACATATAAAAAGTATATTAAACTTACGATTACAACTTAGACTCTAACCCACTCTTAGGCATCTGTCTAAGCAAGTCAGCTAAAGGCTCTCCATTTACAACAACATTGTACTTTGGTGTCTCACTAGATTTATCAACAATCCATTTTACATTCCTTCCGTACCACAAACTGTAAGCAGCAGCGAGGGAAGCGTTAGGTATTTCTCCAGAATCTGTACTAAGGTCCCTGGCTTCCCCAAGAACATTGTAAATATTCTTCCCTTGTTCCTCTGCATAATCAAACAAACGTGGATCTAGATAAACTGGTATTATACGAGTATTGTTGCCCCTGTAAATAATAGTCCCCACTCTGAATGAATTTCCAGGTGCTTTACCTACAGACACCACAGCAGGCTTTCTATTTTTTAAGGTTATGTAGTCTGCATTCATTTTCTATCACCTATTTACTACTAAGAAGTAGTAATTTATAAACCTTTTGGTTCAATGTTTCTTGGGTCTTCAAGATCAAAACTAACATTACTACCAAACAATTTACCCCCAAGTCCGCCAAGAAGCGTGGTTAAGTTTGCTTGGATAGTTTTCACAATTCTCGGATCCTCAGGATTAATACTCGCCCCTATTACATCATTAACCTTTATCTTTTTCTCACCGTAAACAGGTAATCTTGCCACAATATCTCCTCTGTAAACCAGATCTATTAGAAGTATAGGCGAACCTTCTGGCAATGGTCCGAACTCTCTATCAATAGTAACTACTTCACCATCCCTCTTGACAACGAAGTACAAGTCTCGAATTAGCTGCTCGCTTAGCCCCCACTCTGAGTACAATTTGTTAATCATTTGTTACCACCTAAAAAATAGCCTTAGCTTGGATATACCAATAAGGAAAATCCCTTTTAACAACAGGATCCTTGCCAATAGCTATGTAAGTGTCTCCGCGATTCAGCAATAGATAGCTAAAACCTTCTAGGTTAGCGATGTAAAAAATACCTCCAGATGTACTAACCTTATGAGTTATCCTTGCTTCAAGAGGCTTATCCCCTTTAAGAAACTTAACAAGACCTTCTGCTTGTTGTATATTATGAAATGGTATGCTTATGTCTGCAGGAACTCTAGGGATATTCTCACCAGCAAGTTTCTTAACAAGCAACGGTTTCATAAAAAAGAAAAAGAGTTCAGTTTTAAAAATTTTATCCCTTGACTTCCCAACTAGTTACATTCGACGTGTTCGGATTCTCTGCTGTACCTCCAGACTTATTAACCGACCCTGTTGTATTAGTGTAGTTACTAGCTGACTTGTTAACCAACTCTGTTGCATTATTGTAATTACCAGTTGACTCACTAGTCAACTTAGTTGTACTTGGAGAGCACCTCTTCCAACCAATTGGCACATCACATGGTGTTGGAAATGACTCACACTCTCCTGTCTCTGGATTCTCAGCATAGGTTATAACTTGCGCACATACCCTTGATCTATTGAGCCTACTACGTATTATGTTCCTCACTCTTAACACCTTATCAGGAGACACTGTTACAGTCCAGTTCTCACTAGAGATAGTTGCTCCACTCTCATTTATTGTAAGATTTGCATTACTAAGAAGAGACTCTGCCAAAGGTCTATTGATCCTAGCTTGCCTAGCCAATCTCATAGACCAATCTGCATACTTCAACGAAGCCCTATAGCTCTTGTTCTCATAAAGTACCTCTGCCTTAGCTAACAAATCTTCTGCTCCATGCAATAATTGCCACTGCAAATCACTAACATTAGTTCTATTCCCAAATATGGCATAAGTCACTTTTATAGCATGTTCTGCTTGCTTGATGTGTAAAGCTGCAAGTTTCCGTGTCAAGTTTGCACGAACTATCATAGCCACTGGAGTAGCTAACCTACCACTTCTACTAGTTAATCTCTCTAACTTTCTCTCTTGCAATTGATTAACAACGCTCGCATTCAAAACAACGTCATCCAACTGGCTAGATATGCGTGTATCATTTACTCTGGATGAGATAAAGTATCCCAAAGCTGCTGCTCTCGCTGAATGTAATGATAATATGTTCATAATCCTACTCTCATCTTCTACACTCAAGTTTGTACTGTTAACGTACTTGTAAACTCTTTTCATAATTCTATTATGTTCTTGCAGAGCTTTCCTAGCTGCATCAACATCCCCTTTCTTAATAGCTAACCTTGCTTCTGCCAGTCGTTTGTCTGCATAACGAACTGCTAACTCTACTTTCTTCCTCTTGTTGAGAGACATTAGCATCCTAACTCTCTCAAATCTAACCTTTAATGACCACAATGGACTGGTAGGTTTAATACTAACAGTCTCATTAGGTAGCAACTCATTCACTGCTAAATCAGCGTCTACATCACTTTGTAAGTCTGCGTCACTTTGCAAGGCAGTAGATACAACAAGTGGCTCCTCTGCAAAACTTACTGTAATCAAAAACAGCATAACTGCTAAGAACAAAACTCTCACTTGCCTTCACCTCCATATAATTCTTTCCTTCTAGCTTCAAGAATATTAACTTTCTCTCCAACAAACGTAGCAGCTGGCATAACCTTTTTATTCAATTTTTTTGCGTAGGAAAACAGATCAATTATCCTGTCATGCCATTCTTTCTCACGAAGAAAATGGTGATCAACTACAACAGTTTTAACAGAGTCTAAATCAAGTATAGCCTTTATTCTCTTCTTGGCCTTCTCTAAATCAGATTTACTAACAGCATAACCCATGAGATAAGTAGCAGGTCCATCTATTATAACAACCTCAGGATTATGAGACAGGATAAATGATAATTGATCATCCCTTGTTGGACCTTCTACATCAGAAGTGTGAACAAAAGTTTTATCCCCATTAGAAATAGCAACTTCAACAACCCATCCCATCTTAGTATCAGAACCATGAGGTACTGGATTAGAAAATTCAATGATTGTGTCTCCGTATTTGAACGTTTTCCCATCAGCGTAGTTTACCTCTTTTGCATACTTCTTGAGGTCTGGAAGAAAAGCCCTAGCTCTCCTTTTCTGAGATGAGTTGATATGATCTTCCGGGTTCTTTATCAATGCAATCTTGTCCTTAAATATACCTGGTTTATCAGGGTTGTAGTGATCATAGTGGTAATGTGTAATGATAAGTACATCAGACATAGAAGCATGCTTCTCTATCTCTGACCAGTGCTTTATTTTCTGCTTGTACTCTAAAGGGTGTGGTGGTAAACCAAATCTCTTAGGAGCAAGCTCAACACCAGGGTCTATTAGAATACTTACATCCTTTGTATGCACATAAGTTGACATTGACCTTGTGCCTAAGCTATCAAACGCTAAAGGCTTTATTCGCATGTAATAAACATCAATAAGAAAAGATATAAAGATTACCCTATGTAATTCTGACCTTGCTGCCTAGAGCCTGCCTTCACCAAGCTTATAATTGATACTGGTGGAGGAAGACCTAATCTCTGACTTATGAAAAGTGCTTCTGTAACTCCCTTCTCAAATCCTAAATCAACTAGCCCAGGATACTTCTCTATCTTTTTGTTCTTTTTCCATGTCTTAACTGCTGCTTCAACATTGTCTTTAGCGTCAACAAACACAACTTCACCAGACACAACTATCGTGGCAAACTTTTTCTTCTTCTCTGTAGGATACTCAACAGTGAACTCATATACAACAGATGCTCCTACTTCATCACCAATCTCAAGATCAACCTTTTTAACGTCCTTTACCTCTAGTTTGATGTTTGCTCCTCTAAGTTTCTCATCAGGCTTAAGATCCCTACGTTCTGCTTTTATTTCCTTTATAGGCGTTCCAATTATTCGCATACTATCCCTCCTTTTGGTAGTATAACCATGGGTATTTCAGTGAGGCAAACTCCATCACATTCTCTGGAGCTATCACACCGTATTCAGTGATTATTCCGTCAATAAACTGTTTGCTCACAACCTCAAACGCAGGGTTTATAATTTTTAAACCCTTTGGTGGCTTGCTCCATACCTCTTTTGGTGATCTAAATTCTATTGGCTCATTGCTGCCATAGAGTGTCTCAGGATCGTACTTAAGCAGAGTAGCTGCAACATAAACCTTAGTATTATTAGCCTTAGCAAGCACAGCTAAAGAGTTAGACCCAACTTTATTCACAATACTTCCTTCAGATGATATAACATCGGCTCCAATTATAAACAAATCTGCATCCTTCATCATCTGGCCTGCAGCTGAATCAACCACAAGAGTTGTATCAATCTTAGAGTTAACAAGCTCTTTAGCTGTTTTTCTCCCCTGATAAAGTGGCCTCGTCTCAGTACATATAACATGGATGCCTTTCTTCTTTGCAGACTTAAGAATAGAAACAACAGTTGAAGAGTGACAATGCGTTAACACTGTTGCTCCTTTCGGGACAAAATTAGAGCCAATGTAAGTTATTGCATTCTCTGCCCTCTTCATGAGATTCAGAATATCCTTACCGTAAGTGACAACTGCTTTTTTCAATGATTTTACGTCTTCATACGGAGAGTTAGAAACATTAAATACTATGTACCTTAATGCATTCCTCATCATAGGTTCTGTTGGTCTAGAACCAAACAACATAGCTTTGTACATCTCTAAACTCTTAATAAGCTGATCCCTACTACGAAAATTCTTAGACTTGACTTCAGAAATTACAGCATTAACAGCTGCCTTTGCAACATTTGTTGCTCCTTGAATCTTTAATGATTTTATTGCTTTCACAGTGTCCTTAATCATGAAGCATATGAATCAAAACTAGTATTTAAAGCTAATGACCAGGCAGAATAAGTTTTGGTTTTAAGCTTTGGAGAAAGGCAAGAGAACGCTTCAAATCAGTCACATCACCACTAGGTAAGTCAGTCCTACCCACTCCGCCAATGAACAGAGTATCGCCAGACAAGAGTATCTTCTTATTCTCTTCCCATAAACATATCGAACCCTTTGTATGACCTGGCGTCTCCAGGATAGTAAACCTGTATGTACCAATGTCTATGATATCACCATGCCTAACCACCTTAACTTTAACAGGTTGGACAGGATAAATAGTGTATTTTGGGTCTGATAAGTGCTTAGCAGTGAAGTCTGAAGCAAGAACAGTAGCTCCGTTATCAGCTACACGCTTAGCAAACATAGTATGATCATAGTGGCAATGGGTTAGAACAAGGATATCAACTCTTTCGTCGAATACAGCTCCTGCATCAACCTGTAAATTCTTATCTCCAAAGAATAAATACGTATTGCACAGTCCTTTTTTCACTTTGTACATGGTATAAACACGCAGTACAGCATAAAAAGCTTTATCATAAAATTTAATAGTGTAGAGAATGTTAAAACAGCATGGTTCACAAGATTATCATTGGAAGATCTGAAAGAGATAAAGAAAAATTCGGAGACGAAGGCGTTGTTTTAATAGGAAAGCAGTACATCCAGATGGGAAAGACTATATCATTATCAAATGAGATCTGGTTAGACGTTGTTAGACCTCATGTTATAATGATCGCAGGTAAGAGAGGTGGAGGAAAATCCTACACAATGGGTGTTATTGCAGAGGGAATAGCTCAGATGCCAGACGAAGTAAAAGAGAACATAAGCGCGCTGATAATAGACACAATGGGGATATACTGGACTATGAAACACCCAAACTTTAGAGACGAACTTCTACTTGAGAAATGGGGAATGAAACCAAAAGGGTTTTCCAATGTAAGAGTGTTTGTTCCGCACGGGAAAGTTGATTACTATAAGAAAAAGGGAATATCTTTGGATTACCCTTTTTCTATACCAACGAGTTTGGTTAATGGATCTGAGTGGAACATGCTATTCGGAGTAGAACCAGTAAGCCCGATGGGTATAGCCATAGACAGAACAATAACAAAGCTTAGAGAGAGTAAAGAATCCTACGACCTTGATGACATAATCAATCACATAAACAAGGATGAAAAAATAGAACCAAGCATCAAACTAGCTCTAGAGAGTAGATTTGAAGCTGTAAAATCATGGGGAGTATTTGACAAGAAAGGAACAGACATAAAAAAACTTCTAAAGCCTGGAACAGTAAGTGTAGTTGATGTATCAACGTACTCACACCTTGTTGGCGGATTCTCTGTGAGAGCATTAGTTATTGGCTTACTATCAAAAATGATACTGGAAGAGAGAATGGTAGCAAGAAAAATAGAAGAGATGCAGGAAATTCGGGGGTCAAATAAAGAGAAGGACATTCCAATTGTGTGGGTCTTCATAGACGAGGCCCATGAGTTTCTTCCAAAGGAAGGAAAAACACTAGCAACAGGGCCATTGATACAGGTTATAAGAGAAGGAAGACAACCAGGCATATCGTTAGTACTAGCAACACAACAACCAGGTAAGTTACATACAGACGTGTTAACTCAGTCTGACTTAGTTATATCACACAGAGTAACTGCTAAAATTGACATCAATGCGTTAAATTCTATAATGCAAACATACCTAGTGTATGACATCCAGAAATACTTGGATATGCTTCCTAGAATGCCTGGATCTGCAATAGTACTAGACGATAACCAAGAGAGGATATTCCCTATCCAAATAAGGCCAAGGTACACATGGCATGGAGGAGAAACTCCAACAGCAATGCCTCCAAAGAAGAAGCTACCATTTGAGTAATACTAAATGCCACAAGGTTTTTAAACTGAAAATCTCAATAAGGTTTACGCGCCAGTAGTCTAGCGGTAGGATACTGGCCTTCCAAGCCAGTGACCCGGGTTCAAATCCCGGCTGGCGCATTTTATACTATAACTCTCTCGATTGTCACACTTCCAATTGTAGTTTTATCCGCTAAAGAAGACAATGGCTTGATCGATTCGCCTGACATAAGCCATCCAGTCTTTGTGATCTTAACGTCCAAACTTGTCCCAGGGGAGGGAATAACCCTAACAATTTTATCTCCTGGCTCATGGTATTCAATGCGTAGAAAATTGTTGCCTGCCATACTGAATGGTTTGACTTCAAGAGAAGTAATTCTAGGGACTAAATAAAACTCAAATCTGCCAACCGAGACAGTGTATGCTTCCATACACCTAGCACATGTTTCTGATTTAAATACTTAACCAGGTGCATTATTACTACCGAACATTCTGCAGATACTACCTGCTGTCTGAACCCGAAGTGGATGAATCGTTAGCAAAGAGTGCCAGAGCCAAATACGTCTGTGATTTCGTCTAGTAAACGACTGCATTAGGTTTATTCTTTGTTATTGCAACAGCTTATAAATCTGCCGAACCTGAGTACGTTGAGAGTACGATGTGATGAAGGATTTTCGAAGAAAATCCACAGACATCAGGAGCTCTATAGTGTCGTACCTTATAAGTAGTGAATCAATCGAAAAACTTATAAAGATTATAGTTATGACTATTATAAGGTGAATTAAAATGATACTCCAATACCTAAAAAACTTAAAAGCTAAAACACCTGGAAAAGCCATTGCGATCGAAGTGGAAAAAGGACAAAAATACTTTGGAGTTGTAAAAATTGGAAGTGAAATATTCCCATACCATGTCGACATGTCCAAAATTTCTGAGGATATGTCTGAAGAAGAATTTGATAAAAAGATAACAGAAAGTGTGGAAATCCACAGAGAAGTTGGTGATAACTTAAAATCTCTTCTTGCTTTTGTGGTATATAACACAATAGTTGATCTGCTAGCAGAAACTCCAGAAAGAAAACATTTGGAAGATTCTGGGCAGCTACTACAAGAAGAGTACAAACAAATATTTAAAAAGATGGGATATGAAGTATCATCTAACAATTACATTGTAGGAATTAAAGAGTTTAAAGTAACAGGATCGCTGTCAGAATTACTTTAATTCTTTGTCAGTTAGCGATCGCCTGAATTCATATTTTGCAGACAAAAAAGCTTGCGAAGCAGTCGGACGAAGTGTAAGTTAAGAAATCTAAGAGCCTATTAAACTCAATCATCCTCATCAAATATAAACAGCTCCTGAACTGTTGTATTTAATGCTTTAGCCACTTTATATGCCAATTTAAGAGAGGGATTATACTTTCCTTTCTCCAAGAAAACAATAGTCTCTCTCCTAACCCCCACCTTCTTTGCTAACTCTTCCTGTGTCATGTTATATCTTGCTCTGAACTCCTTGATCCTT
>Ga0164318_10005219_pt1 | contig 12551 bp, 14 predicted proteins | sample GuaBasSedimGuay9_FD_113734 | JGI IMG/M metagenome (GOLD analysis project Ga0164318, IMG submission 113734) | Subseafloor sediment microbial communities from Guaymas Basin, Gulf of California, Mexico - Guay9, Core 4571-4, 0-3 cm | ecosystem: Environmental > Aquatic > Marine > Hydrothermal vents... | reverse complement strand
TATGATAAGTTCATTAGAACAACAGATGCAGATCACATGAAAGGTGCTCAAAAAGCTTTTTCTGTCATGCATGACAATGGTGATATCTATAAAGATGTCTATAAAGGACACTACTGTATTTCTTGTGAGACTTTTTTCCCGGCATCACAACTTGTAGATGATGAGTTTTGCCCGGAGTGTGGCAAGAGTACTACTATCGTAGAGGAAGAGAGTTACTTCTTTAAGCTCTCGAAGTATCAAGACAGACTGCTTGAGTGGTATGAGAACAATCCAGACTGTATTTTACCAAAGAGTAAGAGAAATGAAGTCATCCGTTTTGTAGAGGGTGGGCTTCAAGATCTTTCCATCACACGTACAAGTTTTGACTGGGGTGTAAAAATTCCTGAAAACCTTAACGATCCTAAACATGTAATGTATGTTTGGCTAGATGCACTTATGAACTATGTCACTGCACTGGGGTATGGTACAGATGATAAAAATATGGACTTTTGGCCGGCACGGGTACATCTTATAGGTAAAGATATCTTGCGTTTCCATGCTGTCTACTGGCCGGCATTTTTAATGAGTCTTGACTTACCTCTTCCTACGCACATCGCTGCACATGGCTGGTGGACACGTGATGGTGAGAAGATGTCTAAGTCTAAAGGTAATGTTGTAGACCCTAGAGTCGTAGCCGATGCGTATGGGTTGGACAACTTCCGTTACTTTATGCTTAGAGAAGTACCGTTTGGAGGGGATGGTGACTTTAGCCAGAAAGCACTCATTGACCGTATAAACTCTGACCTTGGTAATGATCTTGGTAACTTGCTAAACCGGCTCATCGGTATGAGTGGGAAATACTTTGAAGGTACCGTAGACTCTGCAAACGTAGCCAAATATTACCAATCAGAGTTAGACGAAGTGCATGCTTCACTTGATAAACTAGAACCTCTACTTTTTGAAATGCAGATACACCGTTATCTTGAAGAGCTTTGGAGACCACTTACTGTTGCAAATAAAGCCATAGATATGTATCAGCCTTGGACACTCATGAAAGAAGGTAAAGAGGAAGAAGCAATGGCACTTAACGGGCTCATCGCTGCGATACTTGCAAAAGTATCTATAATGCTTTACCCTGTGATGCCTGCTGTATGTACAAAAATTTCAAATGCATTGCACTTCACCATAGACAATAGCTCTTGGAACAGTATGGTAAAAGATACAAAACTTCTTGATACTTTTGTACTGGGAAAAGTAGATCCACTTTTCCCTCGTATAGAAGAACCGTTATTAGAGCAAGCAGAACCTGTAGATAAGAAATCTGAATCTAAAGCTGAAACTAAAAAAGCAGAAGCGAAAAATGATACGAAAGAAGATGGTATAGCACTTATAGGTATAGACCAATTCTTCCAAACTTCTCTTAAAGTCGGAACAGTTGTAAAAGCTGAAGAAGTTCCAAAAAGTAAGAAACTTCTTTTACTTCAAGTTGATGTAGGAGAAGAGAAACCTAGACAGGTTGTTGCAGGTATCAAAGAGTGGTACTCAGCGGATGATATGTTGAACACTCAAGTCTGTGTAGTAGCCAACCTCAAGCCGGCAAAACTTATGGGTATGTTGAGTGAAGGCATGTTACTCGCAGCTAAAGATGGTGACGGTCTTTGTATGATCCGTCCTGAGAAGCCAAAAACAGCTGGAACGAACATAGGTTAAGTATGAAAATTGAAGATATTCTAAACCTCACAGAGGGAACACTCAGCAATACACCGAAAGTACAAGCCATAGAATCTGCAACGGTTTACTACTCAAAAGTAGAACATGGTGACCTTTTCTTCTCTTCAAACCAGGAAGAGATAGACCAGGCCATAGCCAATGGTGCGTATGCTATCGTATATGATGATGACAGCATTATAAGAAAAGATGAAGAGATCGCATGGATAAAAGTCTCAGACATCCAACTGGCAGCTTTTAAACTCATCCGTTATGTGATCATCAAAAAAGAGGCAAAGTTTTTTATACTCTCCGAGCATGAACTTACCTTCCTTAAGATGATCCTCTTACATAAAGGAAATATCTCTTTTATCGCGAATGACTGGCGTAAAGCTTTTGAGCAAATACTCAACTCAGACAGCGGTCTTTTTGTCGGAGCAGACAAAGAGCTTATGCAACTCATCAAACCAGACATAAAAAAGCTGGAGAGAGAAGTAGAGGGGTATCCTATCTCGGATACCCTTTTTAAATCTACCTTTAAAGTAGATGGCTATGTCTATCAGGAAAAAGAACTCATCCCTTTCCATTTGGAATACCTTTTACGTGTAGTTCATTTTTGTAAGACACAAGATCTTCCATTCTCTGTTGACCGCATCAAATATACCAAACATTTTATACCTGTTTTTATAGATGGTGAACTTAAAAGTACCAAACCCAGTAAAAGTGATAAAGTTGCTATATTCACAGACAATATAAAAGACATAGTAGAAGCAAGAGAATACATCAAACGCAGTAACATGTGGGTTAAAGGTATTGTTCTTACACCACCTAAAACCAAAGTACCGGGAATCGACCGTCCTCACTGGTTTGAGAACGAAGAAGAGGTACGTGAGCTACTCAAAAGTACGCTCTTTAACTATGCATTCATCTATAATGCAGATAAAAGCATCCTCAACACGATCAAAGAAGAGTATAGTCTGTTTTAGACACTCTTCTTTATCACCACCATATTCTTTCCGTTATCACCCACAAATTCACAACCATAGATCTCACATAAAATCCTAAAAGTCTGAGCAGTGAAAAAGACGATATGTGTTGGGTCTTGATGGTAGTACCACTTTTTAAAGGCTTCTACATCATTAGGGTGAAACTGTGTCTGTAGAGCTAAATACCCACCCTCTTCTAATCGTTCCAATAGATATTCAAAGACAACTCTAGGTTGATGTAAATGCTCAAAGACTTCTGTTGATACAATAAGTTCATATTTTTTACTATCATTCAGTGTAATGGGGTGATATATAGGATCATAGTAGTCACAATTAATTCCCTCTTTTTCTAAAAGGCTTGCCAACAGAGAGCTTCTTCCACAACCAAAATCAAGGGATATATTAGGTTTACCTACCAGAGGCAGAGTAAAGTCTAAAAAACGTTGAAAATAGGCTTGATAGCCCTCATCATTTTCATCATTCTCATGAAGATTGTAACGCTCTTTTTGCGTGGAGAAATCTTGATAACACTCTGGAGTTTTGAAGATATACTCACACGCATTACAATGGTAGTAAGTGATATTGGTTTTTTCATGTATAAATGACTCTGTCGGTTTATCGCAAATATGGCAGTTCAATCTTCATCCTTTTAATCTCTGTTATGTTACTATTTACTCTATTAATTTTGGATGTTTAGCACTTGGAAGTGGAGACTTTAGTCCCATCCCTGTTTTACTGCTTAACTTTATGTGAGACTGAGGTCTCCACTTCCAAATATTTAAGGAATTAAACTAAATCATGAAAAGAAGAGACTTTTTAACCACAACTGCTTTGGGAGCAACAGCACTTGCTATAAATGGTTGCCACAGAGCAGAAGAAAAAACAGAAGATGGTTCCGTACACATTAACAAAGAAAAAAAAGTAACCCTTAAACTTGCTACCTCTTGGCCTGCACACTTCCCCATCATGGGAACAGGTGTTGATACCTTTGCCAAGCGTTGTTTTGAACTCAGTGGAGGAAGCCTTGAGATAAAAGTTTATGCTAAAAATATTTTAGTCCCTGCCCTACAAGTCTTTGACTCTACTTCCGCAGCACAGATAGATGCGTTTCATTCCGGTGTCTACTATTGGAAAGGGAAGAATCCTGCATTTTCAATCTTCGGAGGGATGCCTCTTGGGCTTACGAGTGAAGAGATGATCACTTGGATGAAGTTTGGTGGCGGGTATGAGCTTTGGCGTGAATTTTACGGTAAGTTCAACCTCTACCCTCTCATAGGTGGTACTACAGGTCCTCAAATGGGTGGTTGGTTCAAGAAAGAGATCAACTCTCTGGCTGATCTTAAAGGTTTAAAGATGCGTATCCCCGGTCTTGGTGGAGAAGTGATGAAGAAACTCGGTGTTAACCCAGTACTCCTACCTGCCGGAGAAATATATACTTCACTTGAGCGTGGAACCATAGATGCAACAGAATGGGTAGGACCAGCACTCGACAGCATGATGGGTTTTGCCAAAGCAGCACCCTACTACTACACAGGCTGGCATGAGCCCGGTTCCATCTTGGAGATCACTTTCAACAAGGCACGATGGGAGAAGCTAAGTGCTGAACATCAAGCCATTATCACCGCAGCCAGCGAAGAGATGACAGGCAATATGCTTCAAGAGTTCCGTTATAAAAATGCAAAAGCCCTGCAAGAGCTTCCAAAAAATGTACAGATAAAAACATTCCCTAAAGAGATAATGGATGCAGCAAAAATTGCTCTGAATGAAGTACTGGTAGATGAAAGTGCTAAGAGTGATGATTTTAAGCGTGTATTGAAAAGTTATGAGGATTTTGTAAAGATAAACAAACCTTGGGATGATATCTCTACCAAGAACTTTTTAGAGATAAGAGGGTAAGCCCTCTAAACCTATTATATATCCCAAAAAGAGAATATTATTACTTCTTCCTAATTTCATCTACAGTTTTATCTATCTCATCAAGAAAACTTTCTATTTTTTTACCAAAATCTTCGATAAAATTCTTTATTTTAGCCAAGTCAATGTCTATATGTTCATTATCTACTTCAATTCCAACATTCTCGCCCAAGTCTATCTTGCCCTCTGAAATATCTTTTTGAATAGTTTGTGATTTTTCCTGTAAAGTATTATTCAATGAATTGAAAAAATCCTTTGTTTTAGTAAGATCAATTTTGATTTTATCATTGCTAACATCTACACCTATTTTTTGAAATATATCTTCGTTTTCTTCAGCCATAGCAACCCCTTTTTTAAATCATTATAGCAAAAAAGGAGGAAAGATTATAAAAATGCCAGTAAAGAAGCTGTAACAGCCACATTCAAAGACTCAACACCACGTTGCATAGGTATGGCTATGTTTTCATCACAAAGAGCCTCTACAGGCTTACTAACACCTTCACTCTCATTACCCAGTATAAAGATGGTTTTATCACTATAGGCTTGTTTTTTATAGCTCTGGGAAGCATGGGAAGAGAGCGTATAAAGATCAGCACCCTCTTTTTTAAATGATTCCAGTGTTTTTTTGAGATCAGTTGTTTTGATGATAGGCATTTTAAAGAGTGTACCCGCACTTGCTTTGATCACCAGTGGTGATATCTGTGCAGCTCCCTTTGTAGGAAGCAATATAGCATCTACATTACCAGCGGCACAAGAGCGGATAATCATCCCTAAGTTTTGAGGATTAGTTACCCCATCCAAGGCAACAATACGATAATTAATATTTTTTAGTATAAAGTCTTCAGCATTGCCGAAATGTTCTAAAACAATGTCCAGCGCAACCCCTTGATCCTGTTTTGCATTTTTAGAGATGCGTGAAAGGGATTGTTTATCATGATAGGCTATTTCTATCTCTCTTTTTTTAGCGATATTTTTCATCTGTTCAAGTACAGGAACATCTTTGTTTGACTTGGAGAGATGCAGTTTATGTATGGTAACAGCTTCATCTTCAAGTGCTTCAAGAACAGCATTACGACCGTAGATAGTCAGTACTTTATCAAAAAAAGCTTTTTTCGCTAGGTATTCCGGAGAGTCTTTCATACAATTCTTTCAAATAAAAGCATTGCCTAGAGCAATGCAAACAGCAATTTTTAATTTCTAATTGCTAATTTTTAATTTAAAATAGGCAAAGCCTATTTAGACTCACCGTTCCAAGCAATATGCGGTTTGCCCTCATCATCAAACTCAACAGCCGGCATACCCATTATGTTATATCCGGCATCTACATAATGCACTTCACCCGTCACACCTGAACTCAAGTCTGAAAGCAGATACATGCCTGAATTTCCTACCTGGTTAATAGTTACATTCTCTTTAAGTGGTGCATGTGCTTTGTTCCATTTAAGCATAAAAGCAAAGTCACCTATACCGGCAGCTGCGAGTGTTTTAATAGGACCAGCAGAGATAGCGTTGACTCTGATACCATCTCTTCCAAGATCTTCAGCAAGATATTTTGTTGTCATTTCCAGAGCTGCTTTCGCCACGCCCATAAGGTTATAATTAGGGATATATTTAACACCACCATAATAAGTAAGCGTAAGTACAGAAGAACTTGCAGAAAGAATAGGTTTCAACTCTCTTACGATCTCAATGAGTGAATAAACAGAAATATCCATCGCCACATCAAATGCCTCTTTGGAAATATCTACAAAACGACCACTCAATCCCTCTTTAGGGGCAAAAGCAATAGAATGCACGATGAAGTCTATCTGACCCATATCTTTTTCAAGAGAAACCTTGAGTGCTTTTATCTCTTCAGGTTTACTTACATCACAAGGGTATAGTCTTGCTCCACACTCCAGATCTTCTGCGATAGGCGCTAGTTTTTGCTCAAATCTTTCATTGAGAAATGTAATAGCCATCTCGGCACCCTGCTCTTGACACGCTTTTGCTATACCATAGGCGATAGACTTTTTGTTGGCGATGCCTAAAATGACACCTTTTTTGCCTTTCATTATCATACTGTTACTCTCCAAGAATTAATTTCATTATTTTATCATGATTGAGATAGAATATAAGACAAATTATCAAAATTATGTAATAGAAATGATAAAAATAGTGTTTATACTTGTATATAGGGTGTTTGTAGAAAATTTGAGTTTACCCCAAAGGCTAGTCAAGAATTTATTATAAATCTCCTAGATACAATAATGAATACTAATTTTGTGATTTCAATTGTATAGTTTGGGAGTATACAAATCAAGGTTATAAATGCGAAAAATACTCATTATTAGCACAGGGGGTACCTTTAACAAGGTATATAATCCACTTAATGGAGAACTTGTCATAGATGAAAAATCTAAAGCTTTGGATGAAATAGCATCCAAATGGCTCTGCAAATTTAAGATTATCAACATTATTGGAAAAGACAGCCTGCATATCACCAATCAGGATAGACTACTACTTTTAGCTACCATTAATCATTCAAAACATGATGATATTATCGTGATACACGGAACAGACACTATGGACAGTACTGCTGTACATTTGGCAAATGCTGATCTAGATAAACGTATTGTCCTTACAGGAGCTATGCTACCCTACTCCATAGACCCTGTAGAAGCCACAGCAAATCTAGCTTCTGCTTTTGGATACCTGCAAACATTAAAAGATAATGGTGTCTATATATCGATGCATGGTAAGTTTGGCTCCTATACTAAAATATTAAAAGATAAAAAAAAGGGTAAATTCATACATAAATAAATTATATTTTAATTCATTTTGATATACTTAGCAAACAAAGGCATAAAATGAAAATAAAATTATTAATTGTAGCACTTGCAGGATTGATCTTTGCAGGGTGTACTAATTCTGGCGCTTCACTTAGCCCATCAACAAGTTATCAGGAACCAACACCTCAAAAAGAAGCAATCTTTCATAAAACCATGAAAGAGGTTGCACTAAGTACCAGAGATAATCCAAAGTACAACAGAATGGCTTTAGAAACACCAGAAAAAAAAGAATGGTTTAAGACACTGATGTATCGTTTATGGGATAGGCAGATAACCAGAAGTCAATTTATATCTGAAGGATTAGCAAAATATCCTACACATCAATATGAATTTGCTTTTATCGCCAACGGCTTTCAGCAACGTTCATAAATAATGAACCCTATTGATAGGCAATAGGGTCTTTCACTCCTGCTTGCTCAAAACCACGTAAACGCAATCTACAACTATCACATACACCACATGCTTTCACTTCATCCTGATAACAGCTCCAAGTATCTTTTAGTGGAACACCTAAATCCAAAGACCTCTGTACAATTTCACTTTTCTTCAATGCCACAAGAGGCATTTTTATCTCTAAATCAGTTTCCTCTTTTGTACCCATATTGATCGCTTTTTGCATTTGCATAATGTAATTCTCTCGGCAATCAGGATATCCGCTACTGTCTTCTTCAACTACACCTATGAAAAGAGCCTCTGCTGCATGTTTTTCTGCTACTGCTGCTGCTATAGAGAGAAAAATACCATTTCTAAAAGGAACATAAGTAACAGGAATACCCTCTTTAACTCCTCCCGTAGGGATATCTATACTCATATCAGTTAAAGCTGATGCACCTATCTGTTCGAAGAAACCTAAGTCAATTTCATAAGATTCTTTTGCATCTATATCTTTAGCGATCTTTCGAAAGCACTCCAACTCTTTAGCTTGGGTACGCTGTCCATAATTAAAATGTAAAGCAATGATCTCATAACCCTCTTTTTGTGCTATTTTAGCACTTAACGCACTATCCATGCCTCCAGAAATAATACATACAGCTTGTTTAGCCATTTTCTTGATCCTTGTCTTGTATTTTTACTACATTTTACCAAGATTTGGGTAAACTTCGGGCATGAAGATTATAGACTTAGAGAATCAAACCAGCCTACCTGTAAATATCAATGGACTTGAAAAAATAGCCCAAAGTCTTACAACCAAAGAGATAGAGCTTATTATCACAGATAATAAGACTATACAAGAGCTCAATAAGGAACACAGAGACAAGGACAAACCAACAGATGTACTTAGTTTTCCTATGGATGCTCCTTTTACGGAACAATCTATCTTTGGTATGCCTTTGGGATCGATCGTGATCTCCGCAGATTTTGCGAAAGAAAAAGCAGATGAGTTTGGACATACGATACAAGATGAACTCTCATTACTTTTCATTCACGGTTTACTTCATCTCCTCGGCTTTGATCATGAAACAGATGATGGTGAGATGAGAGCCAGAGAAAAAGAGATCATAGAAGCATTTGATCTACCCTCAAGTCTTATAGTAAGAACAAGTCACTAATTTACAGTTAAGGAAATCAATGAATTTTGTTATTTTTGTTATCGCCATGGGCGTTTTGATCTGGGGTGCAGATCTGATCATCAATCAAAGTGAGCGTATCGCTTTAAAATTTAAGATCCCAGAGTTTATCATCGGAGCAACACTTATAGCCCTGGGTACCTCGTTACCTGAAATGGCAGCAAGTATAGCTGCAAGTATGAATGGTAAGCCGGATATTGCCATAGCCAATGTCATAGGAAGTAATATACTCAACATCACCCTGGTACTGGCAACTGTTTTCATCATTTCTAAAAAGATAAATCCGGCAAGAGATTTTTTTGCTAAAGACAGTACTTGGGCTTTAGTTCCTGTTCTTGTCTTTATTCTAATGATACTTGATGGCATGATCTCCAGATTTGATGCCGCACTCTTACTTCTTTTAATGGGAGCTTATCTGCTCTTTTTACTTCAAGATGCCAAGAATATCCCTGAAGAGGATCTGGAAGATCTTGATGAAAGTACTTTTTCGTGGGCAAAAGTCATACCAATTCTTTTTGGTGGTTTCATTCTTGTGATCGTTGGTGCACACTTTACAGTAGAGAGTGCTTCTGAGATCGCTAGAGACTTTGGGATCAGTGAATGGATCATTGGTATTATTATGATCTCTCTGGGAACCTCTCTTCCTGAGTTGGTAGTCAGTATTTCTGCTGCCATGAAGGGGAAAGTTGATATGGCCATAGGAAATATCATTGGTTCAAACATGGCAAATACAACAGTAGTACTCGGTGCAGCAGCCCTGGTAAACCCTATGGCAATTAATGCACCTATGTATTTCTTTGATATCGCTACTATGATCGTAGCTACACTGCTACTTGTATTTATTACTGCAAACAAACTTTACACTAAATCTGCGGGAATAAGTTTGATCATTATTTTAGGATTATTTTTAAATAATACTATACAAAGTATATAACGTATTCAGAGGGTTCTAGATTAAAACAAATCTGCGTGTGAAGTCTCTACCTTTGATTTTGATTTTACTCTCTTTTTCTTAACTGATACAACCTCATTGTCCACATCTATTTTGTTAGATACATTTAGCTCCTTATTTTCACTTACCTCTTCTGGTTTCTTTTTGAAATATCCATTTTTATAAAGCCACTTATAAATATCTGCAGCAATAGGTCCTGATGTACTTCCTCCATGCCCACCATGCTCTACTAACACTGTCACAATGTATTTAGGATCATCATAAGGTGCATAAGTAGTGATCCAGGCATGTGATCTACTGTAATAGGCCAACTCCTCTTCTTTAAGACGTTTCTTTGTTGACTGAGGGATGGAAACAACTTGTGATGTACCTGTCTTACCGGCAACAATGACAGGCAACTTGCTCATAGTTTTAAATGCTGTTCCCTTTTTGCTGTTACACACATCATACATTCCTTTTCTGATCTCATTTAAATAGTAGGGTTTAAACTGCATAGGAACAACTTTTCTCTTGGTGGGTTTTCCATCAACTATCCTTGCAATACTAGGTGTTACAAGATTAGATGTTGCCATAAGAGCAGTATATCGGGCTACTTGCAAAGGGGTCACAAGATCATAACCTTGCCCTATGGCAGCAATAACCGTCTCACCCATGTACCATGGTTGCTTGAAACGTTTCATTTTCCATGCTTTATCCGGTATAACACCATTGTATTCTTTTGGTAAGTCTACACCTGTTTTAACACCTAATCCAAATGATCTAAGATGCTTTGCCATAGCATTGATACCTACTTTTAAACTTTTATTATAAAAATAAACATCACAACTTTCTCGTATAGCTTTTCGTAAAGGGACATCACCATGTCCCCATCTGGACCAACATCTGAATTTATGCTTACCCTTACCCTTTCCCAATGTAATATATCCACTACAGTATTCTGATGTTGCCAAAATATTGGGTTGCGCTTTTTCAAAAGCAAGTGCCATACCCATTTTTATAGCTGAACCGGGAGGATAGGTCCCATGAATAATTTTATTGGTAAAAGGATGTGCAAGATCCTGCTGAAGAGCTTTCCAGTCTTTAGAACTGATCCCACCCACAAAAAGATTTGGATCATAAGAAGGGTAACTTACTGCAGATAAGATCTCACCGTTAGTTCTCATCACTATGGCAACACCTGTTGCTTCACCAAATCGTTCATATATCATTTGCTGTAGATTGATATCTATATTGAGCTGAAGATTTTTATTGTCTTGCGGTAATTTTTTTTCCAGTACATCTATCGCTTTATTGGTTGCTGTTACTTTGCTTACTTCATAACCCAACTTCCCTTCTAAAACACTATTGTAATATCTCTCTAAACTACTTTTACCTATCTTTCCAACTTCCTTAACAACAGGGTCTTTTTTGTTCTCTTTCTTATTTGACCTTCCGGTATAACCAACAATATGAGCACCATACTTTCCATAAGGATAATAACGTTTTGTTTCAGCCTCTATCTTGATCTCTTCATGCAAACTCAATTTAGGATAGGCACCCATCATATCAGCATAATGGATAAAATCCACTACTTTAATAAATGCATGATTATAGGGAGAATTGTGCTTTTTATACACTTTCATCATAATCGTTTTATTGAGATCAGGAAAAGTTTCTACAAGCTTATCAACGATGACTTCGAGTTTATTCTTTTTTTGCCCATCTCTTTTTACTTTTAGGTGGGGTACGATAGAGATAGAAAAACCTATCTGGTTCATAGCAAGAAGATTACCGTTTAGATCACTTATTTCACCCCTGACCGGCTTAATAAAGCGTTTTCTCTCTATATTGTCTTTCGCCAATCCTTCATAATAAAAATTGGATTTAATACTCACATGATAGAGTCTGGCTATCATTACACCCCAAAAGAGTAAAAATATGGCTATTACGATCTTATATCTCATAGTATCACCACGATCAAGAGATCAACAATAAGTGAATAGAGCAATATATTGTCTAACACTATACTATTGGTTTGAAAAATAAAGTCATAAGACAATAGAGATCCTAAATATACCACATCTATAAGCAATACACTTAATACCGGTCTACAGATCCTACATTTACGAAAGTAAAGTAAAGAATGATAAAAAAGAACATACACAAGCAGTGACGAAATAAAAATAAGGAAAAAAGGTAAAGAGAGGTTCACCTCAAGGTTGATAAAATAGATGATCGCTACAAAAATATAACGTGTTTTCCCTTTCTCAATACCCTGTATAAAAACATACCCCATAACCCCTATAAGCAGTGGTAAAAAAACATAAATAGAGATGAGCATCGGGTAAAATACTATAAACAGAAGTACTGATGACCAAATGAAAGCCAAATATAAAGATCTGTTTAATTTATCCATATATTATACTCGATCCTTAGGATAATTTATAGACTAGAGCTATTTCATTACATACAGGAAAGTGGATACATTTAATACAATCAGCCCAAATTTTATGTTCATGTATTGCCTCTTTATTGATTTCATTAAACCCAAGTTTTTCGAAGAAAGCGGGTAAATACGTCAAAACAAGTACCTCTTCTTCTACGTCTAATGCTTTCGCCTCGTCCAAAGTAAACT
>Ga0164318_10005218_pt1 | contig 12551 bp, 11 predicted proteins | sample GuaBasSedimGuay9_FD_113734 | JGI IMG/M metagenome (GOLD analysis project Ga0164318, IMG submission 113734) | Subseafloor sediment microbial communities from Guaymas Basin, Gulf of California, Mexico - Guay9, Core 4571-4, 0-3 cm | ecosystem: Environmental > Aquatic > Marine > Hydrothermal vents... | reverse complement strand
TATAAAAAGTATCAATAAACCTAATCGATATGTTGTAAAATTCAAAATTAAAGAAATAATGGATCCTATTATAGGTATTAATGTTGCTAATCCCCATATAATTCCTGCTAATTTAATTCCTAATTCATAATTTCCTGATTTTTCCTTGAACATTAAAGAAGACAACTTTCCCCATCCAGTAGAACATCTTTTTCCATAATAATAACAATTTGTGCATAAATGTTTTCTCAACACGAATAGCAGCATAACTACTAAAAATATCGCGTAAAGTAAAGAAATAATGGGGAGGCCTAATATTTTCAATGGTAGCATCATAATAAAACCTGTGCTGAAGTATATCAGAAAAAATAAATTTTGTGCTATTACCGGTATAATTGGATATTCTTCAAATCCTTTTTCATATAATTTTTTCAAATCCATTTTTATTACCTCCAATTTTTAGATTTTGGCTGCACCGCCTGATTATGTCTAAACGGCGTCGAAGTTGACTGAAGACGAATTTGAGTCGAGCACCTGCAAGATGCGAGCCGTAAAATGCCTGTTATCTTTAACTCGTCAGTTAACTCGTCAGGATGCGACCCTGACAAAACCAAGTCAGGGTGCGGCCCCGACTTAACTGATTTAAAACACTGATTTTGGCTGCCGGGCCAGGATTCGAACCTGGATTAACGGCTCCAAAGGCCGCTGTCCTACCATTAGACGACCCGGCAATTATTTTATATTATTTTTATCTAACCACTCTCTTCCTTTTCCTGATTTTAAAAACTTCTCTCTTCGCATTGCTTCAGCTCTTGTATTTAACACTTCTTTGTAAATTAATCTCCAAGGGCGATGCCCTTTAGTAAAACGATAATCACCTTTATTATGCCTCCTTAGTCTCTCTAAAGCACTTTTTCCACTACCTATATAGCGGATACCATCTTTTTCACTTTTTAATACATAAACTTCATACATATTTCTGGATTAACGGCTCCTTCGCCAGAGGCGAATGCGCCTTTGGCGCAAAAGGCCGCTGCCCTACTCTGTCCGCCTCTGGCGGGCTCTGTCCGCCTCTGGCGGGCCATTAGACGACCCGGCAATTATTTTATATTATTTTTATCTAACCACTCTCTTCCTTTTCCTGGTTTTAAAAGAAATTCAAATTTAAATGCGCAAGTATTTTCTCATTGCTAAACTACTACTAAAAACATTTAAAATCAAGATGCCAACCAACTCCCAACCAAAAATTGACCAGAAATGCTGATAAAAATATTCACTCAAACTGAAAGTTGTTGTTCCTAAAAAATTATTTATATAGGGCTGGATAAGGGACAAAAGAGGAAAAAGAATTATTAAATGAAGTATCCAAGCAATAACTCCATAGAGAATACTCTGCCAGATAAATGGACCGCGAATAAAAGAGCTATTGGCTCCTACCAATCTCATAATGCTAATCTCACCTCGATAAGTATAAATACCAATTCTTACTGTATTAACAATGATTAAAACAGCAATAAAGATGAAAATCAAGGTAATAATTAAAACAACTAACTGGACATTTTTGCTAATATGATTTATTTTCTGAATAATTCCTTTATAATTTTCATTATATTTTTTGCTCCAAACCAAATCAGCATATCCTGAGTTATTAAAAAGGTTAATAATCGTTGCATAGTCCTCTATTTTCTTTGCTTTAACGATTAAACTATCACTTAAGGGATTCTCTTCTAATTCTTCCAAAGATTTAGAAATAATTGGATTATCTTGGTGCTTCTTTTTAAATTCTTTTAATGCCTCATCTTTTGAAATATATTTTACTTCTTTAACTGAAGGTAAATTTTCTAAAAATGATTTTGCCTCCTGAATTTTTTCTAAACTAACTTCTGGTTTAAAATAAATACCCAAATTAATCCTTTCTTCAACAAGATGTGTCGCTTGACGAGTAATGATGTTAAAACCTATTAGAAGAGAGATAGAGAATAATGAAAGAAGAATAATAATAATAGTAGCTAATGAGAGCCAAAAATTCCGAAAAAATCCTTGAAAGGCAATTTTAATTTGTCTGAAAAAAGAAAAATTCATTTTAAAAAATTAAATAATATAACGACCGTTCTCTAAATCAGAAATAATTTCCCCTTCATCTAAGGTAATAACTCTTTTCTTTAAATAATTAACCACTCTTTCATTATGGGTAACCAAAAGAACAGTCGTACCAAATTTATTGATTTTCTTTAGCAAATTAATGATTTCTCGCGTATTTAAAACATCTAAATTTCCTGTTGGCTCATCGGCTAAAAGAATTTTTGGCCGATTAGCCATTGCTCGAGCAATGGCTACTCTTTGCTTTTCTCCAGCGGAAAGTTGCGCAGGAAAACGCTTAACTTTATCTTCCAAGTCAACAATCTTCAACACCTGATGAACAATTTCATTTATTTCTTTGCGTGGTGTATTAGAAACTTCTAAAGCAAAAGCCACATTTTCAAAAACAGTTTTTTTAGGAAGTAATTTAAAATCTTGAAAAATAACTCCTATCTGCTTTCTTAATAAAGGAATATCTTTTGGCCTAATTTTGGTAATATCCCAACCACCAATGATAATTTTTCCTGATGTCGGTTTTTCTTCAGCAATAAGAAGACGAATGAGAGTTGTTTTGCCTGAACCAGAACGACCAACAATAGAAACAAACTCCCCTGCTTTAATATGAAGATTTACATTTCTTAAAGCATAAACATCTGGTGGATAAACTTTTGTCAAATTTTTTAAGTAAATCATTTTGTTACAACTTTTCTACTTTAACTTTAATTAAACCTCTTTTTAGACTGGCTAATTTACTAAAGGAAACAGAGTTTAAATCAATTACTCTTTCAGGATGAATTCTTTTATCCGGACCAGTGTCATTAACCCTAACTATAACTGATTTATTATTCTCTAAATTAGTCACCTTAAGACGGGTTCCGCGAGGATAATAAGGATGAGCAGCAGTTAAATGATAGCCAAATTTATACCAAGAGGCAATTCCTATTTCTGGTTTTTCTTCTAAAATCGCAATCTGAGCATAAGGAAATTTTAACTTTACTCTTATATATTTTTTCTGGGCATTATCTTCTGACGGAGCAACTTCTGACCATTTTTTTAACTGATGGTTATAAAAGTAAATTGCCCGATGAGAACTATTTTTGGTATTATATTTTAAAATGAGAGTATAAGGACGCTTAAAATCTTTAAAACTTCTCCCTTTAAAATCAAAAACATATAAATCAGAAATCATATTCTTTCTTTCTGGAAGAAAGATGTTTTTTATCCTTATTTTCTCTATTGACACCTTTGTCGGTTTGCTTAAAATATTAGGCCAAACACCAATAATCAACTGTTCGTCTTTACTCTTTAAAGTATAGCCGCGCTGTAAAGTTGCCTTTCCTAAATAAACATCTTTTTTATCAATAATAGAAGCTGCTTGAGTCGGCAAAAAACTAATAAAGAAGAAAAACAAAACTAAAGAAATTATTAAAATAAGAGTTTCTCTTCCTTTTGATTTATTGTTTAATCCTCTTTTCATTTTTCAAAAAATTAGTTATTATTTATCCCGAGCGGGATTAGTATAATGGCAGTACGCATCCTTCCCAAGGATGAGACGCGGGTTCGATTCCCGTATCCCGCTTAAGCCGGCGTAGCTCAGTGGTAGAGCAGCACTTTCGTAAAGTGAAGGTCGTCAGTTCGAATCTGACCGCCGGCTCTTTTTTATTCCTAATCTTCTAAAGTTTGATGTAATAAACAATCTTTTTATTTTCCCTCTCTTCTTCAAGCCATTTATTAAAACTCATTCTTCTTATCAAAATATGAGCAGCGCGGACCTCTTCTTTATCACCTGTTCCTCTTCTGTCTAAAACTTTGATTATATGATAGCCATAACTTGTTTCAACAATTCCACTTATTTCTCCCTTCTTTAAAGAAAAAGCAGCGTCTTCAAACTCTTTAACCATCTTCCCTCGGCCAAACCATCCTAAATCTCCTCCCCTATTAGCTGTACTGGGATCCTCACTATACTCCTTAGCCAATTCTTCAAAGGACTTCTTTCCTTCTTTAATCTTTTCTAAAACTTCCTCTGCTTCTTTTTTTGACTTTTCTTGAAGAGATTTGTCATTCATAATCGCTTCAGCAACCTTTTTCTGGTAAAGATAAGGAATAAGAATTTTTTTCTTAAATATATCTAATGTCCAATTATAATTATTTTTAACAATCTCTTTTGCTTTATCCTCACCACCAGCATTTTTTATTACTCCTTCAAATTCATCATTCAAATCTTCCTCACTAACTTTAATCCCCCTCTTTTTTGCCTCTTCCATTATAATTTTCTCATCAACTAAACGCTCTAAGGTAGAAAGTTGGATATCAGCTAAATCCGGAACTCTGATATTCTTATTTTTCTTTGCCTGTTGTTGATAATAAAAAAGAAGAGTTTCTGTATCCTCCTGAAATTGACTAAACCTTATTACTTGATTATCTACCTGAGCCACAGGGTAAGGAATAATTTTAGTAACAATTTTGGTATAACGATTAAACCAATGATGTTGATAAATACCTTTTGAAAAGGCATAAAGAAAAGCAGAACTAATAATCAGCCAAAAAATAATCAATAGAACAATCAATTTTTTTACTTTTTTTTCTGTCATAGATTTGAGTTAAAAATAAATAATAATTATTCTTTAGAAAAGAAATAATCCCACCATTTTTGAGGATTATTCTTTTTAGAATTTAAACTATTCTTTTTAGGTTCATCTAATAAAGAATTATTACTTTCTCCTAAAGAAGAAATAAAAATTACTTTTTCTCCCGGCTTACCTAGGCCTAATCGTTGTCTAATTTCTTTTTCTTGAACAATTGGAGTAGCTAAACGTTTTTCTGTTTTTAAAAGTTCTTCTTTTCTCTTCTCCATTTCTGCTATTTTCTTTTCCTTTTCTACAATCTCTCTTTTTATAGCCAAATTTTCTCCTACCTTTTTAAATAAATTTACTAAAATCAGCGCAATAATTAAAAGTAAAAAAATAGAAATAACTGGAGAACGAAGAATCCTCTTTTCCCAAGAATCTCTTTTTTTTAACATATCAATATTCTATCACTTAACCTCTACGCTTTCAAGAATCATCTTCCTTTTCTTCTATAAACAAATTTCTAAATTTATCTTCTCCCATTATTTCTTTTATTCTTCTAACCACTTTAACTAATTCCTCCATTGGCGCTTTTGAAAGAATTTCCTCAGCGGAAAATAAAAATTTTTCTTCTCCTTTAATCCTCTTTACTCTGTCCCTTATCTGAATTATTAATTCTTGAATATCTTGGGGATGATGAATGTTTTTTAAAATGATTTTATCTTTACCTGAACGATAAAATGAGTTAAGCTTAATTGTTCCATAATCAAAAAAATTGGGAAAGACCCCTTTTACTTCATAAATAATATCTTTTAATCTTTGGAATTCTACTTCTGAAACAATTCTTCTAAAAAATCCTTTTTGTTGAGCAATAATTATTCTTTGATTAGTAATCCAAACAACTGTCCTTGACCATTGATAGAATGTTTTAAAAAGAATAAGAAAACCAACCAAAACTAAAAAAGAAAAAACACCTATTCCTTCCTTGCCTAATTTGAATAAAGGATAAAGTAGAAAAAAGGCAGAAAAAATGGCTACTAATCCGCAAAAAACAGGAAGAAAAAGAGTTAAAGGATAATGATAAACTTTTTTAATAACCTCTTCATTTTCTCTTATCTTTTTGCTAAGATAAGACATAGAATCGAATAAAAATGAGAAAAAATAAATTATCAAAAATTATTCTAGTCATTGTAACCCTCATTCTTATCCTGAGCATGATTTTAATGTTTGTTATTCCCTATTGAATCTATCGACTTAAAATTTTCAAATAAACTTTAGCCGGGATAGAAACCTTACCCATTAACTTCATTCTTTTCTTTCCTCTTTTTTGTTTCTCCAACAATTTCTTTTTTCGACTAACATCTCCGCCATATAATTTGGCGATAACATCTTTCCTTAAAGGAGGAATACGTTCAGAAGCAATAATTTTTCCACCAATTACTCCTTGAATTTTTACCTCGAAAAGCTGTCGGGGTAAATTTTCTTTTAATGTCCTAACAATTTTCCTAGCCGAAGAATAGGCGGTATCTTGATAAACAATCATAGAAAGCGCTTCTACTAATTCTCCAGCAACTAAAACATCTAAACGGACTATATCTGTTCTTCGGTAATCGGCAAATTCATAGTTAAAAGAAGCAAATCCAGAAGAAACACTTTTCAATTTATCATAAAAATTAGCAATTAGAGAGGTTAAAGGAATTTCCCCTTTTATCATAACATTTTTTCTCAAAGAAAGTAAATTCTGATTAAGATAATCTAAAGAAACAAATTTTCCTCGATTATCTTTTATTAATTTTAAAAGAGGACCAATATATTCCTCTGGAGTAATAATCTCTATTTTCATCCAAGGTTCTTCAACATACTCTATTTCTTCTGGACGAGGAAGTTCTTGGGGGCTATGGACAATAATCTCTTTATGATTTTTTTTAAGAATAACCCGATAAGCAGGTGTTGGAGAAGTAATTATTACTTCTAGACCAAATTCCCTTCTTAATCTTTCTTGAATAATTTCTAAATGTAAAAGACCCAAAAAACCGCCACGAAATCCCGGCCCTAAAGCAATTGAATTTTCTAATTCAAAACTTAAAGCAGCATCAGTTAATTTTAACTTTTCTAAAGCATCTTTTAATTTCTCAAAATTAGTCCCTTCATGACAATAAAGTCCGGCAAAAATCATTGGTTTCACTTCTTTATACCCTGGCAGAGGTTGAACTTGAATCTTCGTCCCTTTATATTCTACTTGAGCAACTGTATCTCCTACTCGGCAACTCTTTAAATCTTTTAATCCAGTGATTAAATAACCGATTTCCCCTGACTTTAAAGAAGCACTTTCTTTCAAATCAGGAGCAAAAAAACCAACCTCTAAAACTTCTGATTCTCTATTTGAGGCAAGTAATTTAATTTTTTCTCCCTTTTTTATCTCGCCCTCCACTACTTTTAAATAAATAATAACCCCTTTATATTCATCAAAACGGGAATCAAAAATTAAAGCACGAAAAGGAGCGTCCTCCTTTTCTTGAGGGGAAGGAATTTTCTTAATTATTCTTTCTAAAAGTTTTTCTACATTAGTCCCTTTCTTTGCTGAAATTTTCAAAACTTCTTCTGGTTTAACTTTTAGAAGGACGGACAGTTCTTTAATAACTTCTTCGGGTTGAGCATTGGCCAGGTCTATTTTGTTAACTACGGGGATAATCGTCAGCCCCTCTTTTAAAGCCATAGATAAAGTAGAAAGGGTCTGTGCCTGTATTCCTTGAGTAGCATCAACCAAAAGAATGGCTCCTTCAACAGCGGCTAAAGAACGGGAAACTTCATAAAAGAAATCAACATGACCGGGCGTATCAATCAGATTCAGAATATAATTATGCCAGACCATTCTTACTGGCTGAAGTTTTATAGTAATTCCCCTCTCTCTTTCCAAGTCCATCTGGTCAAGGTATTGTTCCCTCATTTTTCTTTGTGGAATTGTTTTGGTAATCTCCAAAAGACGGTCAGCTAAAGTTGACTTTCCATGGTCAATATGAGCGATAATACAAAAGTTACGGATATTATTCATCTTTTTAAAAAATTAAACTTTTTACCTAGAAAGAGACGAAGCACTTCAATTTCTTCGCATTTCAAAAGAATGGCTAAAAATAAATAAACTACTAGTCCAACCAAGCCGGCTACAATAAATTGACAAAAAACGCCGCTAAAAGTCCTCATATTGACTAAATGTCCCATAATTGTTTTGGCTATTTGAAGAAAGAAAACAGCAATTAAGCTTATTATTAAAATTTTAAAAAAGGAGAAAATAATTTTTTTCTCATCAAACCATTTTAACTTCTTTCTCAAAAAAATATAAAGTAAAAGGAAATTAATAATTGAAGCTAAAGAAAAAGCCAAAGCCAAACCGGGCGTCCCTAATGTTCGAGTAAAGCAAAGAGCAAAAATAAGATTAAAACCAACTGATAAAAAACCGATAAAAACTGGGGTTTTTGTATCTTGTAAAGCATAAAAAGCGCGGGCTAAAAGAGGTATTAAGGCCTGAGCAAAAAGAGAAAGAGAGAAATAACCTAATGTTTTTAAGGTTAAAATTGTATCGCGCCAACTAAAATGACCAGCTCCTAAAACTAAACGAACAATCTGAGCGCGAAGAAAGAAAATAAAGAGAGAAGTAGGAACTATTAAAAAAATCACCCGACGCAAAGTTACTGAAAAATGAACAGCGAACTTTTCTTTTTCATTTCTAGCCGCACTTTCTGAAAGATAAGGAAAACAAGCAATAGCTAAAGGAATAGCAAAAATTCCAATGGGAAAAGATTGGAGATTGTCGGCTAAATTATAAACAGCAATACTTCCTACAGTCAAAGTTGAGGCAATATTAGTAATAACTAATCTATTAACCTGATTAACGGCTAAAGCAAAAGTACGTGGCAACATTAAAAGTCCGACTTTTCTGACTCCTTTATGTTTAAAATTAAAAACTGGTTTCCAAGAAAAACCGGTTTTTAATAAACTTGGGATTTGAACTAAAAGGTGTAAGAAAGAACCAAGTACCACACCAAAAGCTAAGCCAATCTCTCCTAAAAGAGGGACAAGAAAAATTATCCCAAAAATAATTCCTAAATTATACATTACTGGAGCAATACTATAAGCAAGAAATTTCTTGAAAGAATTGAGAATTGCGCCGGCTAGATTACTCGCAGTAAAAAAGAAAATACTAATTAACATAATCCTCGTTAAACGAACGGTCATTACTTGCTTTTCTAAACCAAAACCTGGAGCAACTAAATGAGAAATTAAAAAAGGAGCAAAAATAAAAAATAAGCCCCCTAAGATAAACAAGACAATAAGTAAGATATTTAAAATTGAACTAGCAATTTCCCAACTTTCCTCCTTATTTTTATGCCAATATTCCAAAAAAACAGGTATAAAAGCAGCAGAAAGAGCCCCTAAGACCAAAGTGTTAAAAATCAAGTCAGGCAGTCGAAAAGCAGCATAATAAACATCTAGGGTATCACCAGCGCCAAAAGTAGAAGCTAATAATCTATCTCTAATTAATCCTAAAAGACGACTTAAAATAGAGAAAAAAGAAATAATTATTGCCCCTCCAGCAATAGTAGTATGAAGTTTATAAAAAAAGGAATTAGACATTATTAATTTAGACAATCTTTTTTATATTATTTTAACAAGAAAAAGGCACTCTTACAAGCAAATATAAAAGTGGATAGAGAAAGAACCGACTACCAGTTACAGTCAAACCGGATTACCGGCTGACCGTAATCCCTTTTTTGAAAGGGACTCTTAAAACGAGCTGATAGCCATTCTTCCTCTATCCACTTTTGTTAAAGTACTCTTTATTCTTCTATTTTAACTATAGCATATTTTAGAAAAAAAGTCAAGAGTATTATTCAATATTTTTAATATAATGCTTTTTTAAATAATCAATCGCTTCTTGCTTATTTTTTAATTTTCCTTTCAATTGAAGGTCTCGAATTTCATCTAATATCTCAGCGAAAATTGGGCCTGGTTTTAACCCTAACCCAATCAAGTCATCACCTCTAATAAACGGTTTGGCTATTTTTGCCTCCTTTTCTTTTAATTCTCTCATCCTTTCAACTCTCTCTTTTAATTTATTATAACAATCCATTTCTGTCTTTCCGGATAAAGGAATTGAAGCCATAGCATCATATTTGGCTAATTCTAAAAGAATTTCTCCCCAACCATCTGAACGAAAAAAATATTTTTCTATTGTTGAATCTCTTAATTCTGCTCCTTTTGCTGTAAGGGGTAACATATGATGTTTAATTGCCCAAACAACCGGCTCAATAATTCTTTTTGGAAGACGCAACCTTTTCAAAATTTTTTTAGTTAATTCAGCGCCTACCTCAGCATGCTCATCAAATCTAATTCTTTTTGTCCCATCTTTTTCTGGAGTTTTTAAAGTTAATGGCTTACCAATATCATGAAACAAAACGGCTAATTTTATTCTTAAATCAGCATTTTTAGGAACTTTCTTTAAAGCAAGAAGAGTATGTTGGTAAACATCTCCTTCTGTATGAAACTCTTTTGGCTGGGGAACATTTTTCATCATTTCTATTTCTGGAAAAATCACTTTTAAAGCGCCAAATTCATCCCAAAGTTTTAAAGTTTTTACTGGGTCAGCATCGAATGACTTTAGAAACTCATTAGAAATAATTTCTGGAGAAACAACTGGCTTGACCGCTTCAACTCGATGGTCATAAAAAACTTGTAAACAACGGGGCAAATTCTCTTGCGGAGGAATTTTATAATCTTTTTTTATCTTCTTCTCTCGAGTCAATAATTTTTTTAATACTTCTTTATTTTTTTCTTTCTGATAATATTCAGAAATTGATTTTGGAGAAGGTAAAAAAGCTAATTTTATTGCTTCAGCCGTTTCTTTTTCTAAGGAAAAACCTAATTGCACCGAAAATCTTAAACCGCGGAAAGCGCGGGATAAATCCTCTTGGAGAATCCTTTTTCTTGGACTTCCAACGCTTCTAACTACTTTTTTCTCTATGTCTTCTAATCCATTAAAAGGGTCAATAATTTCTCCTTTTTCTAAATCTACGGCAATGGCATTTATAGTAAAATCCCTTCTCTTCAAATCTTCCTTAATGGGTAAATCAGGTTGAGAAAAAGCAAAAACATCTCTTCTAATTCCTTCAATAGGAATACTTCTATTTTGATGAACATCTGTCCGGGGAAGGGCAACATCTATTATTTCTTTCTTACCTGAGGGCTGAAATTTAATTACCCCAAAACCTTCTTTAATTAAACGTCTTTCTTCTTGTGAAGATAAATCTTCTACTTTTATTTTAGGAGATAAGTCAAAAATTACCCGGCCATATCTTGATAAAATTTTAGCCAGTTCAGTTAAACCAATTCCTTTGACAACTAAATCAATATCTTTAGATTCTCTTTTCAAAAGAGCGTCTCTAACTAACCCCCCTACTAAAAAAACTTTAGCCCGAGGATATCTTTCTTTTAGTTCTGACAAGAAATCTAATTCCGGAAGTTTTTTTAATTTATCAACTAATAATTTTAAATTTTCTATCCTTTTTTCTTTTTCCATCTTCATAGATTCTTTTGAATTGTTAAATTTTTCTGTTTCCTTATTCCTCCAAAGGACTCCAATACTCATCTTTTTTTAAATTACTTTTAAATTTATAGATTTTACCATCAGGAAGGATTAAATTTGCCTCAAATTTAATATTTCGGTCACCTGCCTGTTTTTGAACAAAAAGAGAGTAGTGATTATCAAACTTAAAAGGAAGTTTATATTTTATAACTACCTCCCTGCTTTCTCCTGGATTTACTTCCAACCAATTGGCAAAAACAGATTTATTAAAAGCAGTATAAATTTTTGTTCCCTGTCGATTAAAATATACTTTTTTCTCTATCTGAAGCAAGGTCTTATCTTCTTTAAGTGTTTTATCGGGCAAGGCAAAATTACCCGGTCCCGGCGGAGTAAATCCTTTGTTTTCTAACAAAACAGAACCCTTGGGCAGATAGATTCTTAAATAATCATTGTTTCTCTTGCCAGTAAAATAATCTTCTTTCTTTCCTAAATGAGTTCGCTTTAAAGTCAGTTCGTTAATAATTGAACCATCTTTTTGAACTTTTATAATTAACTTTCTTTCCTGTTTAATTACTCCATCTGTTTTACCACCGCCAATATTAGTATTCACTACCATTAAATAATCTTTAGTTGCTCCTTTTATCTCTCCGCCAATTCCTAATTGAAGAATTTCTTTCTCTACTTTTTTATCAGTAAAATATACTTGAATTTCTCGTTGAGAAAAGGCATCATTAAGAATCTTGATTAATTTCAAACTAAAGTCAATTTTGTCTTTACCTTTTAACTTCTGAGAAGTTTTCTCTAAAAGATGATAGAATAAATCAGCAATAAATTCCTTAGGATTATTTTTTTCTCGGTCATACTCTAATTCAACCGCTTTTTGTGTTTCTTCAATAAAATTATCTGCTGTAATTATTTTTTGATAACTAGGCATTTCTATCGGACCAACTAATTCAAGCAATTGAGGAATTAAATCTGCGTTAAAAGCAATAACTCCATCAGTGGTTGGACCGCCGGATCTTTCATAAAACCAAATAAACTTCTTTGCTGAGGTAGGAAAATCAGGCCACCAATTAGCGTCTTGCATCTCCCATTTAGGATTTACTCTAGTTAGAGGCTGTGGCGCTTTAATATTTTCTAAAAAACCCTCCCGAAAGTCATAAGGTCCGCCAGGTGGCACGACAATATGCTTTACTTCTCCTTGATCAATAGTTACCAAAGCCAAACTGCCAATAAATCCTCCAGTGGGTCTAATTTCATTATTATTTTGAAAAAGAAAGACATAATGCCTTATTTCTTTCTTACCTAAAATATCAGGAATAATTTTTAAAAAAGTAAAAACTTTT
>Ga0164318_10005217_pt1 | contig 12551 bp, 15 predicted proteins | sample GuaBasSedimGuay9_FD_113734 | JGI IMG/M metagenome (GOLD analysis project Ga0164318, IMG submission 113734) | Subseafloor sediment microbial communities from Guaymas Basin, Gulf of California, Mexico - Guay9, Core 4571-4, 0-3 cm | ecosystem: Environmental > Aquatic > Marine > Hydrothermal vents... | reverse complement strand
TGCGAGAGCCGGGCTTCGCCTTCGTCGAGGTGCTCTCCATCTGCCCCACCCAGTATGGCCGCGCCAACCGGGCACAGTGGGCCCAGGAGGGCGGGGAAGAGGTCAGCCTGGCCTGGGCCATGCTCTCTTGGCAGGAGGCTAACTGCATATCGCGCCGTAAGGCTCAAAAAGAAGGGGCGGCGGACAGGATCGTGGTTGGTGAATGGAGAGAGGGGGACGAGACGTGGAGCGCATAGAGGTGCTTTTCGGCGGCCAGGGGGGGCAGGGCATCAAGCTGGCCGGGTCGCTGTTGGGACGGGCCTGCGCCCTGAGCGGCCGGCAGGTGGCCAGCAGCGCTTTGTATGGGCCAGAGGCACGCGGCACACTCATCTACTCGGAGGTGGTGATCTCCGATGAGCAGATCACTTATCCGCGCACCCTGACCCCGCATTTCTTCGTGGCCCTGTCCCAGGAGGCATACGACCGCTTGTATCGGGACGTGGCAGCGGATGGGGTAATACTTTTCGATTCGGGGGCAGTGACGCCATCTCTTGATGCTGCCCAGCAGCACTATCCTATCCCGGCCCTGAGCACGGCGGCTAAGATGGGCCATCCGGGGGTAGCCAATATGGTCATGCTGGGAGCACTGCTCGCTCTCTCTGGCCTGGTAGACATGGAAACGTTGAAGCAGAGCCTGCCGGAGTCCAGACGCCAGGCCAACGAGCAGGCCCTGGAGCAGGGCTTCGCGCTGGGCAGAGACTTGATGTAAGAGTGTGATTGTACTTCTGAACTGGGCGCGACGTAATATCGGAGGCATGGATTGGCCGGAAAAGGAGTGGTAGCGCGGGTAGCCGGTGTGGTGGTGGATGCGGAATTTGCCTCGGGTGACCTGCCCAGCATTCACAACGCGCTGGTCGTTGAGCGAGACGACGGGCCGGAGCTCGTCATCGAAGTACAGGAGCACGTTGACCCGCGCACGGTGCGGGCGATCGCGATGAGCAGCACGGCGGGACTGCGCCGTGGATTGCCGGTGCTCGATACGGGCTTCCCGATCCGCGTCCCGGTGGGCCGGGCGACGCTGGGGCGCATGTTCAACGTGTTGGGCCAGCCCATTGACGGGCTCCCCGCGCCCGAGGGGGTTGAATGGCGGCCCATTCACGTGAAATCGCCGCCCCTGGACGAACAGCGGGTAGTGGTGGAGCCTTTCGTCACCGGCATCAAGGCCATTGACCTGCTGACACCTTATCCCCGTGGCGGCAAAATCGGGCTCTTCGGTGGCGCGGGGGTGGGCAAGACGATGCTCATCATCGAGTTGATCCGTCATACCATCCGCCAGCACTCCGGCATAGCCCTCTTCGTCGGCGTGGGCGAACGCAGCCGCGAGGGGAACGAGCTATGGCTGGAGATGCAACGCAGCGGCGTGCTGGATAGCACCATCCTGGTTTTTGGACAGATGAACGAGCCGCCGGGGGCCAGGTTGCGCGTGGCACTTGCTGCGCTGACCATGGCCGAATACTTCCGTGATCACGAACGACGCCCGGTGCTGCTGTTCATTGACAATATCTTCCGCTACATCCAGGCTGGTGCCGAGGTGTCGGCTTTGCTGGGCCGGCTGCCCAGCGCAGTGGGCTACCAGCCCACGCTGGATAGCGAGATGGGCGAGCTCCAGGAACGCATCACCACCACCGGCCGGGGCAGCGTGACCTCGATACAGGCCGTTTACGTGCCGGCCGACGACCTGACCGACCCGGCAGTGGTGGCCACCTTCGCCCACCTGGATGCGGTCACGGTGCTTTCGCGACGGCAGGCCAGTATGGGCCTCTACCCGGCCATTGATCCCCTGGAATCCGCCAGCTCGTTGCTCACCCCGGCCGGTGTGGGGGAAGAGCATTGTGCCATCGCCGAGAAAGTGCGGGCGTTGCTGGCTCGCTATCGGGAACTGCAGGACGTGATCGCTATCCTGGGCATAGAGGAACTGAGTGACGAGGACCGCCTGGCAGTGAATCGCGCGCGGCGGATACAGCGCTTTCTCACGCAGCCGTTTTTCGTCGCCGAGCCGTTCACCGGACTGTCCGGTCGCTACGTGCCCCTGGCCGAGACGCTGCGTGGCTTTCGTGAGATCATAGAGGGCCGCCACGACGATCTGCCGGAGCAAGCGTTCTACATGGTGGGCACGATTGACGAGGCTGTGGACAAAGCGAAACAATTATCCACGGAGGGGAGGGTCGGTGATTGAGCCGCTGCGTCTGAGGGTTTTAACCCCGGCCGAGGCTTTGACCGAGGTGGAGGGGGTGAAGTGGGTGCAAGCCCAACTGGCCGACGGCTGCGGAATCAGCATCTGGCCGGGCCACGCGCCGCTGCTGGCCGAGACGGTCACCGCGCCCCTGCGCTACGCCGATGCCACGGGTGAACATACGCTCGACCTGGAGGTAGGCATTTTGCAGGTGGACCGTGATGGGGTGACGATTTTCACCAGTGGCCTGGCCCAACCTCCCACAGATTTCAAACCTGCGGGAGGTTTGAGTGAGGCGCGTTTCGATCGGCTGACCCAAACGTTGCTCGCCACTCTGAGTGCGTCCCGCGAAAGTCTCGGGCAGGAGCAATGAAAAAGGAACCGGACCGGGATGTGTGGCCCGCCGCCTGGCGCGATGCAAGGGTGGCTATGTCGCTGGGCTGGGACCTGGCCGTGCCGATCTTCGGCGGGACGTTGCTGGGGCACTTTCTGGACCGCTGGCTGCGCACTGGCTACGTCTTCACTATGGGACTGTTAGTGATGGGCATCGGCACGGGCTTCTACAACGTGGCCCGCGCCATCCGCCGTGCGATCGAGCGCGACCGGCAGCGTGCTGAGCAGCAAGATAAAGAGAACGAGACTGAGACAGGATGATGGTCGCACTATGGTTGTTCGTCGGCGGGGCGGTGGGCGTGTTGAACGCGCTGGTCCTGTGGTGGGCGGTGGGCTACATCCGGCCAGATGCGCCCGGCCATGCGCTGGTGTGGGCGTGGGGTGGGGCACTGTTGCGGTGGGTGGCCGCCGGCGGCGTGTTGGTCGTCGCGTTGCAACAGGGCATCGCGCCCGGGCTGCTGGCTTTTACCGGGTTGTGGATTGCTCGGTGGGGGATGGTACGTTGGCTTGGGTTTCGAGCTGCATAGGAATTTGGTCGTTGGAACAGGAGTGAAGAAGTGGAAGGCGTATTCCCGCGGGCAATGTTCACCATTTTGGGTATACCGGTGCGCGACACGATCGTCTCGACCTGGATCATGATGGCCATCATCGTAGGAGCAGCGGCCATTATAGGTCGCCGCTGGCCAATGGCTTTGGAGATGCTGGTGGATTTCCTGATTGATACCATCTCCGGCGTGATGGGCCGGCCAGCGGGGCCGTACCTGCCGCTGTTGGGCACCCTCGCCATTTTCATCGCCTTTGCCAATCTGCTGAGTATCTTGCCAACGATCCCGCTGCCCAACGGTAGGATGTTCCCCATCGTCTCTCCCACCCGTGACATCAATACGCCGCTGTCGCTGGCCCTGGTCGTCTTTTTCTCGGTCCACTATTTCGGCATCCGCGCCAAAGGGATAGTGGGCTACTTCAAAGCCATGGCTTCGCCGATTTTCATGCTGCCCCTGGAGATCGTTGGGCAGCTGAGCCGTACCCTATCGCTCACCTTACGTCTGTTCGGCAACGTCCTCAGCACCGAGATGATCGTGGCCGTCATCTTTGCCCTGGTGCCATTGATCGTGCCCTTGCCCCTGGTCGCTTTCAGTATGCTCACCGGCGTCTTGCAGGCATACATCTTCACTGTTCTGGCCACCGTCTACATCGGCGCCGGGCTGGAGGCGAGCGAGCAATGACCGAATCCCAATCACATAGTAGACTAACCTAAATTACGATGATGAAAGGAGTCAGTGGTATGGAGATTTCACCTGGAACGCTGGTCACACTGGTCACTATCGTTACTTCGGGGGTGATGATCCTGTTTGGTACGATCACCCCGGCCATAGTCGAAGGGCGGGCGGTGCTCAAAGCGCTGGAGGGGATGACCCGCCAGCCGGAGGTTGCCGACCGCATACGCGCCACGCTGTTTATCTCGATGGCGCTGTTGGAATCAACGGCAATCTACGTGCTGTTGATTTGCCTGGTTCTGATCTTCGCTAACCCGCTGCTCGACCGTTTCTTCTAGGGACGGGCAATGTTGAATCTGGATTGGGCCACAGTTATATTTCAGGTTATTAATTTCCTGGTGCTCGTGGCGCTGCTCAATCACTTTCTGTTCCAGCCAGTGATACGTAACGTGGCACAGCGCACGGCCGAGAAAGAGCGGCTGCTCCGCGAGTTAGCCCAGGAGCGTGAAGAGGCAGCCAGGTTGCGCGCCGAGCTGGAGGAGCGGCTGGCGAAAGCCGATGAAGAAGCGGCGGCCATCATCACTGCTGCCCGTGAGCAGGCGGAGGCTGAGCGGCAGGCGTTGTTACAGGAGGCCCAGGCCGAGGTCGAACGCATCCTGGCCGAGGCCCACGCCGACGCCCGCCGGTGGCGACGCCAGGCGGTGGATAGCTTTCACGACGAACTCCTGGATGCTATCCTGGACGTCAGCGGGAAGGTGCTCGGTCGCATAGCGCCGCCGGAGATGCACGACGCACTGGTCAAACAGCTCAGCGACCGCATCTGGGAACTGGGACGCAGTGAGATGCAGCGGGTAGAGACTTTCCGCCGTTCGCTGGGCGATAGGGAGCCCACAGTCTACGTGACGACCGCGCGGCCACTTTCCCCGGAACAGCAGGGGCTGCTGGTGCGCACTTTCACCGCGCTGGCCGATCGCCACGTGAACCTGGAATTGAAAGTCGACCCCACGCTGGTGGCCGGCTTGCGGGTGCGCCTGGGCGACACAATCGTGGACAATTCCGTCGCCGGGCAATTGGCCGAGCTGCGCGAGAGTGTCTCCACAGCCCTCAAGGAGCGCGTAGGCAATGAGTGAGCCAGCCCCACAGCCTGACGTGGCATCGTTGCTGCACGTGCTTCGTCAGCAAGCCGATCAACAGGGCAGCACGGCGCGCTTTCATGAAGCTGGCATAGTGCAACGCATCAGCGATACAGTGGCCACACTGTCCGGTTTGCCACAGGTACAGCCGGACATCCCGTCACTGCTCCAGGTGCTGCGCGAACAGGCCGGTCAACTGGTCAGCCAGGTGCGCTTCCACGATGTGGGCACGGTGCAGCGCATTGGCGATGGGGTGTCCACACTTTCGGGCTTGCCCGGGGCGCGTACCGACGAACTGGTCGTGTTCCCCACCGGCGCGCAAGGCATGATCCTGAACCTGGATCACGAGCTCATTGACGTGATCTTGCTCGGTCCCGACGAGGGTATCCAGGGTGGGGATTTGGTGACGGCCAGCGGCGAGCGACTGCGCGTGCCGGTGGGACACGATCTGCTGGGCCGGGTGGTCAACCCGCTGGGCGAGCCGTTAGATGGTCACGGGCCGGTTAACGCCGCCGGGTTCCATTACCTGGAGCGCGACGCGCCGGGCATCATCGAGCGGGAACCGGTGCACGAGCCATTGCACACCGGACTGAAAATAGTGGATGCGCTGGTGCCCATCGGCCGCGGACAGCGTGAGCTGATCATCGGTGACCGGCAGACCGGTAAAACGACCGTGGCTGTAGATGCCATTATCAATCAGCGCAACACCGGAGTGCTGTGCGTTTACGTAGCCATCGGCCAGAAGAAATCGTCCACGCTGGCCATCATCGAAACGTTGCGCGCCCACGATGCTCTCTCGTACACTATCGTAGTCGTCTCCAGCCCTGACGACCCGCCCGCGCTGCGCTATCTGGCTCCTTACGCTGGCTGTACCATGGCCGAGTTCCTGATGTACGAGGGGCGCGATGTGCTGATCGTCTACGACGACCTCTCCAAACACGCCGATACCTACCGGGAGCTGAGCCTGCTATTGCGCCGGCCGCCGGGCCGCGAGGCATACCCCGGCGACGTCTTCTACCTGCACGCCCGACTCCTGGAACGAGCGTGCAAGTTGAGTGCTGAGGCAGGCGGGGGCTCGCTGACGGCCCTGCCGATCGTCGAGACACAGCGCGGTCACATCTCGGCCTACATTCCCACTAATTTGATCTCCATCACGGATGGGCAAATCGTGCTCGACACTGAGCTATTCAACCGTGGCTTCAAGCCCGCCGTGAACGTGGGGCAATCGGTATCGCGCGTGGGCGGGGCAGCGCAGACGGCAGCGATGCGCGCCGTGGCTCGCCACCTGCGGCTGGAGCTGGCCCAGTTCGAGGAAGTGGCCCGCTTCGCCCGCTTCGGCACCGAGGTGGACGAGGCTACCCAACGCCAGATTCGGCGTGGGGAGCGCCTGCGGGCCGCGCTTAAACAGCCTCCCCATTGTCCGCTATCACTGGCTGCGCAGATCTCGATCCTGCTGGCGGCTGTGGAGGGAGTACTGGACGACGTCCTGCCGGAGGACGTGCCGGCCTTTGAGAGCGGGTTGCTGGCCCGTTTCGAGACCGAACATCCGGGATTATACCACCAGATCAACCGCAGCGGTGAGCTGACTGAGGAAGCACGGCAGGCGCTGATGACGATGTTTGCCGAATATCGCGCAACCTGGCTGGGAGGAGGGAAGCGATGAAAATGGTGATGGCGGTGGTGCCCCGCGACGAAGCAGGCCGCGTATTGGAGGCGCTGGTGGCCGCCGGGCACACGGCAACTTTCAGCGATAGCCGGGGGGGCGCGCTGCGCCAGGCTCAACAGACTCTTTTTATTGCCGTGGAGAAAAGAAACCTGGAGCGAGTGCTGACCATTATCCGCAAGCACTGCCGCTCGCACGTGCCATTGGAGAGCGCCGGGCCTGAGGCAATGTTGGCCCCGGCCGCCGCTCCGGCGACAGCCGAGGTGGGGGGCGCGGCCGTTTTCATCTGGGACCTCGACCGCTTCGAGATTTACTGAGCGTAGGCGTATGGAAGACATAGAACGCGCCCAAACCCGCCTGGATAATATCCGCACCGTAGAGCCTATCCTCGGCGCCCTGCGAACAATCTCGTTAGGAAGCTGGAGGACGGCGCTCAGTCGGGGAGATGACGTGCGCCGTTACGCGGAGCGATTAATGGCCATGTTGCCACCATTATTGTCCCACATTCGGCCGAGCCCGCTACGCCGGAGACTGCTGGCTGGCTGGCGCAGTAGACGCAAAACGCCCCCGTCACCCGCGCGCATCGCGGTGCTGGTGATCGGGAGCGAACGTGGATTATGCGGTGGGTTCAACACGACGGTCGTCGGGCGTGCTGAACGGTATCTGGCCGAGTTGTCGGTGAGCGGTGCACAGGTGGAGCTCATGGCCCTGGGCACGCGGGTGGCCCGCCTTTTCCGGCGGTACCGGCGGTCATTGGCCTGGTCGGGCGCATTATCGGTGACTGCGTTGCCGACCTACCGTCTGGCCCTCGATCTGACCCGCCAGTGGCTGGCTCGCTACGAGGAATATGACCTGGACGTGGTTGATTTGATTTACAATGCCTATCGCGGGACGGCACGTTATGCACCGGCGGTTATGCGGCTGATCCCTCCGCAGTTGCCCTCAGCAGGGCAGGTAACCGGCCGCTCCCCCGACGAGCGAGGGCCTTCGACCGAGCTCTGGCCTCCCCCTATCATCGAGACCGATCCCCTGAGTCTGTACGCCCGCGTGGTTGAGCAGTGGATAGCGGTCAGCCTGTACGGGCTTTTGTTGGAGTCGGCTGCGGCGGAACATTCGGCTCGCTTTCAATTGCTGGAGGGAGCTACCCAGAACGCCGAGCGGCTCATCGCCGAGCTGACGCTGGCGGTACAGGCGGCCCGCAAACAGGCAATCACCCGCGAGATGCAGGATTTGGCGGCCGGCGCCGGCTTGATCGGCACCCGCCCCGAATAGCAGCGAAACCTGTAGGTCGGGCCCCTGGCCCGACACAGGCGGCCGGGCGAGACGCTGTCTCACCTCTACGAAGCGGCCTCCCACTTCTCAATCAGTTGCGGTTTCAACTCCTCGAAGACGCGCGCCTGAGCTTGAATCACTTGCTCCTCGAACTCGGCGCTGCTCATTTCCCGGCTCTGCATCACCAACCCCGCCGTGCGCCCGTAGTATAGCGGGGTCATCCCCAGGATCACCCTCTCTGGATCGAGCCCACTCTTGTTGTAAGCCACGGCGAAGTCGAACACGATCCGCGCCCACAGCTCCGCCGGGAAGGCGTAGTCCTCGTAGGGTAGGGCGGCAATCTCGCGCACCGCTTCCAGATTCTGGGGGGACAGAATGCGTTGCCAGAGCTGCGCCTGCTCCTGCGCCCCGGCTCGCAGTTTGTCAATCATCAGCTTCAGGGTGACGGCCACCGGCTCCGGCTCCAGGTCTACCTCCGGCCCGTACATTGGGGCGAGCTGGCTGCCAGTCACTGCCTTCCACCTGTCTTCGTAGCGGGACATCAGGGAGAACAGCGTGCCCACTACCTGGACGAACATCGGCCCCAGAGCAGCCGCCGGGTCTTTGACGTCGTGAATCTTGGCTCCCATGCGCGCCTGACAGATTTTCACACCGGCGTTGATGGCCGTGGTCGTCATCCAGATGTCAATGCCGTAGCGGGCCACGTCGGTCTCCCAGACGTCCTGGGATAGATAAGTATGCAGCAGTTCGCTGGAGAAACCGAAATCACCGCCGATGGGCTGGCGCACGTCCACTCCGTAGAGCATGCGCGTCATGGGGTAGACCACGTTGTTGGTGATGGTGCCATCGTACTTGTGGCGCGTGTAATAGGGGGTGACGTAGCCATAACCCTCCTTGATGACAGGTCCAGCCAGGCGCTCAATCCACCAGGGGGCGATGCTGCGCAGGTCGCTATCCACTACTACGCAGGCCCGCACCCCCAGCGCACGGGCGATCTCAAAAATGGTGCGGAAGGAGCTACCCTTGCCGGAAGGTCCCTGGTAGACGGTGGCGATTTTCTCCACCCCATCCGGCACCGGGGTATCCAGCACCACCTGGCGCGTGCCGTCCGGCGAGCCGCCGTCAGAGTTGACCAGCACCGGCCGCAAGTCTGGGAAGTATTCCACCATGCCCTGGGTTGCCATGCGCACCACGTGGCCTATTGTCGCCGCGTTGTTGTAGCTGGGGATGCCGACCAGAATATCCGCCTGGCCGATCTCCTGGACGCGCTTTTGAGCGTCCTCACGCAAAATGTTTTCGTGTGGCATTCTTTTCTCCTGATTTATTCGTTGGTAGTCGTCAATGTCGATTAATTATAGCACGGCATAGCGCCGACAGCAAAGGCGGCATTGCGCGAAGTCATCAGCCATGCAATCCCAACCCGCCCAATAGCGTCACCAGCTTCTCCTGTAAAACCTCGTAGGAGAAATGCTCCTGCCCCAGCCGATAGTTCTGCTCCACCGCCGTGCATCGTTGTACAGGGTCGGTCAAGAGACGTCGTACCCCTTCCACTGCCATATCCGTCACCGTACCGGCAATTTCCACGAAGTCGAAGCCCAGTGGCCCGATGTCTGCCGCGTAGACCGGGTAGCGATTGACCAGGGCGGGTTTGCGAAAATAAACCGTCTCGATCAGGGCGTTGCCGAAGCCCTCGATCCGGCTGGGGTAGGTGACGAAATCGGCGTGCACGTAGGCGTCCCACAGAGCATAGACCTTGCGCCCGTCGGGCTCGACGTGGCGGGCAGTGTCAAAACGCGCGGCCAGGTAGCGCAGGTCTACACCTGCCCCCTGAGCCAGACTTTGCAGCTTGTGCAGGTAATCCAGTCCCTCGTCGCCAGCCCGATGAGTGATGATCAGCACCGGGTGCTTGCCCGCTACTGCGCCCAGCCGGCGCAGCAACTCAATGGCCAACTCGATTCCCTTGCGGGGCACCACCCGCGTCGGCTGGAGGATGAACAGGTCATCGTCGCCCAGGCCGATGGCGGCACGCAGGTCGGCGTTGAAGTCATCTACGCCGGGCGCGGGTGTGTCGAAATCGAAGACGTTGGGCACGATCAGGGAATCGAGCCCCCGCCGCTGCTTGAGCTCCCCCTGGGCGATGGAGTTGATCACCACGTGGCGCAGGGTGGGCAAGTCCGGCGGGAAGGCGCGGTCGAGGGCGTCGCCCACGCAGTTGACGCGGAAACGTGCGCGCTCCCAGTAGAAATCGTGGTGGTGGGCGATGGCCGGGATGCCTGCTTCCTCGATGAGATCAGTGATGGCCAGCCCCAGTGGAAGCTGCATGGGGATGGTCAGCGCATTCTCGGCGATGATGAGGTCGATGCCGAACTGTTCGATGAATTTCCGGAGCCCGGCACGCAGGCTCGCGGCCAGCCCCTCGATCCGTGAGTTCAGCCCCGCGATTCTGGACTCGCATCCAAAAGCGTGGGCGTTGATCCACTCGTTCTCTGGGTGGTGGAAATGAGCTTCGGGGATGAGTAAGCCGGGCGGCCCGTCGTCCTCCAGTTCACCGGCGCAGTAGAAAACCTGGTGCCCCATGCGGCGCAGCACGGTGGCCCACTTGGCCGTCTCCAGCGAGACGCCGTCGGTGCCGGCCAGCCGGGTGGAGATGAAACCAATCCTCAAGGTATCCGACATTAAAACACGTGCTCCTTTGACGTACACCTGTCTTGGGTGTATAATATTGGTGTATCCATCACCCCTCATGATTAAGGAGGTCTACGATGGTAGTAGGAATACAAAAAAAGCGGCGCATTAACGTGACCTTTCCTGTGACTTTGCTGGAGCAATTGGATGAATTCCTACCGCCCCGCGAACGCAACCGCTTCATTGTCGAGGCCACGGAACGGGAGCTACGCCGCGAGCGGTTACGAAAAGTGCTCCAGGAACTCCGAGAGGAACCCGCCTGGAAAGACGAGGACCATCCCGACCTGATGACCGTCGAGGATGTGGATCGCTACGTCCGCCGTTTGCGCGAGACGTGGATGCCCCGTGACTGGGATGAAATTGTCAGGGAGTTCGAAAACCGTGACCAAACATCTACTGGACAGTAATGTCCTCATCCTGGCATTGCGCAGTCAAACCGAAGCCCTGGACTCTCTGGAGCAATTGCAGGCTGAAGAGATCCCTTATATCTCCGTTGCTACCAGGACGGAGGTTCTGGCCGGTATGCGGCCCTATGAGGAAGAGCGCACACTGGAGCTACTGGCCTCTTTCGCCAGCCTGCCGGTGAGTACGTCCATCGCTGACCGGGCTGGGCGGCTCATCTACGATCACGCCTGCCGGGGCATCCAGGTCTCCTTCCCGGACGCCCTCATTGCCGCCACTGCCCTGGAGCACGATCTCATCCTGGTGACCACCAATGTGAAGCACTTTCCCATGCTCGAAGGACGAGTGCAGGCGCTTTTCCCCACAGAACAGTGAGAACGTAACTTCACAGGATTCGTACCTGTTCTCATTCCCCTCAGACGTTCACTTCCCCAATCCGATCCTCAGCCAGTAACCCTACGCTGCAAATGGCGGCGCAATACTGCATCCTTCTCCAGGACGGCCATCAAGCCGGGCCACTCACGGGCTAAGGCAAAATAGAGGGGTACTTTTTCCGCGGCGCGGCGTAGTGCACCGTTGACGATGTCCTCTGCACTGCCGAATCGTTGTTCCATCTCCGCGTCGGCCAGTATCCGCAGCGCGCTCAATGCCTGCTCCGCCACATCGTCTCGCAAGAAGCGGCCTGGATACGGGTCGAATTGGGATGGATCAACCTCGGCCAGGCGCAGCTTCTCCCGCTCGTAGATGAAGCGCAGCACGTCCTGATGCAGCTTGCTCCAGGTATAGGCGCTGTGCGCGCTATCCGGTGCATCGGGCGGCATGTGGGTAATCACCAGTTGCTTATCGAGCCAGAACTTGAATCCCATCAGGTGAGCGTTGATCAGATAATCAATGTCCTCGCCGCGGGTGATGAAAGGATCGAAAGACACCTGGGTGAACAGCCGACGGTGAAAGATCATATTGCCGCCGAAGACGACGGGCGTCTCCACCAGGCGACCGGGCCTGGCCTCCAGATCACGGGTACAAGCGTTCATTATCGCGCTCTTGTCCAGAAAGATGTTGCCCGCTGGCGGGCTTTCCGGTAAGAGCTTGCTGCCCTTGCTATCCAGGTAGAAACCGGCCACTCCCCACACCGGCATTCCCTGACGTTCCCGACCCACGAACTCCAGGGCGGTGGTCAGGTAGTCGGGCGCGACGATCTCGTCATCATCCAGGGCGACGATCACCTCCGTGCCCAGGACGTGGGGGACGACGAGTTGGCAATTGCGCACTCCGGGATAGCTGCGCAGCGAGAAGAAGGACACCAGCTCGCCCTGGCCCAGTACCCGCATTCGCTCGTGGAGTACCGTCAGGTCGCCGGCGGTGAATTGGGCGATGGGGTAGTGAGTGTGGTAGGGAGCGATAATCTCGGATACCCGCCGCTCGGCGATTGGCTCCAGATCGGGATGGACGGTCGCCGTCAGCACCAACACGCTGAAAGGCGGGCCGGTCATCCGACACAGGCTATCCAGCAGGCGAGGCAGGGTGCTCTCGCCATCCACCGGGGTAGGGTGGTCGAAGATGGCTTCGACCGG
>Ga0164318_10005216_pt1 | contig 12552 bp, 13 predicted proteins | sample GuaBasSedimGuay9_FD_113734 | JGI IMG/M metagenome (GOLD analysis project Ga0164318, IMG submission 113734) | Subseafloor sediment microbial communities from Guaymas Basin, Gulf of California, Mexico - Guay9, Core 4571-4, 0-3 cm | ecosystem: Environmental > Aquatic > Marine > Hydrothermal vents... | reverse complement strand
TGCCGGTCAAGAAATCTGACTTATGACAATAATCTCCTGCGGAATCTGCAAACCCGGATTAAAGTGCAGCGGCGCAAACGACGGCGCCGGCAGCTGCGGAAAATTTTTCGCGAATGTTCAGCCATTGTCCGCCGTCAAACCGACAGCCGGACGATTCTCTGCGGCCGAAATTACTTCAGTGAATCCATGGCTGCTTTTCTGGCCGATCCTGATCGCTGTCTTGAAGGCGAAAAGGTTGAATTGCTGAAAGACGGGAATTCGAGTACGGTAGCGAGGCTGGAAGTCGGCGGTCTTGATCTGGTGGTTAAACGGTATAATATTAAAAATGTATATCATGGCCTGAAACGGGCGGTGTCCAGGACCAGGGCCTCAAAATCCTGGGAAAACGCCCACCTGCTCAGGTTCTATGGGATAGAAACGGCGCCGCCGGTGGCCATGGTTGAAAGCCACCGGGGCACGGCTCCCCGGATTTCCTATTTTATTACTGAATACGTTGAAGGAGTGCCTTGTGTGGATTTTTTGCGGGACGACCGCTTTTCCCGGGAGAAAAAAGAGCAGGTGGCTGAGCAGGTGGCGGCCTTGCTGGCCCGGCTGCATGGGCTGCAGATCAGCCACGGAGATTTAAAGGCCAGCAATATTATCATTGCCGCCCGGGGGCCGGTGCTGGTGGACCTGGATGCCATGCAAAAATATGCTGCCGCCGGCAGTTTTCATCGGGCCGGAGCCCGTGATGTCCGGCGCTTTTTGCAGAACTGGGAAGACGACCGGGAATTGAGCCGCTTTTTTCAGCAGCGGTTGGAACAGAAGAGGATTCTATCATGATTATCCTGGGTTTGTCCGGTGCCGTCAGCCATGATCCGTCGGCGGCGTTGTTTGTCGACGGGGAACTGGTGGCCGCCGCCGAGGAGGAACGTTTTATTCGCGACAAGCATGCCAGGGATAAAATGGCTTATGAGGCCACCAGGTATTGTCTGGATGTTGCCGGCATCGGGCCGGGAGACGTTGACGCGGTTGCCTTTCCCTATGCTAAAATCGGTTTGGGCAGCCCGGCCCGCTGGCATTACGCCCGGCGCTACTGGTATGCCCCGGACCGGGCCTTGACGGCGCTTGTTAACGGCAATCGCCGCTACCGGCGGAATGTCCGCCGGGTACGGCAGCTTCTGGATGACCTGCAGATTGGTTTTGACCGGGTGCGCTTCTTTCCGGTTGAACATCACCTGGCTCATGTCAGCAGTGCTTATCACCTGAGCGGCTTCGAGGATAAATGCGCGGTGGTCAGCATCGACGGCAAGGGAGAATATGCCACGACCTTTTTCGGCTACGCGGAAAAGGGGAAGATCTATAAGGTGAAGGAATTTTATGACCCTGATTCCCTGGGTGGTTTTTACGGGGCCCTGACGGAGTATCTCGGTTTCGAAATGCTGGATGGCGAGTTCAAGGTGATGGGGATGGCTCCCTACGGTGATCCGGAGCGCTATGACTTTTCCCGGTTGATCAGCTATAATGAGCGGGATTTTCACGTCAATACCCGGCTGGTGAACGTGATCGGACCCCGCCGCTACAAAGAGGGCGGCCGGGGGTATTATTTCAGCCCGGAGCTGGTGCGCTGGCTGGGACCCAAACGGCAGGGCGATGACATTGACGACCCGTACATCGATTATGCCGCTGCCACCCAGAAGCTGCTGGAAGATGTGGCCTTGAAGTTGATCAATCACTACCTGGGAGACGTCATCCGGGAGACCGGCCGCATCTGCTATGCCGGTGGGGTGGCGCTGAATGTCAAACTGAACCAGAAAATTATCGAACTCGACGGCGTTAAGGAGCTTTTTGTCCAGCCGGCGGCCAGCGATGCCGGGACGGCGGTGGGTGCTGCTTCCTACGCGGCTGTTGCCCTGGGCGAAAAAGTGCGGCCACTGCGGCATGTCTACCTGGGGCCGGCCTATAGCGACGAGGAATGCATCGAGGCCTGTCGGCAGCACAAACGGCGGCCGCTCTGGGAGGTGCTTGACGATCCGGCCGAAACCGCGGCCCGGCTTCTGGCTGAAGGAAATCCGGTTGCCTGGTTCCAGGGACGGATGGAATTTGGCCCCCGGGCGCTGGGGAACCGGAGCATCCTTGGCGACCCCAGCCATCCAGGCATTGCTGAACGGATCAACGCCCAGATAAAATACCGGGAGCGCTGGCGGCCCTTTTGCCCCAGCATCCTCGACCGGGCGGCGGCTGACATCCTGCAGACCGACCATCCGGCGCCCTTCATGACGTTTGCTTTCCGGGTGTCGGAAGCGTGGAAGGATAGAGTTCCCGAGGTGGTCCATGAAGACGGCACCGCCCGGGCCCAGGTGGTCAGCCGGGATACCAATCCCAGATATTACCGTTTGATTGAGGAGCTGGAAAAGCTGCGCGGCATCCCCGTGGTGCTTAATACCTCTCTCAACCGCCGCGGCGAACCAATGGTCTGTTCTCCCACCGATGCCTTGAACATGTTTTTCGGTTCCGATCTGGAATATCTCATCATGGAAAATATTTTTGTGCGTAAACATGAGTGACTGGGGTCAAAAATTCCTTGACAGCGCAGTACTTCTATACTAGAAGAGGGCCTTGTGTAATTTTTAGCAAGGTTGTGGTCATGGTTATCGAAAGGAGTTTATCGTGAACAGGATTGTGGCAAAAACAGGATTTTCGCAGGATCCGGCCGTCTGGATGATGCAGGTGGAGGCCCCGCAGATTGCCAAAAAGGCCAAAGGGGGGCAGTTTGTCGTCCTGCGGATCAACGAGCAGGGAGAGCGCATTCCCTTGACGATCGCGGACACTGATACCGACAAGGGTCTGGTGACGCTGGTTTTTCAGGAGGTGGGTAAAAGCACTGCCGCTTTGGGGCTGTTGGAGGTTGGTGATGAAATCCTGGATTTCATCGGCCCGCTGGGCAAGCCGACCCACATGGAGAATTATGGAACGGTTCTCTGCGTGGCCGGCGGCATTGGCATTGCTCCGGTGCACAACATTATCCGCGAGCTGAAAAAGCATGGGAACAAGGTTATTACGATTATGGGGGCGAGAACCAAGGAGCTGTTGTTCTGGGAAGACAAAATGCGGGCCATCAGCGACGAGGTCTATGTCACTACCGATGACGGTTCCTACGGCCGCCATGGCCTGGTGACTGCCGTGGAGCAGGAACTGCTGGAAAAGGATCGGGACCAGGGGGACATCAACCTGGTGATCGGCATCGGCCCGCCGATTATGATGAAGTTCGTGGCCAAGACCTCGGAGCCGTTTGGAGTAAAAACCCTGGTGAGCTTGAATTCGATCATGGTTGATGCCACCGGCATGTGTGGTGCCTGCCGGGTAACCGTGGGTGGCGTTACCCGCTTTGTTTGTGTCGAGGGGCCTGAATTTGACGGCCACCAGGTCGATTTTGACGAATTGATGACCCGCCAGCGCATTTATGTGGAGCAGGAAAAAGCGGCCATGGAGCTTTTTCGTCAACAGCATGGACATGTTTGTGATGGCAGCTGCGGTGGAAATGATGGAGGTGTGTCATGAGTGCTGAGAAAAAACAAAAAATTCCCCGGCAGCCGATGCCTGAACAGGATCCGCAGGTCAGGGCCCGCAATTTCCAGGAGGTTCCTTACGGCTACAGCCCGGAAACCGCCATGCTGGAGGCCTCCCGCTGCCTGCAGTGCAAGAAGCCGAAATGTGTCGAGGGCTGTCCGGTCAACGTGAAAATTCCCGAATTTATTGCCTTGATCGCCGACGGCGATTTCGTTGGCGCGGCCCGGAAGTTGAAGGAGACCAATGCCCTGCCGGCGGTCTGCGGCCGGGTTTGTCCCCAGGAAAGTCAATGTGAGGCTAAATGCGTAGTGGGTAAAAAGGGAGAGCCGGTGGCCATTGGCCGTCTTGAACGTTTTGCCGCCGATTATGAACGTAACCAGGGCAAGGTTTCAAAACCGTCCATTGCCCCGCCCACCGGTAAAAAGGTGGCCATTGTCGGCAGCGGTCCGGCCGGCCTGACCTGTGCCGGCGACCTGGTTAAGCTGGGCCACGACGTAACCGTTTTCGAGGCCCTGCACAAAACCGGCGGCGTGCTGGTATACGGCATCCCCGAGTTCCGGCTGCCAAAAGACATTGTGCAGGCGGAGGTTGACTACCTGCAGTCACTGGGCGTCAAGGTAGTGGTTGATTATGTGGTTGGCATGCTGGATACGGTTGACGAGCTGCTGGAAAATTTTGACGCCGTTTTCGTCGGCACCGGCGCCGGACTGCCCATGTTCATGAACATCCCCGGCGAGAACCTCAACGGCGTCTATTCCGCCAACGAGTACCTGACCCGCTCGAACCTGATGAAGGCCTACCTTTTCCCGGAATATGACACCCCGATTGTCAAAGGAAAAAAGGTGGCGGTTTTCGGCGGCGGCAACGTGGCCATGGACGCCTCCCGGACCGCCCTGCGCCTGGGGGCGGAAAAATCCTATATTGTCTACCGACGCTCCCGGGCTGAAATGCCGGCCCGTGATGAGGAGATTCATCATGCTGAGCAGGAGGGGGTTGATTTTGTCCTGCTGGCCAACCCGATGAGCATCGTCGGCAATGACGACGGCTGGGTGTCCGGGGTGGAGTGCATCCGCATGGAGCTGGGAGAACCGGACGAGTCCGGTCGCCGCCGGCCGGTGCCCATCGAGGGTTCGGAGTTTATTCTGGAGGTGGATACGGTGGTGGTTGCCATCGGCAACGGCCCGAATCCCCTGATTCCCAATACCACCCCGGGGCTTGAATTGACCCGCTGGGGCAATATTGTTGCTGATGAGGAAAGCGGCAAAACCAGTCGCAAAGGCGTTTTTGCCGGCGGCGACATCGTTACCGGGGCGGCAACCGTGATTATGGCCATGGGTGCCGGCAAAAAAGCCGCGGTTGCCATGCATGAGTATTTAACGGAAATGTAAGACGCAAGTAAAGACTGCTTTTAAATGTGAGGAAAAGGCAGGCCTGATTCGGGCCTGCCTTTTTTTGTCTTTGTACGGCTGACGACATTTTTTCTGCCGCTGCCAAATGCCAATAAAATCATGACCAAAAAGGTGATGAATATTTAATCATTTTATAATGCAGTATTAGAATGTTATAATCTGTTTTGATATTAAATTCACATGATCGGTCCGTGCTGACGGATTATGATTATGTGATGGTCGCTGCAATGTCCGGTTATCCGGTTGTATCTTCCCTTGGGCTCTTTTTCGAAATGTTTTTTGTTCTCAATCAAAGCCTGTTATGAAATTATAAGGTTGAAAATTTAACGGGTTGTCAAATCCTTGTTTTACTGCTGAACGATGGTTGTTTTTTGTCTTTTTTGTACCATGGGGATGGGAATTCTTTTATTGATATCAACCAGTTAATAATAAAGCCTTTTTTAAAAAAAAGGAGATAAGCGAAAATAATTTCTTGACATCGTACTTCTATTCGGCTATTTACTATCCGTTTTTGTTCTCGATGTTTTAAAATTTACCAGCCCGCTATGGTTTTATGTGCCTTGTGCTTTGAGGCTTTTCGCAGTAATGTTCCCCGCTCATCATGGGAGTCTGGAAACAATGACGGAAAAGTATCTGGTTGATTTTACCTATGTCTGTTTTTTTCTGCTGGTTGGTTTTGTCGTTGCCTTCTGCATCTTCATCCTTTCCAATATCCTCCGTCCCCGCCTGACCAATAAAAAAACCCTTGAAACCTATGAATGCGGCATGGATCCCTACGGTACCGCCTGGGATATCCGTTTCGGGGTTTCCTATTATCTGTACGCGTTGATTTTCCTGGCTTTTGATGTTGACATTCTCTATCTTTTTCCGGTTGCCACGGCCTTTGACAAGGTGTCCGGCATGCGTGGAGTGATCGAGTTTGTCATTTTTATTGCCATCCTCTCCCTGGCGGTTGTCTACGCCTGGGTCAAAGGAGTGTTCGTGTGGCCGAAGAAAAAAGAAATATGCTGAGGATTCATTCCTATGCCGGGGAGCTCCGGGAGCGGAACGAGCGCGGAACCCCCGGGAACCTGGTTGAGCAGGATCCCGGTCCCATCGTTCGCCTGCAGCTGGCGGAGAAGATTCTGGATGTCTGCCGGGCGAATTCCTTGTGGCCGATGACCTTTGGCCTGGCCTGCTGTGCCATTGAGATGATGTGCATGGGCATGGCCCGTTTTGATATCGCGCGATATGGCTCCGAGGTTTTTCGCCCGTCGCCCCGGCAGTCCGACCTGATGATTGTGGCCGGTACGGTCAATAAAAAGATGGCCCCGGCGGTGATGACCCTCTATGAGCAGATGCCATCTCCCAAATATGTGATTGCCATGGGCAACTGCGCCATTTCCGGTGGGCCGTTTGCGGTCAAGGAAAACTACAATGTCATAGAAGGGATCGATAAACTCATTCCGGTTGATGTCTATGTCCCCGGTTGTCCCCCCCGGCCGGAAGGCCTGATTGAGGGAATCCTGAAGCTGCAGGAAAAAATTACCGGTGTCCGCCATCCATTTCCCCAGAGGAAAGTATCAGATGCACCGAACTGAATCATTTGCCCAGTCGCTCCGGAAGTTGTCGCTGGAACTGCAGGAAGTTGATTTCGCACAGCGGGGCTACCATGCCGAGATTCTGCTGACTGCCGATACGCTGCGTGATTTTGCCAGGCTGATGCTGGAGGCGGAATATTTTCTGGTTTTCATGTCGGCGGTGCATATGAGTCCCGCCATCGAGTTGGTTTATCAGTTTGCTCAATTCAATTCCCAGTCGCGGATTCTTGGACGTTTATTCCTGGATGCTGACGGGGTCGTGCCGACTATCTCTGATATTTTCCAGGGATCCAACTGGCATGAACGGGAAGTGAAAGATTTTTTTGGCATTGTTTTTCAAGATCATCCCAACCTGGAGCCGCTCATCCTGCCTGAGGGCAGTGAGGATTTGAAGCCTTTGCTCAAGGAAGAAGATAAACTGAAAAGTTGTCAGGAAGTCAGTTGGCAGCCGGCCGAAGCTGAAGGGGAAAATGAAGCAGCTGAGCCGAGTGGATCGGAGAAGAGTTGAGACCTGATTATGCCGGAACTTACTAAAATTTCCCAGCCCCACCGCTTTTTCCTCAATATGGGGCCGCAGCATCCCAGTACCCACGGGGTTCTTCGGGTTCTCCTGGAAATGGACGGTGAATATATCATCGAGCCGCAGCCGGTTCTGGGATATGGCCACCGAATGCAGGAGAAGTTGGCCGAGTGTCGCACCTGCACGGCCTTCATGCCCAACACCGCCCGGATGGACTACGCCGCCGCCCTGCCCTACAATCATGGCTATGCCGCCCTGATTGAACGCATGGCCGGCATCGAGGTTCCCCCCCGGGCCGAATATATCCGGGTGATTACTTCCGAACTGAACCGGATTGCCAGCCACCTGCTCTGGTTCGGGGCGCTGCTGCTGGACCTGGGTGCCTTTACCCCGATTCTCTATTCATTCGATGACCGGGAACAGATCCTTGATATTTTGGAAGATATCACCGGCTCCCGACTGACCTACTGCTATTTCCGGGTTGGTGGGGTCTCGAAGGATATTGATGATAAATTCGTCGAGCGCACCCGGGCGTTTATCAAGCGTCTGCGGCAGCGTTTTGACATCTTTGAGAAGCTGGTAACCGGCAACGTGATTTTTATCAATCGGGTGAAAGGTGTCGGCATCATTGATGCCGATATGTGCCGCCGGTATGGTGCCACCGGCCCGGTGGCCCGTGGTTCCGGCATCCCTTACGATGTTAGAAAAAATCAGCCGTATTCGGTCTATTCCGAATTTGACTTCGATATTCCGGTGGGGGAGAATGGCGATTCTCTGGACCGGTACATGGTGCGCATGCGGGAAATGGAGCAGAGCCTGCGGATTATTGAGCAGGCCCTGGACAAGCTTCCCGAAGGTCCGTACCGGGGCAAGATTCCAAAGAAAATAAAGCTGCCGGCGGGCGACTGCTGTTTTTCGGTCGAAGCGGCCCGGGGTGAATTGACGTATTATCTGGTGGGCGATGGCAGTGATGTTCCCTATCGTCTGAAAATCAGGGTTCCTTCCTATTCCAACCTCAGTGTGTTGCCGGAGTTGTGTCGGGGCATGCTGCTTTCCGACCTGGTGGCGGCGATGGGAAGTCTGGATCTGGTTATCCCCGAGATTGACAGGTAGAATCAATGGAAACTGCCGTACTCTATGAATTATTGCGGATGTTGATTTCAGTCGTTCTGGTTGTTGCCTTTGTGTTCATCAACGCGTTGATCATGGGCTACCTGGAACGGAAGATTTCCGCCCATATCCAGCGCCGTCCCGGCTTGATGGAGGTTGGTCCCCACGGTATCCTGCAGCTGGTGATTGACGGCTTGAAGTTGATCGGCAAACAGTTGATTGTTCCCAAGGATGCCGACCGGACCTTGTTCCGGGCTGCCCCCCTGCTTTCCTTTGCGCCGGTAGTCCTGCCCCTGATTGTCATTCCGTTCAGTCCCAAGCTGCAGGTTCGGGATTTTGATGTCGGCCTGATTTTTATTCTGGCCATTTCTTCTCTCAACGTGCTGGCCATCCTGATGGCCGGTTGGGGATCAAATAATAAATATTCGCTTTTTGGCGCCATGCGTTCGGTGGCCCAGAACATTTCCTATGAGATCCCCATGCTGCTTTCGCTGCTGGCAGTCATTCTGATGACCAACACCTTCAGCATGCAGGGCATTGTCCAGGCCCAGGGCAAAATCTGGTTTTTCCTGGTTCAGCCGGTTGCTTTTTTGATTTACATTGTTGCTTCCTTCGCGGAAACCAACCGGGCGCCTTTTGACCTTCCCGAGGCGGAGAGCGAACTGACCGCCGGCTACCATACCGAGTACAGCGGCATGGGTTTCAGCCTTTTCATGCTGGCGGAATATGCCAACATGTTTGTTGTTTGTTCCATTGCCACGGTGCTGTTCCTTGGCGGCTGGCATGGCATCCCCCTGCCTTTTGGCGCCTACAGCGGGGCCATCTGGTTTTTTATCAAGGCCTATGGTTTGATGGTTTTCATGATTTGGGTGCGGTGGACGTATCCCCGGACCCGCTTCGACCAGCTGATGAACTTCTGCTGGAAATATATGATTCCTTTTGCTCTTGTTAACCTGCTGGTTACCGCGGTGTTGGTCAAGCTATGAAAAACAGTGGTTATTTCAGAGAACTTTATGTGGGCGGCAAAAGCCTGATCATCGGCCTGGGGGTGACCCTGAAAGCCTTCGTGCAGCCCATTGTCACGGTTCAGTATCCCCGGGAAAAGCTGGAAATTACGCCAAATTACCGCGGTCACATTGAGTTGGTCCGTGACCCTGAAACCGGTGAATGTCCCTGCATTGTCTGCGGCATGTGCGCCCGGGCCTGCCCTTCTGACTGCATTACCGTTGCCGGTGAGAAAAAGGAAGGTGAAAAGAAAAAAACGTTGACGAAGTTCCAGCTTGACTTTACCAAGTGCAGCCTGTGCGGGACCTGCGTGGAAACCTGTCCCAAAGGGGCGATTAATTATTCCCAGGATTATAATATTGCCGGTTTTACCAGGGAAGAATTTCATTATGACCTGATTAAACGGCTGGAGGAGAAGGGATGATTCTCTACCAGTATATTACCGAGGCCCTTTTCTTTGCCTTTATCCTGCTGGTTTTTTTCGGCGGCCTGCTGGCAGTCAGGACCCGCATCCTCATGCATGCGGTGCTGGGGCTGGCTGTTTCCCTGCTGGGCGTGGCCGGCTTGTATTTTTACCTGGGCAGCCCTTTCCTGGCCATGATGCAGATCCTGATTTACGTTGGGGCGGTCTGCATCATGATTGTTTTCGGGATCATGGTGGGTTATACCCCCTCACAGGTGCAGCGGGAAGGCATTACCGGGAAAAACACCTTTCTGGCCATGCTGTCGAGCATCCTGGTTTTTCTGCTGCTGCTGGTTGCCCTCAGCCGGACCATCTGGGTGCCGTCGGCGTCCAGGATCGGCGACTTTACCCTGCCTTATCTGGGTGAAAGCCTGTTGTACCAGTATTGCCTGGCCTTTGAATTGATTTCCGTAGTTCTGCTGGCGGCTATTGTTGGGGCTATCGTTCTGGCCCGCGGGAAAAAAGGGGAGCACTTCTGATGTATTTGAGCGGCAATCTCAATACGTATCTGGTGGTGGCGTTGTTCCTGCTGATTCTGGGTTTGTACGGGATGATCCAGCACCGGACCTTTATCGGCATGCTGATTTCAACGGAGCTGATTCTCAACGGTGCGGGGTTGAATTTTATGGCCTTTAATCGCTTTTTGGCTCCCAACCCGGCCGTGGGCCAGATCTTTACCTTGTTTATTATGGGGATAGCGGCGGCGGAAGCGGCCATTGGAGTCAGTGTCATCCTGGCCGTCTATCGGCGGTACCAGACTTCGGATCCGGAAAAAGTTGATGATTTACACGGTTAACGGGTAATTGTTCCCGGAAGGGATTTTTACCGCGCAGGAAAAGGTATGGAAACGATCATCACCAGTAAAATTCTGCTGACCACGGCCATCCCGATGGTGGCCGCACTGCTCATCATGGCATCGGGGAAAAAGCCCAACCTGCGGGAGGCCTGGTCGATTATCGGGGCGGTGCTGACCTTCCTGTCGGTGGTTAACCTGGTTCCCCATATTCTGGCTGGCGGGGCCTACGAATATACCCTCTTCACCCTGTACCCGGGGATATCGGTAAAATTCCATCTGGACGGTCTGGGCATCCTGTTCGCGGGAACGGCCTCGTTCCTCTGGATTATGGCCGGTTTTTACTGCGTTGGCTACATGCGGGGACTCAAGGAACACGCCCAGACCCGTTTTTACTTCTGCTACGCGGTGGCCGTTGGCGGGGCCATGGGCGGGGCCTTTGCCGGCAATCTCTTTACTCTCTATCTTTTCTATGAGATTGTTTCAATCTTTACCTACCCGCTGGTTGCCCATCACCAGGATGAAGAAGGTTACGAAGGGGCCAAGAAGTATATCACCTATCTGATGTTCACTTCAAAGGCCTTCCTGCTGCCGGCGATGGTTTTGATTTACATCCAGTGCGGGACCCTGGATTTTGCCACTGCCGATATCGTCCACGGGATTTTTCCCCATGACGCCAACCGCTGGCTGGTGACAATTTCCTACCTTATGTGCCTGTTCGGTTTTGCCAAGGCCGGGATCATGCCGCTGCACAACTGGCTGCCTTCGGCCATGGTGGCTCCCACCCCGGTCAGCGCCCTGCTGCATGCAGTGGTAGTGGTCAAAATCGGTGTTTTTTCCATCTGCCGGGTGATGCTCTCCGTGTTCGGGACTCAGTTGCTGCACCAGTTCCACCTGGGCATCTTTACCGCTTATTTTGTTTCCTTTACCATCATTACCGCCTCGGTCGTTGCCTTGACGAAGACCAATCTCAAGGCCCGTTTGGCCTATTCAACCATCAGCCAGCTTTCTTACATCGTTCTGGGGGTGGCCATGTTGACGGCGAACGGGGTGACCGGCGGGCTCATTCATATCGTCAACCACGCCTTTTCCAAGATTACCCTCTTTTTCTGCGCCGGGGCCATCTTTGTTGCTTCCGGGAAGAAGGATATCAAGGAAATGGGCGGTCTTGGCTACCGGATGCCCTTGACCATGCTGGCTTTTGGGGTTGCCTCGTTGAGTATGATCGGGGCGCCTCCGGTCAGTGGCTTCGTGAGCAAATGGTTCCTGGCGCTGGGGGCCATGGATATGCACAATATTATCCTGCTGGTGGTGCTCTTGGCCAGCAGCCTGCTGAATGCCGGGTATTTCGTGCCGGTCTTCCTCCAGTCTTTTTATGGCCAGCCGCTGCCGGAAGATGCCGGCAAAACCGGGTCGCTGGAATCTTCGCCGCTGATTCTCTTGATGGTAATACCTTTGTGCATCACCTCCATCCTCTCGGTATTGTTTGGCATTTATCCTGATCTGTTTCTGAAAATTATTCATATAATGGTGGGAACATGATAGCACAATTGTTTGGCTACCTGCGGGACCACTCCGTGGCGCTCAAATGGATATTTTTCGCCTATCTGGCTTTTACCCTGGTTTTTGATTTCTTTGCCGAGCGCCATCATGCCCATTTCTGGGGTGATCATATTATCGGCTTCTGGACCCTGTTCGGCATCTTTGGCTGCCTGGGAATGATTGTGGTGTTCAAAGGTTTGTCCCATGTCTGGTTGATGAAGGGTGAAGATTACTATGATGAGTAATACCATTTTCATGCATCCGGCTACCTATTTTCTCATCGGGGCGGTGCTGTTGCCTTTTGCCAACCGGCTGAAGCTGCAGAAGGTTTTGCTGCTGGTTGTTCCCCTGCTGGCCTTCTACCAGATTCACCATTTGCCGGCCAGCTTCGGCGTCTGCCATTTCATGGGTTTTGAGCTGACCTTCGGCCGGGTTGACAAGCTTACCTATGTTTTTCTGCATGTTTTCACCCTGATGGCCCTGATCGGCAGCATTTATGGCCTGCACGTCAAGGAAAGCGGCCAGCATATGGCGGCGTTTCTCTACGTGGCCGGTTCGCTGGGCACCACCCTGGCGGGCGA
>Ga0164318_10005213_pt1 | contig 12554 bp, 12 predicted proteins | sample GuaBasSedimGuay9_FD_113734 | JGI IMG/M metagenome (GOLD analysis project Ga0164318, IMG submission 113734) | Subseafloor sediment microbial communities from Guaymas Basin, Gulf of California, Mexico - Guay9, Core 4571-4, 0-3 cm | ecosystem: Environmental > Aquatic > Marine > Hydrothermal vents... | reverse complement strand
CGGATGGCCCTGCCCTTAAGGAGATTATATTTGTGAATAAAATGTTCCACAAGCAGTGGGATGTCTTCTTTCCTGTCCTTGAGGGGTGGCAGACTTATTTTCACCACGTTGAGCCTGTAATATAGATCTTCGCGAAAGGTTCCCTCCTTTACCATTTTCTTAAGTTCATGGTTGGTGGCAGCCACAACGCGGAAGTCTGTTTTGAGGGACTTGGTGTGACCCAGCGGCGTAAATTCTCCCTCCTCTAAGACCCTTAGGAGGTCCGCTTGAAACGCTAGGGACGTATTGCATATTTCATCAAGGAAGAGTGTGCCCTTGTCGGCCAAAAGAAAGCGACCGGGCTTATCCCTCGTGGCACCGGTGAAAGCACCCTTGGTATATCCGAACAACTCGGATTCCAACAGTGTGTCGGGCAGTGCCCCGCAGTTTATGGCAACGAAAGGGCCGTTCCGTCGGCTGCTGAGATTGTGAATGGCCCTTGCAAAGAGCTCTTTGCCAGAGCCGGTTGGCCCCTCGATTAGAACCGGGCTGTCACTTTCAGCTATGTCCGGCAGGAAGGCAAAGATCTCGCGCATCTTGGGATGCCGGCCGACTATGTCTTCTGGGGTATAGGTTCGCGCCACCTGCCTCCTCAGCCTCTCAAGCTCCGAAAGATCTCTGAAGATTTCAATGACACCGATTATGTCGCCATCATCGGTCCTGAGAGGGCAAGAGCTGACGCTAATGGGAATTTGGTCCCCCTGTTTATTGATGATGAAAGCAGGTATATCGCGGGGCTGCTCGCCGCCCTTAAGCACGGTGTCCATGGGGCACCTTTCGGTGCACGTGTTGGCGCGGAATATATCAAAACAGTACTGGCCGATGGCATCGTCTGCCGTGAAGCCCGTCAGGATCTCAGCAGCCTTGTTGAAAAAGGTTATCTTTTTATCCAGGTCAATAGTGATTACGCCTTCACTGATGTTTTCCAGTATGGTGCAGCAGGGATGGAACTGTCCTTCTGCAATTCCACACCTCAGGATGGTGACGTTATGGTCAGGTTTCTTGGCCATTGGCTATCCTGGCAAAAAATCTTTCTTTTATTTTAGCAATAGTGGCAAAAAGCTACAAACAGTTTATTGATTATGGAGATTTTATGCAAATAGGGAATGAAAAAACGCTTGACATATGTTTTGGCGTCAGTTAATAAGATAAAAAAGATCTTATTAGTCTTGTAAAGGGGGATGCATTGCGTTTCACGAGGGCCGGAGAATATGCTGTTCGTTGTGTTCTCTATTTGGCCATACAAGGCACGCATCGAATCGTCAGCCGCAAGGATATCTGTAATGCCATGCAGATTCCCGACCAGTTTTTTCGGAAGATAGCCCAGCACCTCGCAAAGGCAGGCATAATAGACATTGTGCAGGGGCCGAAAGGTGGATACAGGCTTATTTCAGATCCTTCACAGTTGACCTTGTTGGACGTGGTCGAGACCATGACCGGCAAGATATCCCTAAATGAGTGTGTAGTTAATCCTGATTTTTGCTTCCGCAGTCCAACCTGTTCAGTCCACAGGATCTGGCTTGCTGCCACTGAACAATTGAGGCAAACGCTCAGGGAGGCCACCTTCTCGAAGCTGGTGGAGGAAGGTTCATGTGCGCCGGGTGAAGTGTGCACGGACAGGGGCGCGCCACGGGCAACGGAGAAGGTTTGATATATGGGCCAATAGGCATTATGTTTGGCCCAAGGCAAACATATATCTGTAAAAGGAGGTAGGAAAGATGCAGCCTGTAGAAATAGCAAAGGACGTGTATTGTCTTCCAAGCATTGATTGGAATATTAGAGACTTTCATGGTTATTCCACTTATCCCGGGAGTACCTATAACGCCTATTTGATCTTGGACGAGAAGGTTACCCTTATTGATACCACAAAAAAGGAATTTGGCGACGAGCTGCTTGATGCCATAAGTCAAGTGGTTGATCCCAAGAGGATTGACTACGTGATCAGCAACCACACCGAGATGGACCATACCGGCGCGCTTCCCAGGGTTATGCACAAGATCGGGGAAGACAAGCCCATCTATTGCTCCAAGATGGGGCAAAAAAACATCGCAAAACACTTTGGGCAAAGATGGAACCTTCAGCCTGTAGAAAACGGTGGCAAGCTGTCCCTTGGAAACAAGACTCTGACCTTTCTTGAGACCCGAATGGTGCATTGGCCGGACAGTATGTTCACCTACTTGGAGGAGGATAAAATCCTGTTTTCTAGTGACGGCTTCGGACAGCACTATGCCTCTTTAGAGCGATTTGATGACCAGGTGGGCGAAGAGATCATGTATCATGCGCAGAAATACTATGCCAATATCCTTCTGCTTTACTCTCCCCTTATCCTAAAACTGATCGAGAAGGTCAAGGAGCTGAACCTTCAGATTGACATGATTTGCCCGGACCACGGAATCATCTGGAGAAAGGATCCGGGCAAGATAATCAATGCCTATGTCCAATGGGGCAAGCAGGAGCCCAAACGAAGGGCCCTTATTGTGTACGATACCATGTGGCACAGCACTGAGACCATGGCCGAGGTGATTGCCGAGGCCCTGTGGTCGCAAGGGATTCCCACTGTTATGAGGAAATTGCGCACCACCCACCGCAGCGACATTGTGACCGAAGTACTGGACGCCGGAGCAATTATAGTCGGCTCACCCACCCTAAACAATGGGCTGTTTCCCACAATCGCTGACATCCTTACTTATATGAAAGGCCTTAAACCAATCAATAAGGTGGGTGCCGCATTCGGTTCCTACGGCTGGAGCGGGGAGGCGGTGAAATTGATCAACGAACAACTAGAAGCTATGAAATTCAATATCGTGCACCCTGGTGTAAGGGTGCAATATGTGCCCGATGAGGAGGCAAAAGCCGCATGTCGTGAACTGGCCAAAAGCGTGGCAGAGGCATTGCCAGCAGGATAACCCAGCAAACGGAGTCGGGCGCCCACAGATTTTACCCCATGGGCGCCTTTTATTTTCCTTCAGATCGGCCGCCCAACCGAGTCCTCGCAAACGGCTCCTTCCTGGGGCAGACCCAATACAGCACTATTTGTTTCTCTTGGACGGCCAGCCCCTTGTTGCTCAGACGGTCAATTCTTTCTTGAATATTTGGTTTCCCTCACATAAATTGCCGATAATGAGGGACAGAGGAGGTCAAACCTATGGGTGATATACCCGCCGGGGTTATAAGGACCCTTTTGGAAAAAGGTGTAGAGATTCCACTGCCCCACACGGTGTACGTTGGTCCGGAAGTGGAACCTGACCGTATTTCTGGCAGCGGGGTAGTCTTATATCCGGGGTGCAGGATCTGTGGGTCCAGTACCCTAATAATGGATGACTGCAAGCTTGGGGCACAGGGACCCGTGGTGCTCTCCAATTGCCAATTGGGCAAGGGGGTCAAGCTCGGCTCGGGCTACTTTGAAGAATCGTGTTTCCTTGATGGCGCAAGCGTGGGTCCAGGGGCCCATATGAGGGAATGCTGTATCCTGGAGGAAAAGGCCAGGGCTGCCCATAGTGTGGGGCTGAAACACACCATCCTGTTTCCATTTGTTACCCTGGGAAGCCTGATAAACTTCTGTGACTGTTTGATGGCCGGGGGTACAGACGAAAAGAATCACAGCGAGGTAGGAAGCAGCTACATCCATTTCAATTATACCCCAAATCAAGACAAGGCCACTGCGTCCCTTATCGGTGATGTGCCAAAGGGCGTCATGTTAAATCAGCCTCCCATTTTCTTGGGCGGGCAGGGAGGACTGGTGGGTCCAGCAAAGATCGCCTATGGTGTCGTGATCGGGGCAGGGACCATTATAAGAAAGGACGTCACGCAGGAAGGTACGGTCATGGTCGGCCACCCTACCATAAAAAGCAAACCGGTTCATCAATTTGGTGCTTACTTTAACGTAAGGCGCATCGTCGAGCTGAACTCGCTGTACATAGCCAATCTTGTGGCCTTGCTGAACTGGTACAGGCATGTGCGCAGCCAGTTTTTTTCCGCTACCCCTATGGGCGAAGCGCTGTTTCGAGGGGCTGTTGAGAAGGTAGAAAGGGCTATAAATGAGAGGATAAAACGACTTGGGCAAGTAGCGGAAAGGATGGAAAAATCCATTAAGATATATTCGGCTGATTCTTTGAGCAAAGGGGCTAGGAGACTTATCGAGAGAAAGAGGGAATTTCAACAAAACTGGCCAAGACTTGAAAGTGCCTTCAGGGAAGTCCTTGATATATCAATGGTTAACAAGCAATTCGATGTTTTCTGGAAGCGCATGGAAGGCGTTGCAAAGGCAGTTGGCTGGGAATATTTGTCCACCATAAAGGCCCTTAAAGCTGAAGACAGTGATAAGGGTAGCACTTGGCTACAGGGTATTGTGGACACGGTAATGGACAGGGTATGGGAAGTGCTTCCTTCTTTTGCTGGGAGAGGCAAGGCATAATGGAGAGGCTTTTCGGCACAGACGGAATCAGGGGTATAGCCAATCGTCACCCCATGACACCACAAACAGGGCTTAGGTTGGGAAGGGCCCTAGTTCAGTTTCTCAGGAAGGGAAACGTAATGGCATTGATAGGCAGGGACACCAGACTGTCGGGACCCATGCTGGAATATGCTCTGGCTTCAGGCCTAATGTCGGAAGGGGCTCAAGTGGGCGCTGCTGGTGTCCTGCCCACCCCGGCAGTAGCGTGCCTTACCAAAGAACTGGGAGCAGATGTGGGGATCGTGGTGTCTGCATCTCACAATCCCTTTGACCATAACGGCTTCAAGGTGTTTTCCTCAGAAGGAACCAAGCTGAGGGAACAAGAAGAACAGGAGATCGAAGAAATAATCCTTTCCTTGGACCCTGAAAGCGGTGTTGAAGAGGTTGGCTCAATCAAGCAGATTGAGAAAGGGGTAGAAACGTATATAGAGTTCTTGGTGGGCCAGTTCCCCAACTTGCCGGATCTGGGCAGTCTAGGGATAGTAATTGACTGTGCTAATGGGGCCACTTACAGGACAGCCCCTTGTCTTTTTGAAAAATTGAACACCAAGTTTATGGCACTGGGTGTTGCGCCTGACGGGAAAAATATCAACGAGGGATGCGGGAGCCAGCACCCAGAAAGTCTGGTAAAGAAGGTGATAGAAACGGGTGCGGTGGCGGGCCTGGCCTTTGACGGAGACGGTGACAGGCTAGTGGCAGTGGATGAAAAGGGTCATATTCTCACGGGTGACCAACTGTTGGTGATCTTCGCCAAGATGTTGAAGGATCAGGGCCGATTGAAGGGTAATTTGGTCATTAGCACGGTGATGAGCAATATTGGACTAAGGATCGCCTTGGAGTCAATGGGTATTGACCACGTGGCCACTGCTGTGGGAGACCGAAATGTTTACCAGGAGATGGTTGGACGCGGGGCAGTCCTGGGTGGGGAGGAGTCAGGGCATATTATTTTCTTGCAATACCACAGTACCGGGGACGGAATGCTTTCAGCCCTTCAGCTCCTCAATGCGATGAAGTATTTTGATAGGCCTCTCTCAGAGCTGGGTGAGCTTATGGAGGTTTTCCCACAAGTGCTTATAAATGTCCCTGTGACCCGAAAGCCGCCGCTATCAGAACTTCCTGCCGTGCAGAGGGTGATCAAGGATGTTCAAAACAGGCTGGGCAATTGGGGAAGGGTCTTGGTCAGATACTCGGGTACTGAAAGCCTCTGCCGTGTCATGGTGGAAGGACAACACCAGGATGAAGTTGAGAATTATGCAAGAGAGATTGCCTCTGCGGTCGCTGAGAACCTGGGAAGGGAGTCCTACTCAAATTCCTCCGATTCCTCGCTGGGATAGAATAAACAAAGGATCTCATGGCGGCTTTCTTGCTCCCAGCTTGCCCGTAGGCACCTGCATGCCTCTTGTCTGAAGGTCCATGCCCGGTGCTCCAGATCTTCCAGCTTCCTGGTGACACCCTTCTCCCGCAGCCAGTTTCTTATCTGATTGAACATGGATTGACTTCCATATAGGAGCCGGCCCTCGTGCATTATCTTGCACGCCACCATGTGCTTGAAGGTGTCAAATTCCAATTGTACCCTCACCTTTCTCGTATCTTTCACAACATAATCGATTTCCTCCCGTATGTGAGGCGTCATGAGCAACCTGTGCTTTTCGGCAAATATGGCCTCGTCTATTCGTTTTGCCAGCTCCCTTGGGAACACGTCGTCGACAATAACCACTATGTCCATGTCTGAGCCTCTGACAAGCTTTCCGGTGCTCCGCTCAGGCCTAGGTACGTCATGGGCCATATCAAAGACTATGTCACCGGCTATGAACACACAAAGGTGCTCTTCAAGCGGAAATTCAGTGTCCAGCTTAGCCCCAAGACCTGAAACCACGCTCTTTGCAAGAGAAAGTTTGGCCCTGCTTATTTCCCGGATACGCTCAGTAATTGCAGAGGCCTTTTCATTGATCAGGTCTTGCTGGTCCCTGGTGCCGATTATAGTGTAGGTAAGGAACTCCCTGTAAATGGATGGCGAGAGGCGAGCAAAGCCAGGTACTTTTCGGTCCAGGCGCAAGTAGTGACGCGCCACGGAGCGAAGGAAAAGATCGGCAGAGGACATGCAGAGGCCCCAAAGGGTCAGGCCCTCAATGCCGCTTGCCTCAAGCAACTCCGAGCCAGTGAGGGGACCCTTTGTCTCAAGTATATTACCAATTGTCTCAAGTTGAATTTTCTTCATGACACGCACGGATAATTCTTGATCGCTCAAGCAACTCCATCTGGGACAGTGCCGGGGTCACGGGCGTATCCAATTAAGAAGTAACTGATTTTACCGGCCCTTTTGCATAGAATTCTGTCTTGCATTTTGCACTGAGACCGTGTATGGGTAATATTTATCCATACCCTCCAGTACATTAGCATACAAAGTGCATAGGCAGGTGCAAAGGTTTTTTCCTCATGGAATATCAACTTTCACTCCGCGATGTTACAAAAAGATTCGGCGACGCCAACGTCTACCGGGTGCGCCTCGATAAGGGCTACTCCTTGAAGGATAAGGCCCAAAATGTAGGAATGGCGCAAATGCTCAATAAGAGGGAAAGACAGGGGTGTCGTAGACCTCTCACGAATCGAGAAAAAGGCTATCAGGAGATGCGCTGTTGGGAACATATTCTGGACTACAGCCCTTTCTTACAATAAGAAGGCCCTGGAAGGAAAGGAGCCGGCCCAAAGCTGGGCGGATTTCTGGGACGTGAAGAAGTTCCCAGGTCCAAGGGCATTGCAAGACCAGGCCCCGTTCAATCTTGAATTCGCCTTGATCGCGGATGGCGTGCCTATGGATGACCTATACCCGCTGGATGTGGATAGGGCATTTAAGAAGATGGACGAAATCAAGGACCATATCACTGTGTGGTGGAAAAACGGGGCGCAGCAGATACAGCTGCTTACCAGCGCGGAAGTAATCTATTCCTCTGCTTGGAACGGCCGAGTAAACGTGGCCCAGAAAAAGGGGGTACCCCTTGAGATCGTGTGGCAAGGTGGCTGCCTGGACCAGTACAGGAAATTCTTCAGCCATCCCATGTGGCAGAGCGCAGTGCTCACATCTCTGGAGGTTTCAGCCCTCACCGCCATGGCATCAAGCATTCTCGGGGTCCTTGCTTCCATGGGGTTAGTGTGGGGAAATTTCAAGGCCAAAGGCATTATTACCGGGTTTATCCTTTCTCCCATGATTGTACCGCTCATTGTCTTGGGTCTGGCATATTATGTTTTTCTGGCCAAGCTCGGACTTATCGGCACAAAACTAGGGCTCGTGATAGCCTACACACCGTTGACACTGCCCTTTGCGGTTCTGCCCATTTCGGCCACACTAAAAAGATTTGACACGACCCTGGTGGATGCGGCAATGAACTTGGGTGCCACACGTTTTCAGACCTTCATGAAGATTACCATACCCATTATTCGGCCCGGTGTTATTACTGGCGCACTATTCGCCTTCATGGTTGCATTTGATGAGGTTGTTATTGCCCTTTTTATTTGTGGCTCCACGGCAGTTACCCTTCCGAAAAAGATGTGGGATGTCATAAGGTATGAAAATGAGCCAATGTTGCCTGCAATTTCCACTCTTTTACTGCTCTTGGCCGTAGTTCTCCTGGTGAGCATAGGGCTGCTCCAGCGTCGCCAGGCAAAAAGAATTGAAACAAGATAAGGGAAATTTGGTTTGTCAAATGACTAGTGATCCAAGGACGATAGAGGACATCGGTGAATTCGGGTTTATCCGGTCCATAAATAAGGATTGCATATTCCGGAGTGAGAATGTCATCTGCGGTATTGGAGATGACTGCGCGGTTATAGGGTCTTCAGGCAACAAGGCCCTCCTTGTGACCACTGACATGCTGGTTGAGAATGTTCATTTCATATTGGATCGAATCCCGCCTCAGCACCTGGGTGAAAAGTCAATAGCGGTTAATTTGAGTGACATAGCTGCAATGGGGGGAGTTCCCCTGCACGCCTTTGTTTCCATAGCAATACCCCATTCTTTCCCGGTTTCGCTACTTGATGCACTTTACAATGGGATGAAAGCGATTTGCCAAGAACATGGTGTCAATGTCCTCGGCGGTGATACATCTTCCTCACCTGCCGGCTTGTTTATCAGTGTTACGGTAATAGGCGAGGTCTCCAGGGACAATATCCTTTATCGCAAAGGTGCATCCCGGGGTGATAAGATCTACGTGTGTGGCTTGCTTGGTCGTTCTGCGGCGGGGTTGGCTATTTTAAAAGGAGATGTAGCTGCTGACGAGGCCGAGTGGAACGGTCTGGTGGAGGCCCATACCCGACCCAGGCCCATGGTGCGGGAAGGGAGGCTGATTGCAGGTTCCGGCTTGGCATCGGCCATGATTGACGTGAGTGATGGCCTTGCGGCGGATCTGGGCCACATCTGTGAACAAAGCGGCGTGGGAGCGGAGGTCGAAGAGCATAAGCTTCCCATATCGGCGGATTTGCGCTCCTTTGGCGAAACATACGGTGTGGACACGGTGAACTTGGCGCTTTCCGGGGGCGAGGACTATTGCCTGTTGGTTACCGTCCCTTCCGAGAATGCCGCAGCGTTTGTAAGGCAGATGCACAAAGAAAATGTTTCAGAGCTGGTGGAGATAGGTAAAATCATCAGCGGCGCAGGCGTATACTGTATAGGGCGGGACGGCAGAAAGAGAAGGGTCTCAAGGGGAGGCTTTCATCATTTCTGAGGCGAAATCGTCGATCCTATGATCTATCTCTTCCTTTAGGGACAATGCGGCCTCCTTTTCTATGCGCTTGATATTCAAACCCAATCTGAGCATATCCTCAAAACTTTTTCCAATACCAAGCCGATGCGCAAATGGTGCTGTGTGTTGGTGCCAGGGGGGAGAGATTTCCCTGAGGAGCCTATTGGAGAAATCCCCGAAACGTCGGGCAAACTCTGGCCCTTGAAGGACATCGGCTTGCAGCCGCCTCATGACACTTTCCAACAAGTAGGTGCAAGACCTTGGCTCGGGGGTATCCTGCAGAACCGGATAGATTTCAAGGAGATTCTTTGGAGTTATTCCCTGCTCAATGGATGAATCTACAACCTCTTCAATCACATTTATTCCCCATCCGAGCAGCCTGAAAAGGGGATTGTGCTTTCTGCTGGAATATTCGAATGAGTCCATGTTCTCTGTCAGCTGCAGCAAATACCTTTGACAACGGCTGCTTAGTCGGGCAAAGGTCAGGGCTTCCTGGCAGTTTTCCCTGAGGCACTTTTCTCCGTAATCCACTAGATACCTAAGGTCTTTTCCATTGTTTTGACAGGGGTGAAGGAGGCAACCTATACGCTTGAACTGGTTGTCAAGATAGCCCAGGGCCCAGCAGCTGAAACCAGTTATGGGGATCACCTTGCGCGGATTTCTATAAAAGGATCTGGTGTTCTCCCTCAAGATTCTCTTGACGATGTTACGGTATTGGAGATGTTCATAGTCCCTGGGGCGTATGGGTGGACAGCATGCAAAGCAGCTCTTATTCCTGTCGGGCGCACACAGAGTCAGCTGTTCCACATCAATACTCCCCAACAAGCATCTTGCGTTGTCGGCGGGCGAGCTCCCGTTTGTCTTCTACTTCATCAAATTCATCCACGATCTCACGACCCAAAATTTCTTCCAGTACATCCTCCAGGGTTATGAGGCCTGCTATTCCACCATATTCATCCAGTACCACAAACAAATGTTCCTTCCGCTCAAGAAATTCTATGAACACGTTGTTGAGCTTGGCCGTTTCCACAACAAAGTGCACAGGCCGCATCAGGTCCGTGAGTTTCATATCCTCCTTGCCCTGGGTGAGGGCAACGAAAAGCTCACGGGTCAATACGATCCCTACTATGTCTTCGGGGTCTCGGTCATAAACAGGGAAACGGCTGTGTTCCCATTTAGGAGGGGCATGAGCCGCCTCTTTCACCGTAAGATGTTCACTAAGGGAGAAGATAACCGTCCTGGGGGTCATCACGTCTTTGACGGCCTTGTTTTGGAGCGTTAAGATATTTTCGATAACCTGTTCCTGGTACGGGTTGATTTCGCCTGATCGGAGGCTGAGCCTGGCCATTATCCGGAGCTCTTCGGCTGTTATGGCCCCTTCGGTCTTGCCCCGCGCCACCAGCCTGGTTACAAGGTTGGTGAACCATATGGCGGGAGTCATTATGTGGACGAGGCCCTTGAGCGCATAGGCCACGGTGGGTATAAGGCGGGGCCCGTAAACCACGCCTGCGGTCTTTGGAATGATCTCTGAGAAAAGGAGTATGGCAAGAGTGAAAAGCACCGAGAAATATCCAAGCCATTGATGCCCGAACACCGCAGCTGCTGCGGCCCCGGCAATTGCGGCCCCGGCTGTATTGGCGATGGTATTGAGAGAGAGAATGGCTGCAATGGGTCTTTCAATGTTTTGCCTCAAGGCCTTGAAGATCCCGGCCCCGGGTTTTCCCGCCTGAGCGGCAGCCTCCACGTGCCTCATGGGCACGGAGTAAAGAACGGCCTCCATAAGGGAGCATCCTGCGGAGATAAGAATGGCGAGGGTCACCGCTATTATGAATTCAGCCATAGAGTCTCTAACCTCCTTAGGTCGTGAGGGCGGTTAATGTTTAGAAACGACTTAAGGTCAGGGTCAAATTTCTTGATCTCTTCCTCGTCAACATATCGAACATTGACAGAGTCAAAAACACGCATCACCTGGTAGATTTTCCCCTGGATGTTTTTTTCTATCTGTTCAATGCACCCTCTGTTGTAAATAGCGTGCAGGGCCTCTATCTTCCATCCCATCCGGGGAACTACAACGTCGAATCCTTTTTTCAGAGATACCATGTAGGTTATAAGAGCTTTGTTAAGGAAGGGCATATCACATGCCACCACGAAGCCGTAATCCTCCTTTATGACCTTGAGGGCTGTATATATTCCTCCGATGGGCCCTAATCCCTTTATTATGTCTTGGTGCATCTCAAGCCCAAGGTGGGAATACTCAGAAGGAGTATTGGTTATGACAATAATATCCTGAAAAAGTGGTCTTACGGTGTCAACAACATGTTCAATAAGGGCCTTTCCGCCGATGTTTTCAAGTGCCTTGTTTCGGCCATACCTGGCGCTCTTGCCACCGGCCAGGATTATTCCCACAATATCTCTAAAGGGCGGTTCGGGCTTATTTCTGGTACTCAGCGAGTCTTCGAGCATGGCTGTAAATCCTGTTGGTACCCCGGGCAAGATCCACCAGGGTGAGATTGTAAAACTTCGCCGCCTCTACAGCGCGGGCAGTGGGTCTGGACATGGCCACGAACAATGGGAAACCGCCTCTGACGGCCTTTAAGATCATCTCCAGGCTGGCCCTTCCGCTGGACACTATAACCTTGTCAGCCGTGGGTATCTTGTTTAAGAGACAGAAGCCGATGGCCTTGTCAATGGCGTTGTGCCTGCCTACATCTTCGGCGCCTGTTATGAAGTTACCCTGGGCATCAAAAAGCAAGGCAGCATGTGCGGCCTTTGTGCTAGTGTAAAGAGGTTGATAGTCCCTCATTTTGTCAGGGATTTCTTCGAGTACCGCCATGGAGAAGCACTGCCGGCTCTTGATCCTGCCTAAGCCGCGCCTCATTTCTTCAAGCTCCTCCCTTCCGCAGATTCCGCAGCTTGAATATGAGATCCTCTCGGGTATGGGGCCGCGCGTATTGCCTGGGGTTACGGAGGTTGTTACAATTGCCTCAACGAATGCCTCTCCATGGGGGTGCCGCCTGGTTTGCACATGGCAACTCATTATCTCGCCAATGTCCGATACATAACCATCTGTGTAAAGGAAACCGTGAACAAGCTCCTTGGACATAAGCGGAGTGTGCATTATGAGGATACGCTGCGTTTTGTTGATAATAATTTCAAGAGGCACTTCTTCAATCAAGGTTTCCTTGACCGAAAGAACCTTACCACCCGAGTATGTCAGGGATCTAACAGGGCGTGATTGCATTTTGGAATCCCAAGAAAAACGATTATAATTGATTGAATCCTTTATACAATAGTTACTCAGGGCCGTCATCAAAAATTCATATTAT
>Ga0164318_10005212_pt1 | contig 12555 bp, 13 predicted proteins | sample GuaBasSedimGuay9_FD_113734 | JGI IMG/M metagenome (GOLD analysis project Ga0164318, IMG submission 113734) | Subseafloor sediment microbial communities from Guaymas Basin, Gulf of California, Mexico - Guay9, Core 4571-4, 0-3 cm | ecosystem: Environmental > Aquatic > Marine > Hydrothermal vents... | reverse complement strand
CCCCGGGTTGATATGTAATGCCCCTTCAGGGCTTTTTGTTCAGCCAATAGATAAGAGAATCCCTCAATCAGGAGTTAATCAATTTTGATAAAATCAAAAATAATGGGTGCTCTTTTGGGCCTGATACTTTCCGGCATGACGGGGTGTGCATTGATTTCTCCCACCGAGCCCTATGAAATATCTGATATGGAAATGCTTGGGGCAATATATCGTCCCGCATCTCATCAAGCCGTTGTCATGCCGGATCAGCCGATCCTGCTGGAAGACGCAATTAAAATTGCCCTTCAAAACAATCCGGAACTGGCTATGGTAAAGCATACCCGTGATGCTGCCGAAGCCAGGCACTCACAGGCCATTGGCCGGGCATTGCCAAAAATCAGCGCAATCGGCGGATACACGCAGTATATTGATGATCAGCGGCTTGTCCCTCCCCGCTACAATGGGAGTAGATCGTGGTTCGCTTCGCTCACATCAATCTATCCTTGTTCGTTACATCAATCTATCCTTGTTCGTTAGGAGTGTTCGGAGACAATATTTATTCAGCAGACATTGTGGTGTCCCAGCCGATTTTTACCGGAGGGCGGCTGTTCAATGAAATAGATGCGTCTAAGCTGCTCCAACAGAGCGCCATCCATCGGTCATCGCGTACCCGAAATGAGCTGATATTTAATGTGTCCGGCATATTCTATTCTATCCTGGCGCAAAAAGAAGTCATCACGTCGCTGGCGTTTTCCAAAGATGCCATGAATGAACACCTGAATCGGATAAATGCTTTGATCGCCCGTAAAAAAGCAGCAACGGTCGACCGTCTGCGGACAGAGGTCCGGATTGCGGATATTGATCAGTCGCTGACCCATGCAAAAAATGTCCTGTCCATTGAAAAACGGTTGCTGGCCAACCTGATGGGCGCACCGGATACGATGGAATCGTTTGATATCAGCGGAACGCTTGAAAGAGTGACGTTTGCAGGGGTTGCTCTGGTAGATAGTCTTGAAACCGCTTTTCAGTTTCGTGAGGACTACCTTGCTGCCCGCGCTGAGCTGGAAGCCCAGGCAAAATTTGTTGATGCCGCCCGCGCCGGTCACTGGCCGTACATATCCCTGCAAGGCGCCTATGGGATGCGGTGGATGCCTGACTCTTCACCGGACCATTCACCCGATCCTACCGGAATTGATTCATCAGAAGACCTGGGGCGGATCGGTGTTTTTGTTGAATTGCCTATTTTTGAAGGCGGACAGGTTGCTGCCCGGGTGCGGGAGCAACGCGCGGCCCTTTCTGTCTCCCGTGAAACGCTTCGGGCACTTGCCTTCCGGCTGCGCCTGGATGTTGAAACGGCAGGCTTAAATATTGAATCCGCGTCAAAACGTATCGATGCAACACAAAAAGCCATCGAGCAGGCGCAGGAAGCATTACGTATTGAACGGAAAAAATATGACTATGGAAAAGGCGCGCTGATTGATGTGCTGGATGCCCAAAATGCCCTGTTGGACGCACAAACAAATTATTATCAATCGCAGGCTGAATATAACACGGCTGTCGCCCAGTTAAGACTCGCGACCGGAGAAATGAAATGACAAACAAAAAACTCAGGATACTTGTGATCTTTATCGTTATCATCGTGCTTGTGGCCGGTGCTGCCGTTTTAATTAAGAAGAAAAAAAATAAGCTGGCCAATGCGCCGGTATATGGCCTCTCCCCGACGATTGTTCATGTGGCTGAAGCAAAATTCGGTGATCTGGATATCGACCTGTCTTATCTGGCAGTCGTTGAGTCTTTTCAAAAAGCGGATATCTCTTCACGGGTGGCCGCTTCGGTGGTCTCCGTAGCCGTGAATGAAGGGGACCAGGTGAATGCCGGTGATCTTTTGATATCTCTGAATGCAAAGGACCTTTTTGCTGATATCGATTCCGTATCCGCACAGATAGCGCAGGCAGAGGCAGAACTTGCGGCCAATCAGTCGACGGCTGATGCGCTTGAAAAATCCGCAAAATTCTGGGACCGTGAGGCCATGCGCGACAAGGCATTGGCTGAAGATGGTGCCATTGCGGAAGCCCAGTCCGAGGCAACCGTCAATCGGGCGGATGAGATAGCGGGCCAGCGGGATGCGGCCAATCGAAAATCAACGGCCATTTCGCGAACTGTCGATGTGCTGGTTCACAAAAAAATTCAGCTTGAAGCCCAGCTTGATTATTATCAGCTGATTGCGCCTTTTAATGGCGTGGTGACACGACGGATGGTGGATCCCGGAAGCCTTGCTTCTTTGGGCAAGCCCCTGATTACCGTGGAAGAAAAAGCCCGGTTGATTCTGGCTTTTGATGTGCCCCAGCCGGACCTGGCGCGGGTTGTAAAAGGTCTTCCTGTTTTATTCAGCATGGATGGTCAAAAGAAAACAGCCCATCTTTCTCATATGTATCCGTCTTTGAAAGAATCCCGCATGCTGCGGACTGAAGTATACATAGAAGGACCGGATACGTCTGCATTGATCATAGGAGATACGTGCCTGTAACGATCCGGGTAAAAAGTTTTAAGGACAAGACCCTTGTTCCTGCCGAATGCATTGTTTCCGACAAAAACCCCTATGTTTATTTGGTTCAGGAAGGTCATATCCGGCATCATGCGATAACCATTTTGGGAAATAATGGGAAAATCACCGCGATTGACGGTATTGGTCCGGGCAGTCAGGTGGTTGTGAACACCTTTTTAGGCTGGGCCAGGCTTGCCGACGGGATGCCCGTGGAGGTGGCCAGGTGAATTTGACGGAATTTTCCTTAAAAAATCCATACACCGTTTTATCATTAACACTGGTGGTGGTGGCGCTTGGCATATTCGCCTTTTTAAGAACCCCCACGGACTTATTTCCCAATACCGTTCCTCCACAGGTGGTGGTCGTTACGGTTGCTCCCGGTGCCGCAGCCCGTGATATTTCAGACATGATTACTGAAATTATTGAAAAGGAATTGAACACGATCAGCGGTTTGAAAAGGATCGTCAGTACTTCCAGAGACGATGTGTCTTCAGTGAATGCCGAGTTTTATTATTCAAAGGCGATTGGAGAAGCAGTTCTTGACGTACAGAACGCTATGAGCCGGATCCGGTCTGAGCTGCCTGCGGAGATCCAGGAGCCGAGAATTTACCGGATCACGGATGCAAAGCGGCCGCTGCTCACCCTGGCACTTTCACCAAAGCCGGGCAGTGCAAAGACCTTGTCTGAAATTCGTCTGTTGGCGGAGAACCAGATTCAGGATGTGATTCTGCGGCTGCCGGGGATTGCGGACATAGATGTTTTCGGCGCCAATGAGCCGGAAGTCAAAGTCCGGGTTTCAAGGGACCGGCTGGCGGCCCAGGATATATCCATCGGGGAAGTGATTGCCGCGCTTTCCCGGCAGAATATTTCCAGTCCTGTGGGTACTGTTTATTCGGGGAATAATGAATTTCTGGTAAGGACCATTGGTGAATTTAAAAACATTCAGGATATTTCTTCCCTGCCGATCCGGCATAAAGAAAACGGGTATATCCGGATTTCAGATATTGCGGAAGTATTTCTGGGTGAACGCGAACAGCGGAGCATCTATCACGGGAACGGCAAGCCGGCCATTGCCGTCAACGTTCTTCGACCGGAAAACGGTCCCACCGTGTCTGTCATCAAAAGCGTCAAATCCATGCTGCCCCGGTTAAAAGCCGAATATCCGGATATCGATTTTTTAATCACCGATGACCAGCAGCCGATTATCGATATCAATGTCCAGGGTATGCGGGTCAGTCTTATTCAGGCGGTGATATTGATCATCTTTATTATCTTTTTTTTCCTGGGTGATACCCGCGCCGCCATGGTGGTGTCGGTAAGCATTCCTTTGGCGTTTCTCATGTCGCTCGTAGTCCTCTGGTTCAGTCCGTTTACCCTCAACATGGTGACCCTTTCCGGGCTGATTATCTCGGTTGGCCTGGTGGTTGATTCATCGGTTGTGATTCTGGAAAATATTTACCGCCATTACCAGGCCATGAAGGAACATCCGGATGCGGCAAAAGCCGCCCGGGATGGCGCCGGCGAGGTGTCGCTCGCTGTTACGTCCGGTATGCTCACCACGGTGATTGTTATGGTGCCGGTCATGTTTGCCGGCGGATATACCCAGCAGGTGATGCGGCCTTTAAATCTAATGATTTCATCAACCCTTGTTGCTTCACTTATCGTAGCGCTTACTGTCATTCCGCTGACCGCTGCAAAGCTGCTGGGCCGTCCCCGAAAAAAGAAAATTTTTTTGGCGCGGTTTTTTGCTTACACGGACAAGGGGGTTAATCGTCTGGCGGATTTTTACACCGCTATTCTTGACCGGGCGCTTGTGCACAGGCTTCTTACCCTAATTCTGGCTATCGGTTTTTTTGCCGTGACCATGAAGATCGTAAAACCCTTAAACGGCGGGGAACTGATGCCGCCCATGGACACGGGAATCGTTATTGTAGAGTTTGATACGCCGAGTGATTATTCCCCGGTATTGGTGGAGAAAGTGTTAACCCGAGTGGAACAGATGATTTACCTGCAGGAAGGCGTTGAAAAGGTGTCATCTGTTGTGGGCTCCGAACCCGGTCAGATCAGTTTTGGCGGCGGTGGTGCCACGAGCCAGTCTGCGCGGGTTACCGTATACCTGGTTGATCGAAAGAGCAGAAAAGAAACCATCTGGGAGATTGAGGATACCTGGCGCATGGGTCTGCGAAAGATATCGGACATACGGAGTTTCCGGGTGAGTGAGTATGGCGCGACCCCGCTTTCCACCACGAAGGCGCCGGTTGACATTATTATCAGTGGGCCGGATACCGGTGTGATCAGTCGGCTGGCGGACCAATGTATGACAGCCTTGAAAGGTCTTCCCGGGGTGATTGATTTAAGACGAAGCTGGTATAGAGACAAAGTGGAACATGACGTGATTTTTGATCCGGCCCTGACAAGCCTTTATCAGACGACGCCCGCGGATGCCACACGGGAACTCAAAGCTGCGGTCAAAGGAATTCCGGCGACACAGATGCGGCTTGACGGGTATCTGGATATCCCGGTCAATGTCCGGTATGCAGATGCCGATATCGACAATCCGGATAAAATAAAACAGGCGTATGTTTCCACGAAATTCGGTCCGATCCTGCTCCGGTCAATGGCTGATATTGCTGAAACATATGACCAGCCGTTTATAACCCGTGAACGCATGGAAAATACCATCGATATTACAGGCGGTAACCATACCTATACCATTGCCCATGTGGGCAAGATGATCATGGCGCGACTTTCAAAGATAAAGACGCCTCAGGGTTACCAGATCGACGTTGCCGGGTCATTTGTCGATATGGCGAAAGGGCAGCAGGAAATGGGAAAAGCACTGCTTATCGGCATTGTGCTTCTTTATTTTCTTCTTTTGGCCATGTTCAAGTCCTTTGGTCATCCGATTACGATCATGGCAGCGATTCCCCTGGCAGTCGCCGGCGCTATGTGGGGCTTGCTTCTTTTTGACAAGCCCATGTGCAAGCCCGCCACCATGGGGCTGATTCTTCTGGGCGGCACCATCGTGAATAACAGCATTCTTCTGCTGGATTTTATTATCTCGGCAAGAAAGCGCGGGATCGAGAAGAATGAAGCGATTCGCCAGTCGGTCCGGTTGCGGATACGGCCGATCCTGATGACAACTACGTCCACCATCATCGGTCTGACACCCCTGATCTTTGAAATGGCGGTTGGCCTGGAACGGATGAGTCCGCTGGGTATTGCTGCCGCTACCGGACTGCTGGCAGGGTCTTTTTTGACCATGATCGTTATTCCGGTGATCTATTCGTTGCTTGACAGCATGGAGGAAGGGGTACATAATTTTTTTCGTTTTTCTTAGGAATTTATTTTAAAAGGATGAATTATTATGAAGAAATTGTTGATCAGTGTGCTTTGCGCCGCATTATTCGTTGTTATGGTGTCGCTGGTTGCCGTGTTTAATCTTGGTACGATTGTCAAAATTGCTGTTAATTCCTATGGTCCGGACATTACGAAAACAGAGATCCGGGTGGACAAAGCAGAGGTATCTGTTTTTCAGGCCCAGGCCGGGCTGGAGAATTTTGTTCTGGGCAACCCCAAAGGATTTTCTTCACCGAATGCAATTACCGTCGGGTCCATTCACGTTGATGTCGATGAAACCACTTTGATGAAGGATACCATCATCATTGATCGCATAGAGGTGCTCTCTCCTGAGATTACATATGAAATCAAGGGGGCGACGGATAATTTTCAGGAAATTATTGATAACTTGAAAAAACCTGAAAAATTTGACAACACAGGTAACAAAGAAAAATCGGAAAAGACATCAGAGAAAAAAGACGGGAAAAAGTTTGTGATCCGGGATTTGATTTTAAAAAATATAAAAGTCAAAACTGCGGCGGCATTCGCCGGAGGGGATATTATTTCAACAACGATTTCTGAAATCCATTTGAAGAATATCGGGGAAAAGCAGAACGGTGTGGATATGGCGCAGGCATTTCTGCTTGTAATAAATGAATTGTACGGACAAATTATTTCACCGGATATTCTCGGTGTGTTGAAAAATGAGCTCAAGAGCCTTGAAGGCGGGCTTGATGGTATTAAGGATGAAGTGAAATCTTTGGGCGGGCAACTGAAGGGTTTGTTTGATTGATAAGCTGTCCGAAGGATGCAAGGAATAAAATTTTTATGAATCATAATGAAAAAAAAATAACTTTATCAGATATTCAGGTTCGGCGAATTGATAGTGAAACAGTGGAATTGTGCTGGCAACCGAAGGACTGCAAACCAACAATTTTCGTATGCGCCGGCTTAAGACGGAAGGATGTATTGCAGAAAGTGCCGGTTGGTGAATCAAATAACGGGTGCGTTAAAATCAACGGGCTGGATCCTGGGACCCGGCATTATTATCATGTTGTGGATGAAGATGGAACCCGGCGGTTGACTGCCGAGCGGCGTGTTGTTCTGGAAGGTACTGTGAATTTTCGGGATATTGGTGGCTACAAAACCAGTGATGGCCGTGAAGTCAAATGGGGAAAAGTTTTCAGGTCAGACGGCCTGGCCCGGCTGACGGACAAAGATCACCAGGTGCTCTCGCAGATGGGGATTGAACGGGTGTTTGATTTTCGAAGCCCGGCGGAAGTCAGTGAGGCCCCGGACAAACTGCCGGAAGACGGCTCGATCATCCATGTGCATCTTCCGGTAACCCATGGAAAGTTTGATTTTATCGATGCCATGGCACGTTTGAAAAAAGGGGATTCCAGCTGGTTGACGCCGGACTTTATGGTTAACGGTTATATCAGTAACATTGAAAATTCTGCAGGGTTCTGGGGAGAGGTGATTAATAGTATTGCAGACCCAAAAGGTCCGTCGATACTATTTCATTGTACCGGGGGCAAGGACCGGACAGGAACCTGTGCGGCGCTGATTTTGTTGATGTTGGGTGTTGATGAAGAAACTGTCGTGAAAGACCATCAATTGTCCAATATTTATATTGCTGCGATGCTTCCCGATATTTTTAAACTGATTGCTTCTTACGGTGTTGATCCGGACAAACTCGTTCCATACTTGACTGCGCCGTTGGATTGCATCCATGCGTTTCTTGACCATCTGCGAAACCATTACGGATCTGCTTCCGAGTATCTGGCAAAAAAGGCGGGGGTTAAAAAAGAAACGCAGGCGCTTTTGAAAGAAAAGCTCCTGCGGTGATTTGATAAAATGGGTGATTTTAAGACTGATCGTTCCCTAAAAAGCCGGATGATAAAAAAACATCAATTATTCAACTTCTGTAATCTCCACATCATCGATCCAGACGCTTCCCTTTGTCAGCAGAAAATCCACGGTGATTTGTTTTGCGGTCGGCGGTGCAACAGTTGTCAGGGTTAGGTTTTTCCATTCATTTTCACCTTTCATTTCAAGCATCAGATCAATTGTGGGAACCGGTGATAGCCGTTTGGGCTTGTAATTAATCCGTATGGCCGGTGCGATGAAGTTGGGGCTGTATCCCAGTCCTTTGGCTTTGATCCATACGCTGAACTGGTATTTTTTTCCGGGCTTGATTTTTGTAATTTTCTTTTCCGGATAAAATAATATACTGCCGCCGGGCGGGTTGATTTTTATCATATATGAATATGAATCACTGTGCTTTTCCACATCATTAAATGAAAACTCGGCAGATGTCCCCCGATATGTTTTTGTGAGCCAGCCCTCGGGCAGATTATCCGTTGTCTTTGTTTCAAAACTGCCATTGGGGACAATATTTTTAGTTTTACAAAGTGCTGGTGAAACAGTAACCAGGAACCCAACCAGAAAGATAATACCAGTGACAATTTTTTTCATTGTCTACCCCTTTGTTAGAATACTGTATTTGATGGCTTAAAATGAATAAATTTTTTTATATTTCTATAATTTATAATAGGAAAAGAAGTTACGCAAGGGAAAAGATTCTTCTCTGTTTAAAAGTCCTTTATTATCAGCTGTTAAAAATTCCGATTGTGTATTGAATACCATCAAGTATATATTTAGCTTAAATTGTCTGTTGCGGCTATGATATATTCACTATTCAATTAGATTTCTATTGACACTAATTGAATAATCATATTTTATAAAATTATAACAATTTATTATTAAAATAAATGGTTGCATGGTATTTCGTAGGCCGTACAGTGGGTTTGGCTTTTAGCGGAGAAGGAGCGAACATGAAATTAACTATTCGTTTGGCAGTGGTGTTATTTTTTGTGATGTCTTTAAGTTTTGGTTTGTATGCCTGTAATAAAGAAAAAAAGACCGGTAAGGTGGTTGTGATTGAAAAAGAGTTTAAGTTAGTGAAAGACGGTAAGTACTCTTTTTCTCTGGACGTTACCGGCAAAGTAAAGAATGTTGGTGATGTTGATTTAAAAAGTATCGTTGTTACCGGTTATTGCCGGTCCTGTAATGAAATGACGGTAAGCGATACATGGTATGCCACCGAGCAGGTCCGAAGTCCGGAACAGAATGATGTTATCGGTTATCTGGTTGTCGGTGATACGGCGGTTTTCAGCTTTCATGATATTGCATTCTATTATACACAGCTTGGCGAAGAACCATCAGAACTGCCTGAGAAACTTGAAGTCGTTATTGAATCCTTTGAGACAGTCGAGTAAAGATTTTATTTTTATGATTTTAGTGTTATATTAATTAAAGTTGTTTGTGCGCGTATCAATTTTGACAAACTCATAAAAAGTCGAATTCCGATGGCAAATAAAAAAGTTCCACCAAATCATAAAATTGGAAAGGCGTGCAAATCCTGAGTAATGATTCGTGCTTATCGTACCATGAAGAAGCGAAGGATGCAGCGCAACACAGAATTTGGACTTTTTACGAAACCATCAATTTTATTATTTTGTTTCCAGAGAGGATTGAGAGCATGTTTTATTATAATCGATTGGCAGCGTTTTTTTCATTTTTATTAATTGTAAGTCTTTGTTTTGTATCCTGTGCAGAAAAAAAAGAAGGTAAGGTGATTGTTACTGAGCAGGAATTCAGCATTCGGCAGGATGCGGAATTTAACTGGGTGATTAATGCAACGGGCAAGATTCGAAATGTCGGTGATGTGGATGTCAAAAAAGTGGTGGTCACCGGATATTGCCGGTCCTGTAGTGAAATGTTGGTAGCCGGGCAATGGTTTGTTTCCGGGACTGATAAAAGATCGGAACAAAAAGATATTATCAGCTACCTCACAACCGGGGGTGAAGAGGAATTCAGTTTCGAAGAAGTTGCATTTTATTTTAACCAGAGTGGACAGGCCCCGGAGAGTATGCCGGATAAGATGGAAATCGTTATTGAATCTTTTGAAACAGTGGCGGAGTAAAGACCTTGTTGAACAATTATTATGAGTTATGGAGAAAGCCAATGAAGAGTCGCTCCCGATTTCTACTGTTAACCATTTGTCTGTCCATGGTAGTTTTATGCCTGATTTCCTGTGAAAAGAAAAAAGAAGGCAAACTTGAGGTGATGGAACACTCATTTACGTTACGCCAGTTTAGTGATAATGGATGGGCGATTGATGCAACGGGCAAAATTCGAAATGTCGGTGACGTCGATGTTAAAAGAGTTGCTGTTACCGGTAGATGTCTGAATTGTGTAGATGTGTGGGTACCGGGGAAGTGGTTTGTTGCCACTGAGCAGGAAGATATTACTGTCACTGATAAAGAAGCGGTGGTTAAATCCATTGGCTCCGGTGAAGAGGCGTTGCATTTCGATCAGGTAGATAGCATCAGTTATATAGCCACGGGCAACGAAGAGGATTTTAGTCTGAAAGAAATTGCATATTTTTATACTCCGTCTGTTGACTCAGAACCTGATCCAATGCCGGATTCACTTGAAATTGAAATTAAATCTTTTGAAGTCGTTGACTAATAACAGATAAAATTTACATCGTATTTTTTTCTCTCAGTCGAATGGCAACCGGAATGCCGATATTTTTTAAAAGATTATTTTCCGCGTGTTGAATTAACGCTTCCAGTTCTTTTATCTCATCTGAAAAGATTACATCATTCACCGGTATCCAGACTTCAATATATTTTTTGTCGTCCCGTTTTTTGATGAAAAATTTTGAGGCTTCGGACGGAAGATTCAGCAGTGTTTGAATTGAAAGCTGAATCTGTTTTTTGTGAACTTTGACCCCGTCAATGTTTATCAGGTCATCCGTGCGCTCCCCCCGCCAGTCGATGCGACAGAGTTTGTTTCCACATGAACAGTCGGTTTTGATAATTTTTGCTTTATCGCCTGTTTTAAATCGAATCAATGGAAATGCCCGGGTTGTCAGTGTTGTCAGAACCAGTTCGCCGAACTGTCCTTCCGGCAGGACTTTTCCGGTTCCCGGGTCCACAATTTCGGGCAAAAAATGATCTTCATTGATATGAAGGCCGTCATGGGCATCACATTCAAAAGCAATTGCCGGACCCGGCACTTCACTGAGTCCGTAATGGGTCCAGACACGGACATTCAGGTTTTGCTCCAGTGATCGCCGATCGTTTTTATTGATGGCTTCCCCAATAAGAATGAGTGTTTTTAATCCAAAAATATTCGTATTGACTTCGTTTTTACGGACATAATTTGCCAGTTGGCGCGCAGACGACGGGGTGGTGATGAGCACAGACGTTTTGTAATCCCTGAGCACCATCAGTTTTTTTTCTATGGACATGGGCGTGTGCGGAATAACACTGGCTTCAATCGATTCTGCACCATATTTGTAGTCTCTCCCCCAGTTCGCCAGCCCCGGGTTTAAAGTGATTTGAAGAATATCATGGATAGTGACATCTGATGCGCAAAGCGCTCTTGCCAGAATGGATTGCCAGTTCGTCAGATCCTGGGTAGTGTATCCGCTGACAGTGGGCTTCTGGGTGGTTCCGGATACGGTATGAATCCGGACAATATCCCGCAATGGAACGGCAAACAAATTATACGGATAGTTCTCACTGATATTCTGCCGTTCCATAAATGGTAATTGGGCGATATTGGACAGGGATTCAATTTGAGACAGATCAATACCCATTTCCTTAAAGCGTTTTTTATGAAACGGGACATTCCGGTATGCCCGGTTTAACGTGCTTTGAAGGCGTTCCAGCTGGAGCTGGTTTTTTTCTTCAGGGCGCATGTGAATAAATTCATCATTTATCATCATAAAATTCTCCGTAATCTTTGCCCAGGTAGGCTCTTTTGACTTCCTGGTCTGCCAGAAGTTCTGAAGCCGGCCCCTGCAGGACCACCGTGCCGGTTTCGAAAACATAGCCGTAATCAGCTACCTGAAGCGCAGCCTGGGCATTCTGCTCAACAAGGAGTATGGTGATTCCGTCGTTTCGCAATGCTTCAAGAATCTCGAAGATCTTTTCAACAATCAGCGGCGCCAGTCCCATGGAGGGTTCATCCAAAAGGAGGAGTTTGGGATGTGACATAAGTGATCGGCCGATGGCGAGCATCTGCTGTTCTCCTCCTGAAAGCGTTCCGGCTGCCTGCTTTGACCGTTGCTTCAAAATTGGAAACAGATCCAGAATTTTTTCCAGGGTCTGATTCACTGCCTCATGTTGTCGTTTTCGGTACATGGTGTAGGCGCCGAGTTTCAGATTGTCCAGAACACTGATGGGCGGAAAAATCAATCGGCCTTCCGGCACCAGGCTGATACCCTGTTTAACAACCGCTGGCGGATCAAAGCCTTTAAGGGAAATACCTTCAAACGAGATGTCGCCTTCCCAGCCGGGAAGCAATCCGCAGATGGCCTCAAGAAGCGTGCTTTTTCCGGAACCGTTTGCGCCGATTAATGTAATAATCTGGCTTTTTTTGACGGAAAGACTAACGCCTTTGACGGCCATTATTCGCCCATAGTAGCATTTCAGATTTCTGATTCGCAACATGGTTTTGCTCACTCGATTTACTTTTATGCTTAATTAACTTCTGTTTTTTCTAAAATATCTTGTAGGGCGGATTAGCGAAGCGTAATCCGCCATATATAATTATTTCATTGAATCTTCATATGCGGTGGATTACGCTCCGCTAATCCACCCTACGCAGCCTTT
>Ga0164318_10005209_pt1 | contig 12558 bp, 7 predicted proteins | sample GuaBasSedimGuay9_FD_113734 | JGI IMG/M metagenome (GOLD analysis project Ga0164318, IMG submission 113734) | Subseafloor sediment microbial communities from Guaymas Basin, Gulf of California, Mexico - Guay9, Core 4571-4, 0-3 cm | ecosystem: Environmental > Aquatic > Marine > Hydrothermal vents >... | reverse complement strand
TCCAATGATGAAATGGTCCTGCTGAAAAAACAGGCGGACGCGGTGCACAAGCAATTTGCTCCTGAGATCAACAAGCTCTATTCCGAAGACAAGTACCGGTCTGCCAACTACCTGGAGGAAGTCGAAAAGTTCATGCACTACAGATAACAATCAGATGAAAAAGGCGGGGAGAAGTGAAAAACTTCCCCCGCCTTTTTGTGAGAGTCCTTATGATAACAAAGATACTGGGTGTCCTTGACACCATACTGAGTTTTGTTGAAGACTGGTCCCTCTTCATCGCTACAATGGTTGCCCTTCTGGCGCTTTTCTTCAATGTCTTTTTGCGCTACCTGTTTCACAGCCCATTTGCCTGGGCTGAAGAGCTGGTCAGGGAAGTGATTATTCTCACCACTTTCATTGGGTGCAGTGCTGCTATCAAGGCCCGTTCCATGATCAAGATCGATGCCCTGGTGCAACTGGTCCCCCGCGTTAAGGCTCCGCTTGAATTTTTCAGCAATTTTGTGACGGCTATCTTCGCGGTCATGATGATCTATTACGGCTGGAAAATGGCAGCCCTCCAGGTGACAACCCACCAGCACACCATCATTATGAAGATTCCCCTTGTCTACCTGTACGCGCTCATGCCCACCATGGGAATCATGATGTTTATCAGGGTCATCCAGGTTACTTACCTGGATATCCAGAAGTTGCGATCAAAAAGTGAGGAGACCGATTAAACCGTTAAATACTGGATTTAATAATAACCATAACCCATGCGGAGATAACCCACCATATGGAACCAAGTAGCCTGATCATGCTGTCAATTCTCCTTGGATGCATGGCCGCCACTGTGCCGGTATTCATGTGTCTCTTTTTCACTGCGGTTCTTGGCTTTGCTTTTTTTACCGACCTCCCTCTCCTCCTCCTTGCCCAGACCCTTTTCCGCAGTATGGACAAGTTTGCCCTTGTCGTAGTCCTTTATTTCATCCTCTGCGGCAACATTATGACCGCGGGAACTATCGTGGACAAACTTATTAAAGTCGCCAACACCTTCGTGAGCTGGCTGCCCGGCGGGCTCGGGATGGCCGGTGTCATTGGGTGCGGTCTCTTTGGTGCCATTTCAGGTTCCACCGTCGCAACCGTGGTGGCCCTCGGCGGATTCATGATTCCGGCCCTGCTGGATAACGGGTACCCTGAAGGGTTCACCCTGGGCATCATGACCACATCGCCGAATCTCGGGGTCATTATTCCGCCAAGTATCAGTATGATCCTTTATTCCATGATCAGCAATGTTTCGCTCCAGGGGCTGTTCCTCACCGGCTTTGTCCCCGGCATCTTCATCATTGTGGGAACCTGTATCTACACCTTTTTCTACTGTCGAAGAAAACCGAATCTTGTCCGCATGCCGGTTCCTACTGCCGGTGAGCTTTGGGCTGTTTTTAAGGAAGGATTCTGGTCTCTCATGCTCCCTGTTATCATTTTCGGGGGGATCTTTTCCGGGGCCTTCACGGCCAACGAAGCGGCGGTGGTCGCCTGTGTCTACGCCTTTATTGTGGAGATCTTTATCCACAAATCCATGAAATTGTCCCATGTTAAACAAGTCACCGTCAATTCCGCCGTGACATCCGCCACACTCCTGATTATTGTAGCCGGTGCCACCTGTTTCGGCCGGTACCTGACCCTTACAGGCATCCCGGAAAGACTGACGGAAACGGTCATGGCCGGCATCCATTCACCCATTGTTTTTCTCCTGATTTGCAACATCCTCCTCCTGATCGTGGGCATGTTCATGGATATTATTTCCGCCACCCTCGTCCTTGGACCCGTATTCCTTCCCATGGTTTATGCGTTTAATATCAATCCCATGCACTTTGGTCTGCTCTTCACTGTGAACCTGGCTATCGGGTATTGCACGCCTCCCATGGGGGTAAGCTTATACATTACGGGCGCCATGGCAAACCGGGATCTCATTTATGTTTCCAAGGCGGTCATGCCGTTCTTGATTATTCAACTCATCGTGCTCGGAATCATGACCTATATGCCAAATATGGTCCTGTGGCTGCCCAGGGCTTTCGGCTTTATGTGATATGACGTAAGGCCTTCACCATACCCATATCTCGAGCCCCTGTTTCTCGGATCTATGCCAAAAAGAGGAACGGGGTTTGCTCATTTATGCGCCGAAACGGCTACGACATCAAAGAAGGAGGAAAAATTTAAATGAACTATGCGAACTATGCAAAGATCCATGCCCGTCATCTCCCTGACAAGATCTGCCTCATTGAGAGGACACCGTCCTTGAATCAAAGGAGGACGCTCACCTGGAAAGAATTCAATGATGCAATCAACCGGGTTGCCAACTACCTCAGCAAGGAAGTGGGTGTCAAAGATGGTGACTACGTGATGCACCTCCAGAATAACAGCCTTGAATGGCTCATCACTTATTACGGCATCATCAAAATCGGTGCCGTAGTCGTTCCCCTGAACTTCAGGTTTGTGGGGCCTGACATCCTCTATGCGGCAGAAGTCTGTAACCCCAAGGTATTTATTCTGGGGTCTGAATTCCTCCCGGTGGTCCAGCCGGTTCAAAAAGACCTCTCCACGGTTGATACGTATATCTGTGTGGGTGATACGGTTCCTGATAACATGACCGACTACAAAACTATTGCTGCATATGATGACATTTCCGAGGCCCTAGTGGACGTTGACGATCAGCACGCCATTGCCATGATGTTCACCTCGGGCACCACCGGAAAACCCAAACCGGTGCTCCACACCCATTACTCTTTGAATAATACGGCCATCGGCATCGGTATGAGCTATTTTGTCCAAAAAAATGACAATTACGTCTTTTTTCTCCCGCTCTATCACAGCGGGACCATGTTCCTCTGGGGACCTTTCTATGCAACCGGGGCAACGGGCACCATATTGAGAGAATTCAAGGATCCCAAGTGGATTATTGAAGCAATTGCAGAGGAAAAGGGAACCGATGTCCTTTTGGTCGTCCCCATTGCCGTCGCGCTCCTCAATGCCATCAAGAACGGTGAAATCAACCTCGCTGACTATGATCTTTCGCGCTGGAAATACCTGGAAATCGGGGCGCAGCCGGTTCCGTTCGATGTCATGAAGGGTCTTGTGGAAACTTTTCCCGCAGGCGTATCCAATATCTACGGAATTACCGAGGGCGGAGGAGGAGGCTCCTTTAATCTCTATCCCGAAGACGTCCTGCGAAAACCCGGGTCCATCGGGAAACCCACATTCGGGGTGGAAGGGAAAGTGGTTGACTTCCAAGGAAAAGAAGTCCCCCCAGGTGAAGTGGGTGAACTCATTTTCAGCACCCCAAGGATGATGCGGGAATATTATCAGAACCCGGAGATGACAAAAGAGACCCTGAAGGACGGATGGCTCTACACCGGTGACCTGGTAAAGGTGGATGAAGAGGGATTCTTTTATATCGTGGACCGAAAAAAGGACATGATCACCAGCGGAGGTGAAAATATTTTTCCGGTGGAAATAGAAGATGCACTCATGGATCATCCCAAGATTGACGATGTCGCCTGCATTGGCTATCCGGACGATCGTTTAGTGGAGATTGTCATGGCCATTGTCCAGCTCAAGGAAGGGGAAACCATGACTGAGGAAGAAGTAATAGAATTCGCTAAATCGAAACTGGCCACCTATAAAGTTCCCCGCAAGGTCATTTTTGATGCGGTCATGAGAAATCCCACCGGGAAACTCATGAAACCGCAGATGAGAGTCAAGTATACCGGACGAAAAGAGGCTTTCAAAAAACTTGACTGATTTGTTACCATCAGCACTTCGGGACGGGGGATGGAAAAACCCCGTCCCATTTCGGTTTCCTCCCATGTTTCATACGACCCTTTACGTTCTTAAAGAATCACCCTGTTACCCTCTTTGGAAAGCCCCCGGCCCTCAAAACGGGGCCTCGCAGGCACGCAGGACATGAACCCCGCTGAACCTTCCAACACTGATATTCTTTCGAGCAGGGATTCCTTCCGGATGATCAGGCCCGAAGAATATGATGAATTCGGGATTAATCCTGCCGATATCCCCCTGGGGACCTTTCCTGCTTTAAAGCACCCTTCTCAGCTCCCGAGCACCTATGGAGGTAATGCCTACGGCTTCGGCATTTTCGAAAGCTTAGATCGGTTGAACACCAGAGAGATTGCATTTATTCAGTCTTTATCCTTTGAAAACCCGGATGAAATCAGGACTCATTACAAGAACCTCAATGAGCTTTATCGCAAAACGGGCATCCTGATCCGTTTCTCATCCAAAGGGAAACCGTATTACCTCGTCCCGCATCACCTGGTAACCAGTTCCCTCTCCCACATCCAGTCGAAGCTCAATGAAATAGAGAAAGTTATTACCTTCCACAAAAAAAAATATTTGAAGGAGCATTACGACATAGGGCTGTTGGCGCAGCAGGATGATTTCATTGTGCGTGAGCTTTCCCTCCGGTTTAAGGAACACCGCTTTTTTATTTTTGACACTTTGGAAAGCCTCGCCTCCCTTCAGCATCCACTTGACCTTGTCATTCTGACCAGGGACTTCTATGCCTTCATTCTCGACGAAATGGGGGCCTCTTTTCCCGAGAAGGTACCAAGCAGGACCCGGCTTCGAAAATATGCCACCCACATGCTCTGGAAAGTCTATAACCTCCTGGCCCCGGAAGGTGAGCTGCTTGTCCTTGCCACCAGATACAGCCCAAAAACCAACCGGACGTCCACCATCATATTCAAAAACGAGCTGGAGAGAAAAAATTTCGCCCTTTTCACCCACCTGTTCAAGACAAAAAAACGATATCGAGTCATAGGGAAATCCCTCCAGGCGAACCTTTTTGATTTTCAAAAATATCTCAGCGGGGCCTCGGTCCAGCCGGAAGTCATCAGCAAGCTCCTTGGGGGACGGGACATCCAGGCCATGACCCTTGAAGAAATTCAGCGTCTCCCTTACTTGGACAAGAATCTTGACGAATCTCCCCTTCTCCGGGATCAGGAAAAAACCTGGTCGGAGCTTCTTTCCCGGTTCTTTGACAAGGTCTTTTTGAAACCCCTGACTCCCCAGGCAGTCATAGAAGAATGGCGGAGACGTTTTACCTGTGTTGATTATACTCCCCACTACATGCTTATCTATCTGGGACAGAAAAAAGTCTACGCCACCTCTGTGGATGAAATCCGGAACGAAGTGCTCAACTCAAGCCTTGCCGGTTGCCAACTCCCCTTTCTGGCAGAATATCGCGACACGTTCGACTATGTCATCAGCACTCTCAAGATAGTAAACGAACTCAAAACCGGTTACGGCGAAACATTCCCTCAGATTCTCCACGACCGTCTCACCCAACCCCTTGAGAACAAGAGAAGGCGGTTCATCGCACTCAACCACATCATGAAACTCGTGAGCAGAATTTCCCGTCTCCAGAAAGTGGAAGGCTACCTGAATCCCGACCAAACAGAGGGGCTGCGCACCAGAGTGCTGGATAATCTAGCCATATTTCCCTTTTTCGGTTTCTCTGAGCAGGAAATCAGGGAAATCATCCTTATCGTCATCGGCCACAGCACCATGGGGCGAATCATTTCGGGCAAATTGAATGAACGGAGTCTGAAACCCCTGGCCGGTCTTGCCCGCCAGTATGACCGCCAACAGGCATTGAACCTTCTCCGTTACTGCCGCCTCATGACCGTTGCGGAAACCGTAGCGGCAAAGGGGGGGCCCATTACCACGAAAAGACTGATCCAGCTTTTTGATATTTATGAAACAACTTTCAAATTAGTGACGAATAAGGATCTCGACTGGGACGACCTGATGGACGAAAAAGCCAGTTCCGCAGGGGGCATGCGTGACCTGCTGATCCAGAGACTCCTCATGATGACAAACAACTTTGAATTTCTTCATTCCTGGGCCGAGCTTTCCAAAAAAGGGACAATGGAAAAAGAGGCCCTTGCGGATTACGATCAAGACAAGCTGAGACGGATAGAAGATGTGATCACCATAGTAGAAACCGCTGACTACTTTGTCAGCACATTTCTCAACGCAGACCCGCTCCAGTTTCCTGCCTTCTGCCGGAAATTCCTTGACATGGAATTTCACGGCACGTCACATCTTTTTGAAAAAATGGGCCCCCGGATCGTTTTTATTCTCCTCTGGATTACCGTAAATGTTGTACGCGCTGAAGTGATCAACTTCAACCCACTCCTGGCGGAAATTCCATCCGATTACCTGGAAGCCCGGGTAAAGGACCTGGAAGCAGAAGCCAGGAGAATCAATATCCGCTCGCTGAACCTTTCCACCCTGGAACAGTTGAGCAATCAACTCTATCACTACGGTTCAACATTCATTGTGGGAACAGGATTCCAGTTGCGGATCAATGCTCAAACAGCGGCCCTTGATGTGGGTTATGTGGACCTGCCAAGAGACATCAGCGCGCTCAATTCGTTGTTCGGAGAACTCCAGGGAAAAACCACCTCAGAAATATCCAGCGATGTATTGACAAGGCTGGAATCCCTCTTCTTTCATCTCGAAAGTTTCTCCCAAAGCCACCAGAGACTCCTGGCCCAGCTCGGGGCTGGCCTGAAACTTCCTGCAAGGCAGAAAGAATGGTACCAAAACGTGGAAAAAATCCGGGAGAAATTGTTGAATAAATTCCGGAGAGCCCTCTTCGAACCGGAAACGTTCTTCACAGATATCAGCCGCTTTTACGCCCATGCTCCCGCTCTTACGGACTTCCTGCTCCCTGAATTTACCGCCCTTCGTGATCTCAACGTATCCGGCCGCCTCTATCTCAAGTCTTCCATTGTCGACTATATGCTCACCACGGCGAGAAAAATGCAGGCTCTGGTGGTTCGCGACAGGAAGGAATTTCAGGATTTTGGCTTTCTGCACAGACTTGCCCAGCGTGAATTCGGCCCCATGGCTACAGGGATTATAGGAGTCAGTCAATCCCAACTCAGCCAGCTCGAGCAAATTGTCGAACGGCTCCGTCAGTCTCCCAGTCTGTTTGACGCCCTTATCAGATCTTTCCTTTTCCAGGATATTGGCCGTATCCAGTCATTCAGGCAAAAATATCAAGGCAGGTATGACCCCGCTGACTTCTCCGACGCGGGCGCTTTTTTTCTCCGAGAGGAGGCTCTTGCCCCGAAGTATGGCCTGGATAAGGATTCCGAAAGATTTCTCATCTTTCTCGTCAAATATCACAGTCTCCTTCACCACATTGTCCGTGGAGAGATAGCCCTGGATGCCCTCAAGGACATCATTTCCCCAAAGGATAGGGACTTGTGCGATGCATTTTTCGTTTTTTCGTTTGCCATGCTCTCCGCCCTGCGGGAAGACCTGATGCTCGAAGACCTGGCAGGACGGCTTTTCGAAATCAGGGACATGTGCCTGAAAATAATAGACGGAGAAACAACCTTTTCGCAGGAAATGGACGGTATTTATGCTCGGAAAGGCGATCTCTACCACGGCCTTGAAGATTACCAGGTGAAAGGGCTTCCCTCCCAAATCCTTCCATCCCAATATATCCCGTCCCATGCGTGGAAACAGCGTGCTGAGAAACAGTGCGTAAATTCGGGAAAAATGATCCTTGCCCTGGAACGTCTCTTCAGGCTCCGGGGCATCCATCACATTGGTTTTTATGATATTTTTCAATGCATCCTCAAGGTACCCCTCAAGTACATCTATACCAAGCGTCATTTCTCCGGTGTCGGCTATGCCACCTATGAAAGAGAACTTTTTGAGGCCCTGCGCCTTTACAACACCCTCCAAAACCTCGGGGAGTCAGTACGGCATTTCATTCTTGACCTCCTTATTAAGGACAGGGTACGTGTCTACGGCTACGAAAAAATCAGCGGGTACCTCAACTATGAAAACCAGATAAAACTCCTCCTTATCGGACTTCTTGCAACAAAAAAATTGGGCGCTTATAAAGACCCTGTCGTCCTCAATTTCCTCCCCATGGATAAAGATATTCACAACCGTTACGAGGCGGTAAATGATTTTCTCAGCCGCCAGCCAATTGAAAAAATATGGGGAAGCAAGTACCACGCAACCCAGTTTTTCAAGGCCAAGACCGGGATCCTGGTAACGCGTGAAACCAACCACAGAGTGCTATCCTTCAGTTTCAGAGACCCCGTTCACTTTGAGCAGAAAGTTGCCCATCTCAACAGCATCAATGATGTGGAGCAACTCAAGAGCTATTTTCATTCCAGCCTGCGGTCTCTGCGAAAATATCCCTTTTATACTGAAGACTATGAGTTGCACCTTGAACGGATATATGAGGAAAGATTGAAACAAATTGCTGAACTCATCCTCGATCAAACAAAAAGACAAATGACCCTTATTGATACCTTTGACGAACTCCACAACCTGGTAAAAGACCTTGAATCGAGAAGCCTTGCCCTTGAATTCACGGAAGAGCAGAAACACCGACTGAAAGATATGTATGAATTGAGAAAAGATATTCTCAAGCGTGACAAGTTGAAGGAATTTGAAAACACCATCAATATCATTCAGGACAAACAGGAATTGACCGACTTCTGGAACAGCACCAAGTGGTATCTCCAGCACAACCGGGGCTTCCTGGGTAAGGATTTTGAATTCATTGTGGCGAAGAAATTTGATGAGGCCTTTGAGCGTCTTCCCGATTTATAGCCCGAATTCCAGCGCGCCCGGACAAGGTTTTGAAAGGAAGGCCTTGGGTCGGTCCATTTCGAGCTGAATACAGCATGTTCACGTATTTCTTTCGTTGAATACATTGGAAACATCTTGACAAAAAGGGAAAATGTTCATAAGTATGAACAGTTTTGATTCTCTCAGGTGGGAGCAGAGTGGAACTTCAAACAGCGAAAGGAGGTGCCGGATGAAGGAAACGAAGGATTTTTATGAACGGTTATCGGAAAAGGGGGTCTCACGAAGGGATTTCATGAAGTATTGCGGCATGCTCACCGCTACCATGGGATTGTCAGCGTCATTCATTCCCAAGGTTGCGGAGGTATATGCCGCTCCCCGGCAGAGGCCGCCCCTTATTTGGCTCCAGTTTGCCGAATGCACGGGGTGTTCTGAAGCGCTCCTCCGGACTATGTATCCCTGGGTAGATGAACTGTTGCTGGAAGTCATATCCGCTGAATATCATGAAACCATCATGGCAGGAGCGGGTCAGCAGGCCGAGGACACTCTGAAGGCCGCGGTGAAAAAGTACAATGGAAAGTTTATCTGCGTGGTGGAAGGGGCAATAGCCACAAAATACGATGGCGCATACGGTAAAATCGCGGGCCATACCTTCCTTGAGTTGGCAAACGAGGTTTGCAGAAAGGCAGGAGCAGTCATTTGTATGGGCACATGCTCTTCCTATGGAGGAATCCAGGCCGCCGCGCCGAATCCAGGAGGGTATAAAGGCGTAGGAGATGCCCTTGGGATCAAGACCGTCAACATCCCCGGATGCCCGCCAAATCCCATCAATTTTGTGGGAACAGTGGTGAACTACCTGCTCTTAGGTAAACTCCCTGCCCTGGATGAACTGGGAAGGCCGCTTTTCGCCTACGGCAAAACGATTCATGACCAATGTCCGAGAAGGTCCCATTATGAAAATGACGAATTCGTTACCGAATTCGGATCAAAAGAGGCCCAGATGGGATATTGCCTTTACCAGATGGGATGCAAGGGACCTGATACGTACAACAACTGCCCAGTTGCCAAATTCAACGACGGTACCAGTTTTCCCATTGAGGCGGGCCATCCCTGCATCGGCTGCAGTGAGCCCGATTTCTGGGACAAGATGACACCGTTTTTCCAGGCGGCAGAATAAGTTGGCCACATTGGACCTGAACCGTTACGTACGCATGCAGAAAGAGAGGAGACAATATGAGCAAAAAAATCACCATAGATCCTATTACCAGGATTGAGGGTCACCTCCGCATTGAAGTGGAGGTAGCAGGAGGAAAAGTCATAAACGCCTGGAGTTCCGGGCAGATGTTTCGCGGTATCGAGGTTATTCTGAGGGGGAGGGACCCGCAAGACGCCCCGCTCTTTACTCAACGCACCTGAGGCGTCTGAACCATGACGCATTACCTGTCCTCGGTGAGGGCAGTCGAAAACGCAGTAGGTATACAGATCCCTGACAATGCAAGGATCGTTCGAAATCTTCTCCACGGTGCTCAATTCCAGCATGACCATATTATCCACTTTTACCACCTTCACGCCCTGGACTGGGTTGATGTGGTCAGTGCTCTGAAGGCTGATCCAAAGAAAACAGCGGCTTTGGCTGACAACGTGAGTAATGATAAGAGAGGTGGGGCGGTTTATTTCAAAGATGTCCAGCAGAGAATCAAAACCTTCGTAGAAAGCGGCCAGCTCGGCCCTTTCACAAATGCTTACTGGGGACACAGTGCCTACAAACTGCCCCCTGAGGCAAACCTGATGGCAACGGCCCATTATATTGAAGCACTTCGCTTGCAGGCAAAGGCGGCAAGGATGCATGCCATCTTCGGCGCCAAGAACCCGCACTTGCAGAGTTTCGTGGTGGGCGGAATTACCAGCGTAAAAGACCTGACTCCCGACCGCATTGCTGAATTCCTGTACCTGTGGAAAGAGACCCAGGAATTTGTCAAGAACGTGTACCTTCCTGATCTCCTTGCCGTAGGCTCTTTCTACAAGGAGTGGGGAAGTTTGGGAGGTACCACAAACTTCCTTGCTTGGGGCGATCTTCCCCAGTCGGCGAATGAACCTGAGAGCCTCTTTATGCCCAGTGGCGTTATTTTCAACCGTGACCTCAAAGGCGTTCAGATGGCGGACCAGGATAAGGTGACGGAACACGTAGCCCATTCCTGGTATAATGGATCCACCGAACACCATCCCTACAAGGGAGAAACGGATCCTCAGCATGGGGATTATGATACCGATGACAAATACAGCTGGATCAAGGCGCCGCGGTACGAAAAGGAAGCGTGCGAGGTAGGGCCCCTTGCCCGGGTGCTCGTGGCCTATGCCCGCGGGAAAAAAGAGGTCAAGGATATTGTTGATACTGCCTTGAACAAACTGAGTATCCCGGTAACGGCGCTCTTCTCCACCCTCGGAAGAACAGCCGCCCGATGCCTCGAAACAGTGGTAATTGGGGATGCCATGGAAGGATGGGTCATGGAGCTTGTCGGTAACCTGAAAAAAGGCAACACCAAGACCTATCAAAAATGGACCATGCCCAACAGTGGAATGGGGTGCGGGCTCAATGACGTTGCCAGGGGTTCGCTTGGCCACTGGATTGAGATTGAAAACAAAAAAATCAAGAACTACCAGCAGATCGTTCCTTCCACCTGGAACTTGGGTCCCCGGTGCAAGAACGGAAAGCTGGGGCCGGTGGAAGAGTCCTTGATTGGAACGCCGGTAGCGGATCCAAAACGGCCTCTGGAAATCCTGAGGACAGTGCATTCCTTTGACCCATGCATCGCGTGTGCGGTTCATGTGATCGATCCCAACTCAAACGAGATTTACAAGGTAAAAGTGCTGTAAAGCCAACCACCGGAACCCTTTTGTCTCCTGCTTTTTGGGTGACAAAAGGGTTCCTTTCTTTAGAACGCACTTGAAGAGGCTGCTTATGCCTCATCTTCCCAGGATACTCCAGGCGGCCTGCTGGCTCCGGTATATTGTTGATCACCCGCGCCGGATTATCCTCCTGTTTCTTCTGGTCACCTCTTTATTCGCCTTCCAACTCCCAGATCTCCGCTTCCAGACAGGGATCTATGATCTCGTCATTGAGGATCTTCCCCAAACCCGACTCTACCAGGAGTTCAAAAAGACATTCGGCTCCGAGGAACTTATCCTGGTAGTTGTCAAGGCAAGGAATATCTTCCAACCGGCAACATTCAAACAACTGGCGGACCTTTCGGGCAGGTTCTCAAAAATAAAGGGAATTAAGCGGGTCATCAGCCTCCCCGGGATCAGGAAGGCAATGGATGTGAGCGGCTCTATTCCCCTTGAGCGTTTTGAGCAATTAATAAGCCCGGTGACCCTTTTCCAAAAAAACCTCCTTTCCAAAGATCACAAGGCGACTGTTATCTCCCTGGTCCTTCAAGATCTGAAGGAAAAAAGGGATATCATTACTTCCATTGAGCGGATCATCCGGGAGCGCCCCAAGGGGCTTTCCCTTTACCAGATCGGGATGCCTGTTGTGGCAGACGCCCTTTCCCGTTACACAAAGAATGACTTCTTCAGACTTCCTCCTCTCACGTTCATCATTATCGGGCTTGTCCTGTTTCTCTTTCTTGGAAGCATCTGGAGGGTATTCATTCCTCTTGGTTCTGTTCTCATGGGCCTCGTCTGGACATTCGGGCTCATGGCCCTCACTCTCACGCCCCTTTCCATGCTGACTATGATCGTCCCGGTATTCCTCCTTGCGGTGGGAACCGCCTACTGTATGTACACCATAACTGCGTACCGGCTTGCGGCCCAAAAGATCGCTTCCACCTCCGAGGCTGCATACCACTGCTTTTCCGAACACCAATGCCCCACATCCCTTGCCGTCCTTACCACCGTTATCGGGCTGGGGTCCCTCCTCGTTTACCACATTGAGGCAAT